>Ga0055524_1001146_pt1 | contig 15972 bp, 8 predicted proteins | sample AraplaCol_mCL_r2_2_FD_55011 | JGI IMG/M metagenome (GOLD analysis project Ga0055524, IMG submission 55011) | Arabidopsis root microbial communities from North Carolina, USA - plate scrape MF_Col_mCL_r2 | ecosystem: Host-associated > Plants > Roots > Endosphere | place: USA: North Carolina...
GCTGCGAGGCCATCGGACCTGACCTGGCGGCGCTCGAAGTATTTTATGCCGCCGGCCTGCGCTCGTTGGGACCGGTATGGAGCCGCCACAATATCTTCGGACACGGCGTGCCCTTCGCCTTCCCTATGTCCCCGGACACCGCGCCCGGTCTTACCGAGGCAGGCTTTGCCCTCGTGCGCGAATGCAACCGCCTAGGCATCCTGATCGATCTGGCGCACATCACCGAGAAGGGCTTCTGGGACGTCGCCAAGACGACCGATCAGCCGCTTGTTGCCAGCCATTCCAACGCTCACGCGTTGACGCCAGTCGCCCGCAACCTCACCGACAAGCAGCTCGACGCCATCAGGGAAAGCCGCGGTCTCGTCGGCGTGAACTATGCGACCGCGATGCTGCGCAGCGACGGTCGCTCCGATGGCGATACGCCGCTGATCGATATGGTTCGCCACATCGACTACCTCGTGGAGCGCGTCGGCATCGACTGTGTGGCGCTCGGTTCGGACTTTGACGGCGCGACGATCCCCGAAGAAATAGGGGACGCCGCAGGGAACCAGAAGCTGATTGCCGCCCTCCAGCGCGTTGGCTATGGTGCGCGAGATCTCGAAAAATTGGCCAGCGGGAACTGGCTGAGGATTCTGGCTTCGGCGTGGGGAGAAGAAAACGCCTGAGCCCGCCTAAAGCTTTGCATTGAAATGGAAAACAGGGGAACCAAAAACCATGATAGTCAGCAAATTCAACCGCACATTCCGTCAACTTTCGGCAGGCGCTGCTCTGTCGATCATGATGGCAGTTGCACCGGCCGCTTTCGCGGAAACGCCGAAGGATACGCTGGTCGAAGGCTTTGCCTTCGACGACATCATCACCATGGATCCGGGTGAGGCGTTCGAACTGTCGACGGCCGAAGTCACGAGCAACACCTACAGCTTGCTCGTCCGTCTCGACATGAACGACACGTCCAAGGTCAAGGGCGACCTCGCCGACAGCTGGACGGTATCGGATGATGGACTGACCTACACCTTCAAGCTCAAGCCCGGTTTGAAGTTCGCCTCCGGCAACCCGATCACTGCTGACGACGTCGCATGGTCCTTCGAGCGCGCCGTGAAGCTCGACAAGAGCCCCGCCTTCATCATCACCCAGTTCGGCATCAATGGCGACAACGTCACCGAAAAGGCGAAGGCGACGGATGAAAACACCTTCGTCTTTACCGTCGACAAGCCCTATGCGCCGAGCTTCGTGCTGAACTGCCTGACGGCAACCGTTGCCTCTGTTGTCGACAAGAAGCTCGTTATGGATCACGTCAAGTCCGTGACGCCGAGCGCCGATTACAAGTATGACAACGACTTCGGCAACGAATGGCTGAAGACCGGTTACGCGGGCTCGGGCGTTTTCAAGCTGCGCGAGTGGCGCGCCAATGAAGTTGTCGTGATGGAGCGCAATGACAACTACTACGGCGACAAGGCGAAGCTCAATCGCGTGATCTATCGCTTCATGAAGGAAAGCTCGGCGCAGCGCCTGGCGCTGGAAGCCGGCGATATCGACACCGCCCGCAACCTGGAGCCCGGCGATCTCGATGCAGTCGCCAAGAACGCCGATCTGACGACCGTNAGCGCCCCGAAGGGTACGGTCTATTACGTCAGCCTGAACTCCAAGAACGAAAACCTGAAGAAGCCGGAAGTCCAGGAAGCCTTCAAGTACCTCGTCGACTATGACGCGATTGGTTCGACGCTGATCAAGGGCATCGGCGAAATCCACCAGACCTTCCTGCCGAAAGGCCAGCTCGGTGCGCTGGATGAGAAACCGTATAAGCTCGATGTGGCCAAGGCCAAGGAACTGCTGGCGAAGGCTGGCCTGAAGGACGGCTTCTCGGTGACGATGGACGTTCGCAATACGCAGCCGGTAACGGGTATTGCCGAATCCATGCAGCAGTCGCTCGCCCAGGCTGGCGTCAAGATGGAAATCATCCCCGGCGACGGCAAGCAGACCCTGACGAAGTTCCGCGCGCGTACACACGACATGTACATTGGCCAGTGGGGCTCGGACTATTTCGATCCGAACTCGAATGCCGATACCTTCACCACGAACCCGGACAACTCGGACGCCGGTACCGTCAAGACGCTCGCATGGCGCAACACCTGGGAAGCGCCCGAACTCGACAAGGAAACGAAGGCTGCACTGCTGGAACGTGACGGCGCGAAGCGCGCGGCCATGTACGAGGACATCCAGAAGAAGTTCCTCGCCAACAGCCCCTTCGTGATCATCTTCCAGCAGATCGAAGTGGCAGGCGCCCGCAAGAGCCTCAAGGGCTTCAAACTCGGCCCGAGCTTCGACACCAACTATGTCGGCCCGGTCGGCAAGGAATGATCCGGCAGGATTGATCCGTTGAGCATCGTTGAAACAAAGATGGAGGCACGGCCCAAACGGGGCCGTGCTGTTCCCATTGCCAAGGCGGTCGGGCGATTTCTTGTCGCCGCCGTCACGACTTATCTTGGCCTTCTGGCCGTAACCTTTTTCATCGGCCGCGTCGTACCGATCGATCCCGTCCTTGCCATTCTCGGTGATCGCGCGCCTACGCATGTCGTCGAGCGCGTCCGTCGCGAGCTCGGTTTCGACCTGCCGCTCTACCAGCAGTTCTTTATTTATCTGAAGAGCATCCTGTCGGGTGACTTCGGGACCTCCGTCCTGACCACCAATCCCGTCATGGTCGACATTAAGCGCGTGTTTCCAGCAACGATCGAGCTCGCGACACTCGGGACCATCATCGGCTCGGTCATCGGCGTGCCGCTCGGCGTGCTGGCTGCCGTTCGGCGCGGCAGCGTCGCCGACCAGGTTGTCCGCGTCATAGGTCTGATCGGTTATTCCGTTCCGATCTTCTGGCTTGCGCTGATCTCGCTCGTGATCTTCTACGCGCAATTGCGATGGGTGGCCTTCCCGGGCCGCATCGATATCGTATTCGAGTACAGTTTTACGCCGGTAACTGGCTTCTATCTGATCGACAGCGCCATGCAGGGGCAGTGGGACGTCTTCTACGATGTCTTCCGCCACATCATTCTGCCGGCCTCGCTGCTCGGCTACTTTTCGCTTGCCTATATCAGCCGCATGACGCGCAGCTTCATGCTCAATGAGCTCAGCCAGGAATATGTGGTTGCCGCACGCGCCAAGGGGTTGTCGGAGACCCGAGTGATCTGGGGCCATGCACTGCGCAACGCCGCCGTGCCGCTCGTCACCGTCATCGCGCTTTCCTACGCCGGTCTGCTCGAGGGTTCGGTACTGACAGAGACGGTTTTCTCTTGGCCGGGCATCGGGCTCTACATCACGAATTCCCTTCAGAACGCCGACATGAACGCTGTTCTCGGTGGCACCATCGTCATCGGCACGGTTTTCATCGGCATCAACCTTTTGTCCGATCTTCTTTATCGGACGCTCGACCCTAGGACCCGAAGCCGATGACGGTTCCCGCAAATCAATCGGCGCCGATGAGCCGCCGCGAGTGGCTGCTTTCCGATCGGCCGCAGTCGCGCAGACAGGCGCGATTGGGCCGAGCCTACGTGACCTGGCGCCAGTTCACCGCAAATCGCCTGGCCGTCGTCGGTTTGCTGATCATCATCGCCCTCCTGTTCGTGGCTGCGTTTGCGAACGTGCTGGCAACCCATTCGCCTATCGTTGGCGACCTGAAGAATGCGCGTCTTCTGCCGCCCGGCTCTGAGGGCTACTGGCTTGGCACAGACGACCAGGGCCGTGATATCTATTCGCGCCTTGTCTATGGCGCCCGCTTGACGTTGCTGGTCGTCGTTCTCGTTGCTGCCATCTCGGCGCCGATCGGTCTGATCGTCGGTACGGTGTCGGGCTACGCTGGCGGCTGGGTCGACGCCACGCTGATGCGCATCACCGATATCTTCCTGGCTTTCCCCAAGCTGGTTCTGGCCCTCGCCTTCGTTGCGGCGCTCGGACCCGGTATCCAGAACGCGATCATCGCGATTGCGATTACATCTTGGCCGCCCTACGCTCGCATTGCACGCGCGGAAACGCTGACCGTTCGTCGCTCTGACTACATCTCCGCGGTCAAGCTGATGGGCGCATCGCCTCTGCGGATTGTGGTCCGGCATGTGATGCCGCTTTGTCTTTCCTCGCTCATCGTGCGCGTGACGCTCGATATGGCTGGCATCATCCTGACAGCCGCCGGTCTCGGTTTCCTCGGTCTCGGCGCGCAGCCCCCGCTTCCGGAATGGGGCGCAATGATCGCGTCTGGCCGGCGTTTCATCCTGGACCAGTGGTGGGTGGCAGCCATGCCGGGCTTTGCGATTCTCATCGTCAGCCTCGGCTTCAATCTTCTCGGCGACGGCCTGCGCGATGCGCTCGACCCCAAGGAGAGCGGCCAATGACCGATCTCCTCACCGTTCAAAACCTCAAGGTCAGCTATCCCACACGCACGGGCGTGATCGAAGCCGTTCGCGGCGTCTCGTTCACCCTTGGCAAGGAACGCCTCGGCATCGTCGGCGAATCTGGTTCCGGCAAGTCCCAGACGGGGCGCGCCATTATGGGCCTGACGCCGAAGCACGGCATCGTGTCGGCCGACAAGCTGGATTTCAACGGCATCGATCTTCTCGCCACATCCGCCAAGCAACGTCGGCAACTGCGCGGGAAGCGCATCGCGATGGTCCTGCAGGATCCGAAATATTCACTCGATCCCGTCATGTCGATTGGCCGGCAGATCTGCGAAACGCTGAGGACGCACGAGAAAGTCGGCAAGGCGGAGGCGCGCGACCGCGCTCTCGCGATGTTGGAGGCAGTGCAGATCCGCGATCCGAAGCGAGTGTTCGACCTCTATCCGCACGAGGTCTCGGGCGGCATGGGTCAGCGCGCCATGATCGCCATGATGCTGATCGCCGATCCGGAACTGTTGATTGCCGACGAACCGACCTCCGCACTGGATGTCACGGTTCAGCTCGACGTCCTCAGGATTATGGACCGGCTTGTGTCGGAGCGCGGCATGGGGNTGATCTTCGTGTCTCACGATCTGCGNCTNGTGTCGTCCTTCTGCGACCGAGTCATTGTTATGTATGCCGGCAAGGTCGTCGAGGAACTCANGGCATCCGATCTCAAGAATGCGCGCCACCCGTACACGCAGGGCCTGTTGAACTGCATGCCCCAAATCGGAGAAAGCAGGCATCCCCTGCCGGTTCTGGATCGCAAGCCGGAGTGGGCCGCATGAGCATTGCACTTTCTGTCGACAAGCTGAGCGTGATCTATGATCACTTCCACGCCCTGAAGGACGTCAGCGTCGATATCGAGACCGGCGAGTCATTCGGCCTGGTCGGCGAATCCGGATCCGGAAAATCGACGCTGCTCCGTGCCGTTGCCGGCTTGGCGCCGGTAGCAAGCGGTTCCATCAAGATCCATGGCGATCCGCTCGTCGGCACGAAGCGATCGAAGGCCTTTTACAGGCAGGTGCAGATGGTCTTCCAGGATCCATACGGATCCCTGCACCCGCGCCAGACCATCGATCGCCTCCTGCTCGAGCCGCTGGCAATCCACGGCATCAGCGACAGCGACACGCGGATCGCGCGCGCCCTCGACGAGGTCGGACTTGGAAACGGCTTCCGCTTCCGCTACCCGCACCAGCTTTCCGGCGGTCAGCGCCAACGCGTTGCGATCGCCCGTGCGTTGATTGTCGAGCCCTCCATCCTCTTGCTTGACGAGCCGACCTCGGCGCTTGACGCTTCCGTGCAAGCCGAGGTTCTGAACCTCCTCGAACAAGTGCGGCNTGATCGCAATCTGACCTTCGTTATGGTCAGCCATGATCTCGGCGTCGTCACCCATATGTGCGATCGCCTTGCTGTGATGCGAAATGGGACCGTCGTCGAGCGCCTGACCTCGGCCCAGCTGGCGCAGGCGGCCGTGACCGAGGACTACACGCGAGATTTGATGGTTGCCAGCAAGGGCTTCGTCAAAGCCTGAAAGGCAATCCTTTCAACGAATTGATTTTGCTGAGGCTCGCTGAGCCTCAGCGTTAACAATCAGCTAAAACACGACCATTCAACTAGACTATTGACACTCGCCTTACTTCTGTCATGATCCGGTTAACGCCCGTTAATTTTCGTGATCATGGAGATCAGGCATGTTTTTTCTCGGCGGCATGACCATGGGATACCTGCACCCCCCGGCCAAGACCGATAGAGAAGCTGCAACCACGACATCCATTCCCGCGGAGAAGGATCGGCGGCTTTTGGAAACACAGGTGGCAACGGTCAAGCCGCACCAGGGTGCAATAGAGGACCGTTCCTTGCTTTGGGCGTGGCGAACCCTCGTCTGATCACCGGAGGCAGATTTTTTTATCGCGCCCTGGCAGGACAGAATTTTATCTCTACTTATCAGATAGAGAAAATACGAAAATACGATCTACAAAAAAGAAAAGCGGAGAAAACGGAGGCAGCACATGGCAGATCTGGGTATCTCGCACGCTCATGTGAATCAGTATCGTCCCGCGCAGACCGCGCGGCCGGCCACGAGGCGCGGCAGGATTCAGCTTGTTGTTCACGCTACGCTTGTCACGGCAGCGTTTGTCTTCGTTGCTGCTCTCGTCTTTGGCATCTTAGGATAAGGCAAAGGCTGCGGCTGCTGCGCTGAAGATGCCGCTTCGGAACCATCCGTTCCCCCGTTCATTCCCTTAGCACACCCGATGTGAGAAGGAGAATGACGATGAAAGGCATTTTACTCTGGTTGATCGGTATCCCAATCCCGGTGATTATTCTGCTCTATCTCTTCCATGCATTTTAGAGCGGCGTTCTTTTCCCAGGTTTTTGTGAAGGCGCGTCCACCTCGGCGCGCCTTTTTCGTTGACGGATCCAGCGGGCCTGAAGTTCCGACGGAACCAATAAGACGACCTGCCGTTATTTGAGCAGCAAAAACAAAGGAGATCGCCATGCTTTACTATGCACTCGTATTTCTCGTAGTGGCGCTCATTGCCGGCGTATTGGGCTTCGGCGGTATTGCAGGTGCATCCGCATCCATCGCCCAGGTTCTTTTCTTCCTGTTCCTGATCCTTTTCGTTGTCTCGCTGGTCATGCGCCTCATGCGTCGCACCTGAGAACGAATAATATAGGAGTTGAAAGCCGGCGCTCTTGAGCGCCGGTTTTTTCGTCGGCACGTGAGATTGGCCGAACGAGCTCCGCATCCTTTGAAACATCTTGACTTGAATTATCGCAATGGTGTCCAACTTTCCCGGAAAGGCTCCAGAAGGGTGGAGGGCGCAGCGGAGCCGTTTACGCACATAGCCACTCAGGTCGCGTTTAAACCGATTCGCATCGTCGGTTGATCGTCGTTTTGATTGTGTTGTCCGGGATCAAGAAACCCTGGCACTGTTCATGCGGCAGTCATATTTGGCAGTGCAAAAGGCTACGCAAATCATCATAACTTTGCTTGGATCCAGAACCGAACCCATGTCAATTTCCGCCACGTCTCCGAGCCCGTCCCGCGAGTCCGAACCGAAGCAGATCGACCATAACGACTCGATCCGCTCGACCTACCTTTCCATCGAGAACATCAAGGCGATGGCCGCCACGGTAGCCACCCGCGGCGTCGACTCGCTGCCCGCCTTTGCGCCCTTCGATTTCTTCGCGCGACATAAGGAAAACGAGAAGGAGATCCTGCGGGTCTACCGCACCACGGCAACGGACGTGGAATCCGGTGAAACGATCACCCCCGCGGCGGAATGGCTGCTCGATAACCATTACATCGTTGAGGAAGCGATCCAAGAGATCCGTCGCGACTTCCCGCGGCGCTTCTATCGGGAACTGCCGACGATCAACGTGAACGGCGTCCAGATCCCACGCACCCTGGCGTTGGCTTGGCTTTATGTTGCCCACACTCAAAGCACGATTTCGCAGGAAAGCCTGACGGCCCTTGTCGATGGCTTCCAGCAGGGTGAAACGCTGAGGATCGGTGAGCTCTGGGCGCTGCCATCGCTCGTGCGCTACGTGCTCGTTGAAAACCTGCGCCGTATTTCGATCCGCGTCGAACGCAGCCGCCGGATGCGCCGGCGCGCCAATGAGGCTGCAGATGAGCTTGTGCGGCTGACGGAGCCGGCACAGGCGGCCGACTATCTCAGGTCGCTCGAGTCGCTCGCCGAAGACAATACCTTCGCGACGCAGTTCCTCTACCGCATGCGCGATGGCTCGCAGGCGTCGAGCGTGGCGATCGCATGGCTGGACGAACGCCTTGAAGCGCTCGGTCGCGACACCGAAGAGACGACGATGGCGGAGCACAGCCGCCTGTCCTCCGGCAACGTCACGATGGGCAACATCATTCGCAGCCTTCGCGAGATCGACGACACCGAGTGGTCGGTCTGGGTTGAACAGGTTAGCCACGTCGACAAGCTGCTCTGGGATCATTCCGACTACGGCGATCTCGATTCCGGCTCACGCAACAAGTATCGCAAGCAGATCGAAAAACTGGCCAAGCGCTCGCAGCTCTCGGAAATGGAGATCGCCCAGCTGGCGCTCGACATGACCGAGGAGGCAAAGGCTTCCGACGAGCCGCAACCGCACGAACCAAACGTCGGTGGCTTCCTGACCGGCGCGCAAAGACCCAAGCTCGAAGCGCGATCGAACTATCGCCCAACTCTGACGCAGCATTTCGTCCGCACCGTCCGCCGATTCAATTGGCTGTCGATTGCCGTTCCGGTGATCCTGCTCACCATCATTGCCATGGCGATCGTTGGGGAGTTCATGGCGCATGCGGGCATGGGACCGCTTGAGATCGCAATCCTGCTGATCATGTTCTCCCTTCCGGCTTCGGAAGGAGCAACCGGTCTCTTCAACACCGTGCTGTCGTTCTTCGTTACACCGGCCCGCTTGGTCGGCTACGAGTTCAAGGAGGGCATCCCCGAGGAAGCCCGCACGCTTCTGGTCGTTCCCTGCCTCATCTCGAACCGCGACAGCGTCGATGAACTGGTCCGCAATCTGGAAGTTCATTACCTCGCCAACCCGCGCGGTGAAATATACTTTGCACTGCTCAGCGACTGGCCGGATAGCCAGGTCGAAGAAACCTCGGCCGATCTCGAGGTTCTGGACTATGCCCGCCGCGAGGTCGCGAACCTCTCGGCACGCTATGCCTTCGATGGCAAGACGCGCTTCTACCTCTTGCACCGCCGGCGTCTCTACAATCCATCCGAGGGCGCCTGGATGGGATGGGAGCGCAAGCGCGGCAAGCTGCACGAATTGAACCTGCTGCTTCGCGGCGACCGCGATACGACCTATCTTCCCGGTGCAAATATCGTACCGGCAAACATTCAGTACGTGATGACGCTCGATGCCGACACGCGCCTGATGCGCGATACCGTCACGAAGCTCGCCGGCAAGCTTTACCATCCGATCAACCGTCCGGTCATCAATCCGGCCACGGGTCGCGTCGAAAGCGGCTACGGCGTGCTGCAGCCGCGTGTCACCCCATCGCTGACAACNGGCAANGANGCATCGGTCTTCCAACGTGTCTTCTCGATCAACCGCGGCCTCGACCCATACGTCTTCACCGTCTCCGACGTCTATCAGGATCTGGCAGGTGANGGCACNTTCACCGGCAAGGGCCTCTATCATGTCGACGCCTTCGANGGNTCCTTGAAGGGTCGCATCGAGGAAAACTCGGTGCTCAGCCACGATTTGCTCGAGGGNTCGATGGCNCGNTGCGCGCTCGTCACCGATCTNGAACTCGTCGAAGATTTCCCGACCCGCTACGAGGTCGAAACGTCGCGCCANCATCGCTGGGCGCGTGGCGACTGGCANCTGCTGCCGTACATGTTCAACCCGACGCACGGTGTGACCGGNCTCGGCCGCTGGAAGATGTTCGATAACCTGCGGCGCTCNNTGACGCCGATCGCATGGTTCTTCGCTTCGGTGCTCGGCTGGTATTTCATGAGCCCGCTCGGCGCGCTCGTCTGGCAGATCCTCTTGATTTTCTGCCTTTTCGTCGCTCCGACCCTCTCGCTGATCCACGGCATCATTCCACGCAGCAGCGATATCGTCGCCAGTGCTCACCTTTACACGGTCTGGTCCGATATTCGCGCGGCCAACGCTCAGGTAGCCTTGCGGATCGTGTTCATCGCCGATTCCGCTTGCATGATGGCTGATGCCATCGGTCGCTCGCTCTATCGCCTGCTTTTCAGCCACAAACTGATGCTGCAGTGGCGAACGGCAGCCAGCGTCCAGGCCGGCAAGCAGGGAACGATCCCGTCTTACTACAAGGCAATGTGGCACGCGCCGGTGCTGGCCCTCCTCGCACTCGGTTTAGCGGCCCTCTCCGGCGACAACGCCTACCTCGTCGGCGTTCCTTTCGCGTTCCTGTGGATCATCTCGCCGCTGGTCGCCTACTATGTCAGCCAGTCCGCCGAGACNGAGGACCGGCTTGAGGTTGCCGATTCCGTTTCCAGCGAGCTCCGCAAGATCGCGCGCCGCACCTGGCGCTATTTCGCGACGTTCACCACCGCCGAGCAGAACTATCTACCGCCGGACAACGTTCAGGAAACGCCGCACGTGATCGTGGCGACGCGCACGTCGCCGACCAACATCGGGGTCTACCTGCTGTCGGTCGTCTCGGGCCGCCATTTCGGTTGGTTCTCTTTCGAGGAAACCATAGAGCGGCTCGAACAGACGATCGCAACAATCGACAAGATGGAGAAATTCCGCGGGCATCTCTTCAACTGGTATCACACGGATACGCTGGAGACGCTTGGACCGCGTTATGTTTCCGCAGTCGACAGCGGCAACCTCGCCGGCCACCTGATCGCGATCTCGTCTGCCTGCCGCAACTGGGCGGAAGCGCCTTCGGCCCATATGCAGGGCAATCTCGATGGCGTCGGCGATACTGCCGGCATCCTCGCGGAAGTGCTGTCGGAGCTGCCGGACGATCGCAAGACGGTCCGTCCGCTGCGCCGTCGCCTGGAGGAACGCATCATCGGCTTCCAGAATGCGTTGGCTGCGGTAAAGCGCGAGCATGAGTTCGCATCCATCCGCATCATCAACCTGGCCGTACTGGCGCGCGACATTCAGAAGCTCGCGGCCAACCTCGATCACGAGGTGAAGTCTGCGCTGAGCGCCGAAGTCACGCGCTGGGCTGAGTCTCTGGTCAAGGTCTGCGAAGCCCACATTTCCGACAGCACCTTCGATCTGTCCAACATCGATGCGTTGCGTCCGCGCCTGATTGCCTTGCGTGACAAGGCCCGCGACCTGGCCTTCTCGATGGATTTCGGCTTCCTGTTCCGACCCGAGCGACGCCTGCTCTCGATCGGATATCGCGTGGAGAGCGGTGAACTCGATCAGGCCTGCTACGACCTCCTGGCGTCGGAATGCCGGCTCACCAGCCTGTTCGGCATCGCCAAGGGCGATCTGCCGACGGAACATTGGTACCGCCTCGGCCGCCAGGTCGTCCCGGTTGGCTCGCGCGGTGCGCTTGTCTCCTGGTCCGGCTCGATGTTCGAATACCTCATGCCACCGCTCGTCATGCAGGAGCGTGGCGGCGGTATCCTCAACCAGACCAACAATCTGGTCGTGGTCGAGCAGATGAACCATGCGCGCAAGCTGGGGATTCCGTGGGGTATTTCGGAAGCGGCATTCAATGCCCGCGACCATAACCTGAATTACCAGTACACCAACTTCGGCGTACCGTCGCTCGGCCTGAAGCGTGGCCTCGGCCACAACGCAGTCATCGCGCCCTATGCGTCGATCCTTGCCAGCCAGTACGATCCTGACGCGGCGCTTGAGAACCTGCAGCGTCTGCGCAAGCTCGGTGCGCTCGGCAAGTTCGGCTTCCACGACGCCGTCGACTTTACGCCGACGCGCCTGCCGGAAGGCAAGACTTGCGCGGTCGTCTATAACTACTATGCTCACCACCACGGCATGTCGATCGCCGCGGTCGCGAACGTTGCCTTCAACGGCCATCTGCGCGAACTATTCCACTCGGATCCAGTGATCGAGGCTGCCGAGCTCCTTCTTCAAGAGAAGGCACCGAGGGATATTCCGGTCATGAGCGGCAAGCACGAGTCCGATACCCCAGCCAGCATCCAGGACGATCTCTTGCGCCCTGAACTGCGCAAGATCTACGACCCCGCCTCGCGCGATCGCGAGCTGGTCTTCCTCTCGAACGGCCACTACTCTCTGATGCTGACCGCAACGGGCGCCGGCTATTCGCGGTGGAACGGCCAGTCGGTTGCCCGCTGGAAAGCCGATCCGACAGAGGATCGCTGGGGCACCTTTATCTTCCTTCGCGATACGGCAACCAACGAATGGTGGTCGACAACGGCGGAGCCAAAGAGTGTCGAAGGCGAACAAGCTAAGGTTCTCTTCGCCGACGAAAAGGCGGAGTTCACCAAGACTGTCGGAGATATCACCAGCGAAGTCGAATGCATCGTTGCGACCGAGCATGATGCCGAGGCTCGACGCCTGACGCTCGTCAACACCGGAACGGAAGATCGCTTCATCGAGGTGACGTCGTATCTCGAACCGGTTCTGGCGACGGACGATGTCGATAACGCCCATCCGGCATTTGCGAGGATGTTCGTCAAGACGGAGATCGGCAAGCGTGGTGACGTCATCCGGGTCGAGCGCAACAAGCGTGATCCGAACGAGCCGAATATGGCCGTTGCCCACCTTATCGTCGACAACTCCGGCTCGACGCGGGACACGGAGTTCGAAACCGATCGCCGCAAGTTCCTCGGNCGGGGACGCAGCCTCGCAAACGCTGCTGCCTTCGATCCGGGCGCGACCCTTTCCGGCACGGACGGCTTCACCCTTGATCCGGTTCTCTCGCTTCGCCGCATCGTCCGCGTACCGCCCGGCAAGAAGGTCACNGTCACTTTCTGGACCATTGCCGCCCCGAGCCGCAATGAGGTGGACCAGGCAGTTGATCGNTACCGCCACGCCGACGCCTTCAACAACGAGCTCGTCCAGGCCTGGACCCGCACGCAGGTGCAGATGCGCCACGTCGGTGTCACGTCGCAGCAGGCAGCAGCCTTCCAGCACCTCGGCCGCCACCTGGTTTATCCGGATATGTATTTGCGAGCCGATGCTGCCGCGGTCGCGGCCGGGATGCAGTCGCAGTCGTCGCTTTGGCCGCTTGCGATCTCAGGCGATTTCCCGATCTTCACGTTGCGCGTCAACGATGACATGGATCTCGAAATCGTCAGGGAGGCCTTGCTTGCGCAGGAATACCTGCGCTCGCGCGGCGTCACCGCCGACTTGGTCATCATGAACGAGCGCGCGTCGTCCTACGCACAGGACATGCAGCACGCCGTCGACCAGATGGCCGAGAATGTCCGCCGCTTGGGTCAGGCCGATGGCTTGCGCCAGCACATCTTCACGGTCCGCAAGGATCTGATGGAAGAATCGACGTATCACGCGCTGATCTCNGCCTCCCGCGTGACGCTCCATGCCAAGAACGGCAAGATTATCGATCAGATCAATCGTGCCGCCGCACTCTTTTCTCCAAGCAAGGAAGAGCAGCAGGAACTGGAGCGCGCCGATCGCACGAGGACGTCAATCAAGCGGAGCGCCCCGAAACGCGCCGCACGGCCATCGAAGGTGGTCATCGAGGAAGAAGGCGATCTCAACTACTGGAACGGCATCGGCGGTTTTGCCGGCGACGGTCGCGAATACGTCGTGCGCCTTCCCGGGGGCCACGCAACGCCGCATCCGTGGATCAATGTAATCTCGAACGAAAAGTTCGGCTTCCATGTCTCCGCGGAAGGTGCGGGGTTCACCTGGAGCGCAAACTCCCGCGATTATCAGCTGACGTCGTGGTCGAATGATGCAGTCATCAACCGCGCCGGTGAAGCGATCTACGTCGTCGATCAGGATAGCGGCGCGGTCATGACCCCGTTCGCAAACCTCTCAGATCGCCAAGACATACGATTCGAAGCGCGACATGGTCTGGGCTATTCGGCCTTCTCCAGCGTCCAGAACGAGATCGCACTCGAGGTTACGCAGACCGTCGATCGCGAGAAACCGGTCAAGTTGCAGCGAATCCGGCTACGCAATACAGGCTCCAAGCCAAGAAAGCTGCGGATCTACGGCTACGTCGAATGGATTCTCGGCAACAATTCGCAAAAGTCCGCACCGTTCATCCTCTCGGAACACGACGCGGAAACCGGAGCGCTGTTTGCAAGCAATAACTACAGCATCGACTATTCCGGTCGTGTCGCTTTCTTTGTGGCCAGTGAGAAGCCATCGAGCTTTACCGCCAGCCGCCGGGAATTCATCGGCAAGACAGGTACGATCCAGGCACCGCGTGCACTGAGCTTGGGAGCCAGCCTTTCAGGCGCTACAGAACTCGACGGCGACCCGGCAGCGGTTCTGGCGGTCGATATCGAGATCGCACCGGACGAGGAGCGCGACGTCTGCTTCTTCCTCGGCGATACGAAGACGAAGGCCGAAGCGCGGGCGGTGATCAACGATATCCGCAAGGTCGCTTTTGACGACATTGTCCAGGCAAATCGTGCCTTCTGGCAGGCGTTCACCGGAAAGGTGCAGGTTTCCACTCCCGATCAGGGCATGAACAATCTGATCAACACGTGGCTCCCCTACCAGAGCCTCGGCTGCCGCATCATGGCGCGCACGGCCTTCTACCAGGCAAGCGGCGCCTTCGGCTTCCGCGATCAGCTGCAGGATACGTTGGCATTCGTCATCCATGAGCCGTCGATTGCTCGCAAGCAGATCCTGAACGCCGCCTCGCGTCAATTCCGCGAGGGGGATGTGCAGCACTGGTGGCTGCCGGGCACTGGCGCGGGCGTTCGGACGATGATTTCGGACGACGTGGTTTGGCTCGCTTACGCGATCCATCACTATTGCAGCGTTACGGGAGACAAGAGCGTCCTCGACGAACAGCTCGCTTTCCTCGAAGGGCCGGCACTCCTCGAAGGGCAGCACGACTCCTTCTATCTGCCGGAAGTCTCCGAAGACAAGGTGAGCGTTTACGAACACGCGGCCCTCGCGCTCGATCTCGCCATCGCCCGAACAGGCAAGAACGGCCTGCCGCTCTTCCTCGGAGGCGACTGGAACGACGGCATGAACCGCGTCGGTATTGGCGGACAGGGCACCAGTGTGTGGCTTGGCTGGTTCCTGGCGGGCGCGCTCCGTTCATTCTCGGCATATGCTGAGGAACGCGGCGACAAGGCGCGCGTCGAGCGGTGGACACAGCACCTGACCACCCTCAAGGCCGCACTCGAGACCGTTGCCTGGGATGGCGCTCACTACCGGCGTGGCACGTTCGACGACGGCAGCTTGCTTGGCTCCAAGGAAAGCCTCGAATGCCAGATCGATTCCATCGCCCAATCCTGGAGCGTGCTATCAGGGGAGGGAGATCCGGCGCACTCGGCGAAGGCGATGAATTCCGTGCTGGAGAAATTGGTCGATCCGGAAGCGCGGATCATCCGGCTCTTCACGCCGCCCTTTGCAAACTCGGCTAAGGATCCTGGTTACATCAAGGCCTACCCGCCGGGTGTTCGTGAAAACGGCGGGCAATACACCCATGCCGCGACCTGGGTTGTGCTGGCACTGGCTGAACTTGGCCGCGGCGATGATGCCCTGCGTTGCTTCGATCTGCTCAATCCGATCAGCCATGCGCGCGATCCGGCTTCGGCGGAGCACTATCGCGTCGAACCCTACATCATCGCGGCTGACGTCTACGGTGAGGGCGCGCTCAGCGGGCGCGGCGGTTGGACCTGGTATACTGGCTCGGCCGGTTGGCTCTACCGCGCGGTGATCGAGGGCATCCTCGGCATCCGAGTGAGGGATGGCCGCTTGTACGTGCGTCCCGCACTGGCAAGCACATGGGACGGCTTCTCCGCCGAGATCGAACGCGCAGGTGCTAAATACCTCATTTCGGTCTCAAAATCGTCCCATCCGAGAGGTTACGATGTGACCATCAACGGACGCGAAGTCACCGATCCCGACGAGGGATATCCGGTCGGATAACAGCATTTTTCCTGGCTAA
>Ga0055524_1001149_pt1 | contig 15943 bp, 11 predicted proteins | sample AraplaCol_mCL_r2_2_FD_55011 | JGI IMG/M metagenome (GOLD analysis project Ga0055524, IMG submission 55011) | Arabidopsis root microbial communities from North Carolina, USA - plate scrape MF_Col_mCL_r2 | ecosystem: Host-associated > Plants > Roots > Endosphere | place: USA: North Carolina...
CGGGCGACAGGCGCGCCAGCGGCACGCCTTCGGCTTCATTGCTCGCGGGTGGTGCGGAGGTATATCGCTCGGGCAGGTTCAGCTGCGGGCGGGCGTAGTCGGGGCCGACCGCGCAGCCGGCCAGCAGCATCGCCGCAATGCCGGCCGCCACGGGCGTCGCCAGGTTTGTCTTCTTTGTCTTCACTGGTTGTTCTGCTTTCCTAGCGATCGCGCCGCGAGCGCGTGCCCCAGCCCTTGCGTTCGAACACGCGCTCCATCGCGAAATACAGCGTGGGCAGGATGAAGAGCGTCAGCAGCGTCGACACCACCAGCCCGCCGACCACCACGGTCGCCAGGCCGCGCTGCACGTCGGTGCCCACGCCTGTGGCAAGCGCGGCGGGCAGCATGCCGACCGACGCCACCGTGGCCGTCATCAGCACCGGCCGCAGTCGCTCGGTCGCGCCTTCGAGCACCGAGGCCTGCAGCGCCAGCCCTTCGCCGCGCACGCGGCGGAAGTTGGCGACCATGATGATCCCGTTCTGNATCGACACGCCGAAGAGCGCGATGAAGCCCACGGCCGTCGCCACATTGAGCGTTTCACNCGCCACGTGCACCGCGATCAGCCCGCCCAGCGTGGCCATGGGCACCACGCCGAGGATCAGCGCCACCTGCCGGATCTTTCCGAACTGGAAGAACAGCAGCACCGCCATGATGCTGACCACGATCGCCAGCGACACGCCCAGCCGCGCCTGCGCGCGCTGCTGGTTCTCGAACTGGCCGGCCCACTGCAGCCGGAATTTCGCCGGGTCGAACTTCACTTCCTTCGCGATGCGATCGCGCGCCTCGTCGAGGTAGGAGGCCAGGTCGCGGTCGCGGTTGTCCACGCGCACCGTGATCTGCCGCTCGTTCATCTCGTGCGAGATCGTGCTTTCGCCGGTCTGCAGCCGGATGTCGGCCACCTGCGCGAGTGGCACCTTGGCGCCGCTGGAGCTGTTGAGCAGCAGCGAGCCGATGGCCTCGGTGTTGCCCTTGGCGCTCCTGGGCATCTTCACCGACACGTTGTAGGTGCGGTTGCCCGAGTACACGGTGATGACGGGCGCGCCGCCGATGCCGGTCTGGATCAGGCTGACCACGTCGTTCGCGTTCACGCCGAAGCGCGCCGCCGCCTCGCGGTTGAGCTGGATCACCACCTGCGGGATCGGCGGCTCCTGGAAGAGCGATGCCGACGCCGTGCCGCGCACGGTCTGCAGCAGGTCGACAATCTGGTTGCCGATGCGCCGGCTTTCCTTCAGGTCGTCGCCGTAGATGCGCAGCACCAGCGGGCTGTGCGCACCGCCCACGGCGTCGTTCACGCCGTCGATGATGGGCTGGCTGATACCCACGTCGAAGCCAGGCATGCGCGCGAAGCGCTCGGTCAGCGTGCGCACGAAGTCGGCCTTCTTCACCCCGGCCGGCCATTCGCCGTACGGCTTGAGGCCCACCGGCACCTCCATGTGCGAGGGCGTCCACGGGTCGGTGCCGTCGTCGTTGCGCCCGAGCTGCGTCACCACGTACGAGACCTCGGGGTATTCGAGCAGCACATGCCGCAGCTCGGTCGCCATCTCGCTGGCCTTGTCCAGCGACAGGCCAGAGGGCAGCTGCACCTGCAGCCACAGGGCGCCTTCGTCGATGTCGGGCAGGAACTCGCGGCCGGCCGTAGCACCCAGCACCACCACCGCGGCCAGCGCCGCGACGCTCAGCCCGTAGGCGATGGCCGGCACCTCCAGCAGCCGCGCCAGCACCCGCCGGTACGCGCCCGTGAGCCACACCAGCGGCTTGTTGACGAAGGGCTTGCTCGGCTTGCGCAGCGCCACATAGGCCAGGCTCGGAATGAGCGTCAACGCGCAGAGCAGCGCGCCCACCAGCGCATAGCCGACCGTGAACGCCATCGGCTTGAACAGCTTGCCCTCGGCCCGCTCGAAGGCGAAGAGCGGGAAGTAGGCCGTGATGATGATCAGCGTCGCGAAGAAGATCGGTCCCGACACATGACTCACCGTCTCGAGGATGTTGCCCTCGGTGAGCGTGGCGTGCGGCTCCTCTTCGCGCCGCCGCAGGATGGCCTCCATCACTACGATGGCGCCGTCCACGATGATGCCGAAGTCAATCGCGCCCAGCGAGAACAGGTTGGCCGGCATGCGGGTGAAGTGCATCACGATGAACACCGTCACCAGCGACATCGGAATGGCCACCGCCGCCACCACCGCGCTGCGCGGGCTGCCCAGGAAAAGAATGAGCACGAAGCACACCAGCGCCATGCCTTCGAGCACCGTGTGCGTCACCTTGTCGACGGTGAGCTTCACCAGGTCGTCGCGGTCGATGTAGGGCACGATCTTCACGCCCATGGGCGCGAGTTCTGCCTGCAGCTCGTCGATCTTCCTGTGCACGCCTTCCAGCACGCGCGAGGGGTTCTCGTACTTGAGCATCAGCACGATGCCCTCGATGGTGTCCGGGTTGGTGTCCTTGCCCAGGATGCCGCCGCGCTCCTGGTGGCCGAACTGCAGCCGTCCGAGGTCGCGCACCAGCACCGGCGAGCCGCTGCTCTGCGCCACCACCACCGAGCCCAGGTCGTCCAGCGTGCGGATCTGGCCGATGCCGCGCACCACGTAGCTCTGGTCGCCGCGCGCGATGCGCCCGCCGCCGGCGTTGGCGCTGTTGTTGTTGATGGCCGTGACCACGTCGTTCAACACCAGCCCGTACTTCTGCAGCCGCGCCGGGTCCAGCTCCAGCTGGAACTCGCGGGTGAAGCCGCCGAAGTTGTTGATGTCCACCACGCCGGCCACCTGCTTGAGCGCGGGAATCACCTTCCAGCGCTGCAGCTCCGACAGCTCCATCAGGTTCTTGCTGTCCGACTCCAGCGTGTAGCGGTAGATCTCGCCGGCCGGCCCCGCCACCGGCCCCAGGCCGGGCTGCGCGCCCGAGGGCAGGCTGACCTGGCCGATGCGCTCGGTCACGCGCTGGCGTGCGAAGTAGTCGTCGGTGCCGTCCTTGAAGGTCAGCGTGATCAGCGAGAGGCCGAAGGTGCTGCTGGAGCGGATCGAGGCCAGCCCCGGCGTGTTGCTCAGTGCGCGCTCCAGCGGCGTGGTGATCTGCTGCTCGATCTCCTCGGCGGCCAGGCCGTTGACCTGCGTGGTCACCTGCACGTTCACGTCGCCGAGATCGGGGTAGGCCTCCACCGTCATCTGCGTCCATGACCACGCGCCGAAGAGCACGAGCGCCACCGACATCGCCCAGGCCAGGTGCCTGCGGCGGAAGAACTGGGTGATGACGAGATTAATCATTCAGCAGCACACCACCACGGACCACCACGCGCTCGCCCGCGGCCAGGCCGCTGCGGATGCGGACCTTATCGCCGTCTTCCCGGCCCAGCTCCACCGTGCGGCGCACGAAGGTCCAGGGCTCGGCCTCGACGAAGACGCTCACGCTGTCGTTGTTCATCAGCAGCGCCGATGCCGGCACCTGCGGCTGCGCGCCCTGCGGCACGCCCAGCACCGCCGTCGCGTACATGTTGGGCTTGAAGATGCCTTCGGGGTTGGCGAACGCGATGCGCGCGCGGGCGCGGCGCGTGTCCGCGTCGAGCACCGCGCTCACGAAGGCCACCTTGCCGGTGAAGTTGCGGCCCGGGTAGGCCGCCAGCGTAACCACCACGTTCTGCCCCGGCGCGACCGTGCCGACCACGCTCTCGGGCACGTTGACCGTGACCCAGACCGAATCGAGGTTCGACACCGTCATCAGCGCCGCGTTGGCGTCGTTCAGGTTCGCGCCGGCGGCCGCGTTCAGCGCGGTGATCGTGCCTGGCGCGGGCGCGACGATCTTCAGCACCTGGCCGGCCTGGACTCCGTTGCCTTCCGCGCCGAGGCTGCGCAGACGTGCCTCGCTGCGCTGCAGTTCAGCCTTCTGCTGGGCGACGGCGCTCTGGGCCGCTTCCACGTCCTTCACGGCGTTGGAGCCGGCCTCGTTCACGCCGCGTGCACGCACCAGTGCGCGCTGCGCGAGGTCGAGTGCGTCGCGGGCCTTCTGCGCGTCGGCTACGGCCTGCGCGAGGTCGGGCGAACTCATCGTCGCAAGTACCTGGCCGCGCTTGACGGTATCGCCCAGGCGCACCTTGAGTTCGAGCAGCCTGCCGGTCAGCGGCGGGAGGATGTTGACGGTATTGGCCGGGTTGGCCTCCACCGTGGCGGGCAGGCTCACCTCGTGCGGCAGCGTGTCCTGGCCGACCGTGGCAACGAGCAGCCGGTCGCGCAGCGGCGAACCGGCAGGTACGCTCAGGCGGTTGCCCTGGCGCACGAGCATCGGCGCGGGAGCGGCGGCCACCGTGGTGGCGGCATGGGCGGCGCCGTCGAAGGAGTCGACGAAGGAGTCGAGGTATAGGGCCGCGCAGGTCATCACGCCGAAGACGATGCGCGCGGGGGTGATCTGGTAGAGGGATTTCTTCTTCATCGCGATACGGATCTCGCGGGACGGGCGCGCCGTGCACGGGACGCCTTCCCATGCCCTCGATCCGCTCCCGTCTCCTGCCGGGGAGCGTAAGAAAAGGCGCCTGAAGAAGCTCCCAAGAAATCCTGAAGTTCTCTTAAGGATCCGGACCGGTGGCCGGAAGTCAGGAACGCGCGGCATGATCCGCGCCATGAGAATTCTGCTGATCGAAGACGACCGCAAGGCCGCCCGGCTGCTGGCCCGGGGGCTGCAGGAAGAGGGCTTCGTGGTCGACGTGGTGCACACCGCGGAGGAGGGCGACGAAGAGGCTTTCGTCGTCGCCTACGACCTGATCGTGCTCGACTGGATGCTGCCCGGAAAGGACGGCCTCACCCTGTGCCGCGACCTGCGCCAGCGCGGCTGCAAGACGCCCGTGCTCATGCTCACCGCTCGCGATGCGCTGAGCGACCGAGTGGCTGGCCTGAACACCGGCGCCGACGACTACCTCACCAAGCCCTTCGCCTTCGACGAACTGCTGGCACGCGTGCGCGCGCTGCTGCGCCGCTCCGAACTCGTGCGCCCGACGGTGCTTGCGCTGGCCGACCTCAGCCTCGACCCGATGAGCCAGCGCGTGCTGCGTGGCGGCATGGTGCTGGAGCTGACCCACAAGGAGTTCGCGATCCTGCAGATACTGCTGCGCCACGCCGGCGAGGTGGTCAGCCGCTCGCGCCTGGCCGAGCAGGTGTGGAAGGACGACCTGATTTCCATCGACAACCTGATCGACGTGCACATCAGCAACCTGCGCCGCAAGGTCGACGCCCCGCCGGCCGCGCCGCTGATCCAGACCGTGCGCGGGCGCGGCTTCAGGCTGGCGCCGGCGGACGACGGTGCAGGTGGTGCCGCAAGCGTCGCGCATGCTTAGCTTCCGCAAGCGGCTGGCGCTGGCACACGTCAGCGTGATCGTGGTGGTGATGGCGGTCGCCGCCCTCGGCTCGTACCTGGTGTTCTCGCGAAATGTGCACCGCGAGCTCGACGCCGCGCTGCTGGCGCTGGCCGAGACCGAGATGGGCATGCTGCTGTCGGCCGGCGAGAGTGACACCGTCATCGTCCACGAGGCGCCACCCGGCCCCGGCGCGCCTTCTTTCGTGCGACTCGACAGGCTGGTGCAGATCGTCGACGCCGATGGTCGCGTGCTCGCGCGCAGCAGCAACCTCGGCGAGGCGCAGCTGCCCATTCCGGCCGCGCTGCGCGAGCGGCTCGCGGCGGGCGAGACCGTGTTCGAGACGCTCGACGGCTACGGCGAGGAGCCTACGCGAATGGTCTCGGTGCCCGTGCCCGGTCGCGCCTCGCTGCTCGCGGTGCAGGTGGCGGGCTCGCTGGACGACGTGAACCGCACCGTGGCCATGGCCAGCGCGCTGTTCATCATCCTCGGCGGTGCGCTGCTGCTGGCGCTGGGCGCGGCCGGCGCGCTCATCACCCGGCGCGCCTTCGGCGCCATCGACGACGTGGTGCGGCAGGCCCACCGCATCGGCGACGCGAACCTCGGCGAAAGGCTGCCCCACCCCGGAACGCGCGACGAGATCGGACGGCTGGTCGACACGCTCAACGACATGCTGGCGCGCATCGAGCAGGGCATGGAGGCGCAGCGGCGCTTCACGGCCGACGCCTCCCACGAACTGCGCTCGCCGCTGTCGCGCCTGCGCACGGAGCTGGAACTGGCTCTGCGCAGGCCGCGCGAACCGGCCGCGTATGTGGAGACGCTGCGTTCGTCGCTGGAAGAAGTCGAGTCGCTCACGCTGCTCGTCGAGGAACTGCTGGTGCTGGCCCGGCTCGACGCCGGCCAGGAACGCGATGCGGTGGAAACGGTGTCGCTGAACCAGCTCGCCGAGGAAACATTGAGGCGGCTGGAGCCGCTGGCGCGTGAGCGCCGCCTTGCCTTGTCGCTGGAACCTGCGCTGCCAGTGGCTGCGCGAGTCGCCCGTGGCGCGGCCAGCCTTGCACTTGCGAACCTGCTCGACAACGCCCTGAAGTTCTCGCCGCCAGGCACCACCGTGCGCGTGAGCCTGCGCGCGGACACGGAGGCGAACGAGGCGGTCATCACCGTGTCCGACAGCGGCCCCGGCATTCGCGGTGACGAGATGCCGCACCTGTTCGAGCGCTTCTACCGCGGCGCCACGGCGCGCTCGGACGAGAAGACGCCGGGCCTGGGCCTCGGGCTGGCGCTTTCGCAGGCGGTGGTGCACGCGCATGGCGGGCGGATCGAGGCGGCGAACGAGAGCGGGGGCGGGGCGCGGTTCGACATGAGGTTGCCGCTGGCGGTGCCGGGCAAACCCTGACCGGGCACGCGAATGGCGCTTCGAGAATGACCCGGTCCATTCCCGAAACGACGCAACGAAAGGGTCTCCGCCGCCATGTCCCAAGCCACGCTGTCCCGCCGCCGGTTCACGCTCGCCACCGCCGCCGCAAGCCTTGCCTTGCCGTCCTTCGCGCAGACCGCATGGCCCACCAAGCCGATCCGCGTGATCGTTCCCTACACGCCCGGCGGCTTCACCGACCAGATGGCGCGGCTGGTGCAGATCGGGCTGCAGACGAAGCTCGGGCAGCCGGTGCTGGTCGACAACAAGCCGGGCGCCAACAGCCTGATCGGCGTCGATGCGATCGCGAAGGCGGCGCCGGACGGCACGACCTTCGGCGTGGTCATCGCGGCCTATGCGGCCAACACCACGCTGTACCCCAAGCTGCCCTACGACCCGCGCAAGGACCTGACGGGCGTTTCNCTGATGGGCGTGTCGCCGCTGCTGGCTGCAGTGAATGTCGATGCNCCNTTCAAGACNGCGCGCGAGCTCATCGACTATGCGCGCGCCAATCCGGGCAAGGTGAGCTTCGGCTCCTCGGGCAACGGCTCGGCCGCGCACCTGACCACCGAGCTGTGGAAGTCGCTGACGCAGACCTACATGATCCACATCCCGTACCGCGGCGCGGTGCCGGCGCTGACGGACCTGATGGGCGGGCAGATCCAGCTTTTCTTCGACGCGCCCACGGGCCTCATCAATCAGGCCAAGGCCGGCAAGGTGCGGCTGATCGGCGTGGCGGGCGACAAGCGGCTGGCGGCGGCGCCCGATGTGCCGACCTTCATCGAGCAGGGTTTCGCGGGCTTCACCGGCAGCACCTGGGCCGGCATGCTGGCGCCGGCGGGCACGCCGCGCGACATCGTCAGGCGCATGTCGCAGGAGGTGGCGAACATCATCAGGAGCGACGACACGCGCGCCAAGCTGGATGCGATGGGCACCATTCCCGCGGGCAGCACGCCGGAGGAATTCGATGCGTTCATCACCGCCGAAACGGCGAAATGGGGAAAGGTGATCCGCACCGCGGGCGTGAAAGCCGAATAACAAGCGCAGTAGCGCTTTCAAGGTAATTCAGTCGTTCAAGACCGGCTCCGAGGTCCGGAAGGTCATTCGGATGGCGCTGCACGGATAGTGCGGCCCATTGCAGGGCAATCGAGAATTTCACTGCCTCAAAAGAAGGCACGGGTCCATCCGCGCTGATTCGGGAAGAAGAAGCGGCGGCGGTGGGTTTGTGAAATCCAAATCGATACCCTGGAGACAAATCTTGAACAAGACGAAGATTTCCGGCTTTCATGGAGCAACACGGTGGCCGGGGCGGCTGCTTCGGCCATTTCTCCTCGCAATGGCCTGCGGCGCGTTCATTTCATCGGCACACGCGGCCAACGACATTTCCGGCACGCTCATCAGGACCTGTTCCAACCAGCTGAACGGCTCGCGGTATGCCGATGCGGTGCTGGACGATTTCCGCGGCACCCGCTTTCCTTCGCCAAGGACGGGCGGCTTCACGGTCACTTCCGTCGAGCAGGTCTGGCTCGCATTGCCGGCCTATTGCCTCATCAAGGGAACGATCCAGCCGACTTCTCCGGGCGGTGTCGATCCGGCGGTGAAGGACCCGAGCTACCGCGTGTCCGATATCAATTTCCAGATCTATGTCCCATCGCAATGGAACGGCAAATTCGTGCAGCTCGGCGGTGGCGGATTCGCCTGGAAGACCGACGTGGTCGCCAACGGCATCCAGACCAATCTGCAGTATTCGCCCTCGCTGCAGGGAATTGCGCTGTCGAATTACGCGGTGATCCTCGCCGATGCGGGCGTCGGCGATTCGGGCAAATCCTTCGACCCCGAATTCGTGCAGGCCGGCAGGAAGCTCAGCGACGTCGCGAAGCAGGAAATGGTGAAGAACTTCGGCCAGGACTCCATCAAGAAATCGCTGGACGTCGGGCTCTATCTATTGAAGAAGCTCACGGGCAGCAAGCCGACCGACACCTATTTCGTCGGCATTTCCACCGGCGGCCGGCAGGCGTTGAAGGCCATGGCGAACTGGCCCGACGCCTACGACGGCATCGTCGCCGGAGCACCGCCCGTGGACGAGACCAACCTGCTCAAGACGATCGAGGTACCGGCGGTGGTCAACGACTGGGTGGTCAACTGGGCCAGCGCTTCGGCAATGATCACCAGCCTCTTCGGCCAGCAGGTGTCGCAGCAGACCCTGAGCGACGGGCTGGGCGCGGTCTCGCGGCACCTGGCGGACGTGGCCATCGAGTCCGGCGCGGACTACGACGGCTACAACAGGCTGCTCGACGAACTCGCGCCCGTCTGGAACGTGCGGCCCGCCGAACTGCTTGCGTTCTTCGATGCGGCCGCAAGCCAGAAGAAGGCGGGCGGAAAGGGCAAGAAGATCATCATCTACCAGGGCACGTCGGACTTCCTGGTGCCCTGCACCCAGGCCGGCGAGTTCGTCAGCAAGCTGGCGGCCTTGCCCTCGGGCGGCAAGGTGACGGCAAGCGACATCAAGGGCTCGGTGCGTGCCTATTTCATCGAGGACTACAGCCACGGCTTCTACAACACCAACTCGCTGCTCAGGCGGGTGGGGCTGACGCCGCTGCAACTGGCCTGGAATGCCGTTGCGGATCTCGACAACTGGGTGCATGACGACCAGGCCCGCTATGGCGCGCCATCGCTTGCGAGGAATGCGACGGGCGAGATTCCGGCGAACCAGTCGCTGGGCGCGTGGAAGTGCATCGCGACACCCTGAGGCCGGGAGCGCCTCCGGGCGCCCGGAATCAGGGCGCCAGCACCAGCACCTTGAACTGGCTCGGCACGATCCGCATGCCGACGATGTTGCAGCGGTTCTGCACCGACAGGCTCGTCATGCGCGTGCACGGCGTGCCCTTCAGCAGCACGGTGAAGGCGCCTGTGATGTGGCGCGAAGGCCCCATCACCGTCTGCGACACCACGCCCATCAGCACCCCGGCGTTGTCGCCGTTGGTGATGGGCGTGACGGTCGCCAGGTTGTGCGCGGGAGTGCCGCCGTAGAGGATGTTCCAGGCGTTGGGGATGGCGGTCGGCCCCAGCGCGAAGTTGGGGTAAGGAATCGGCAGCGCCGGCGGCGTCTTGCAGACGTCGGGAAAGGCGAGGTCGACGCCCATCATCTGTGCATTGGCGAACATGGCAACGGCTCCTTCGTTCGGGGTCAACCCATGTGGATCTGCTCGGCATCGACCTTGACCAGCCCCTTGCTGGTGAGCAGCGTGTTGTTCGAATGCAGGCGCAGGGTCTGCTCGGCCTGGATGTCGAGCTGGCCGGCACGCACCTGTTCCACTTCCTCGGTCAGGCGGAAGCTCGAGCGGGTGAGCAGGTTGAGGCGCTCCAGCACCACCTCGCAGGCGCGCCCGACGAAGCGCGACACCAGCACGTCGAAGCGGACGCGGGCGCCCTGGTAATCCATCTCGCCGATCTCGCAATGGGCCTGCCGGGCCTGCGCGCGCCACTCGGGCGACTGCATGGCGATCGAGGTGTCCGACTCCAGCGCCATGGGGCCGGCGCTGCGCGCGCGGATGCCCCCGGAGCGCGAGACCAGCGTCAGGTCGCCGTCCACGGCCAGCGTCGCCTGCCTCGGGTCGGCCTGGGCGACCACCGCGATGACGAAGCTCTCGCCCTGGCGGGTGGAGGTGATCAGCACCGTGTCGCCCGGCGCGGGCAGCAGCAGGCAGCTGGCGNCGCGGCGGCAGCGCAGCGATCCCTGGCCGTCGTCGAGGCCGACCTCGAACCAGGGATCGCCANCGCTGGCGATCACCGTGGCGGTNCGCGTGCCGGAGTCCGCGCGNGCCGCGTTGGAAGGGCGTTGCATCAGCGGATCCAGCACGCCTTGCGTTGCATGGTGTGCGGCGGCGACCGTGTCNCCGGCCGTGTTCCGGGTGGAGTTCATGGGTTGTCTTTCTTGGGGCGCCGGCCATGGATGTCGCGGTCCAGGCGGGATGCGCGCTCGGGCTGCTCCAACGCCACCATCTCAGCTTCGTGCAGCGCGGGGTCACGGTCCAGCGTACCCACGCGGGTGCTGAACCTGGCGCCGTCCAGGTCGGCGCGATGGAATACGGTGCGCAGGAAAGCAGCGTCGCGGAAATCGGCCTGTACCAGAAGGGCGTAGGAGAAGTCGGCGTAGTCCAGCCGGCTGCCGGCGAACGAGGTCTGCCCGCAGTGCGCGCGATGGAAGACGCCTTGCTCGAGCTGCGCCTGCGAGAAGTCCGCGCCGTCGAGATGGGCGTCGATCCAGATGCTGTTCTGGAAGTGGCCGAGCCGTGCATCGGCGCCGCGCAGGTCGGCTTCGGGAAAAAGGCACTGCATGGCCTGCGCCCCTGCCAGCACCGCGTTGCGCAGGTCTGCGCCCTTGAAGTTGCACTGCGTGAGGCGTGCATCGCGAAAGCGGCACGCCGTCAGCACCGCATCGATGAACTGGCAGAGGTGGAACTGCTGGCCGGAGAAGTCCTGCCCCGCAAGATCCGCCTCGCTGAAGATCGCGTTCGTGAAGCTGGCTCCGGCATAGCGCGTGCCCGTCAGCGTTGCGCGGAAGAAGATGGTCGACGAGAAGGCCACCTCGTTGAAGGACGCTCCAGTCAAGTCGCACTCGGAGAACACGGCCTTTTCGAGGCTGGCACGGTCCAGGCAGGCGTCGTGCAGCTTGCTCTGGTGGAAGTTCGCCTGGTCCATGAAGGCCTCTTCCAGCCGGACGCCCGAAAGGGTGCAGCCGCTGAACACCGAATGCGGCATGGAGGCCGAATCCAGCACCGCGTCCTGCAGGCTGCACTCGTGGAAGGCGGCTCGCGTCAGTTCCGCAGCCGGCAGCTGCGCCTGGTCGAAGCGGCACTTCTCGAAGATGGATTCGCCCAGCTGCGCGGCATCGGCCCGAACACCCCTGAAGCTGCATTCGCTGAACACGCCGCCGCGCAGGTCGATGCCGCTCAGGTCCATGTCGCTGAAGTCCTTCTCGCGGATCGGCTCACCGTTGCGGACCTGGGCTGCCAGCGTCTCGGCGTTCACGCTCTGCCCGCCTCGGGGCGCCGGGGCAGTGTCTTCATCTGGTCGATGTGGGCGCCCAGGGTGAGCGTGCCAGGGCTGATGAAAACCTGGGCGACATCGGCACGGAACAGGTTGGCCTCGCCAAGATCGGCATCGACCAGGCAGGCCTTCTGGAGGTTGGCATTCATGAGATTGGCGAGCCGCAGGGAAGCACGCGTGAAATCGGCGCGCATGAAGAGGCTGTCGGGCGCAGCAGCCGCGCGCAGGTCCGCGCCCTTGAGCGACGCGGAGGAGAAATCGCAGGTGTCGAGCGTGGCCCGCCTGAAGTTCGCGCCATCGAGTGGCAGCTCGCGCAAGGTGCAGTGCACCAGCGTGGCGTCCTCGAAGTCGGCCTCGCGAAGATCTGTAGTGCCGACGAAGCTGGTGGTCTTGAGCAGGGCGTGCCGAAAGCGCGTGCCCTTGTGCAGTGGCGTGTGGGCCCAGCTGCAGGCTTCGACGGTGGCGCCCGAAAAGTCCACCGACTCGAATTCGGCCTGTACGAACAGCACCTTTTCCAGGCGCGCCTCGCCGAAGTCGCAGCGCGTCAGGCGGCAGTGTTCGGCCATGCTCAGGTAGCTCAGGTCGGCGCGCCGCAGGCTGCAATCGGCCAGCTCGATCCCCTGCAGCAGCAGATGGCTCCAAGTCGCTTCGTCGAGGCAGCAGCGGTCGAGGCGCAGCTTTTCCATCTGCGTGCGCTCGAAGCGGGCCTTTGCGAAGTTGGTGTTCTCGCAGCGGGCGAGGCTGAGGTTGGCGCGCTCGAGGTTGCAGCCTGTCAATGAGGCCTGGCGCAGGTCGGCGCGCACCAGCACCGATTGGCTCAGGTCGGCGCCGTCCAGGCGGGTGCCCTGGAGGCTGGCGCCTTCGAGCAGGGTCTGGTGCATGCGGGCGCCCCGCAGATCGAGGCCCGAGAGGTCGCAGCCCGTCAGGTCCATGGCGGACAGATCGCGGTCCACAGCCATGGCGGCGAGCACGCGTTCGCGCGCCTGCGCATTCTGTTCAACGGCCATCGGATCGGCGGCCGCCTGGTGGTGGGCCCCCATGCGGTACAGCGCCAGCATGTCCTTCTGGCCCCGCTGTCCGAGGGCCTGCAGCTCGGAGTGCTCGGCGGCGCTCATGGCCGGGGTGCCCGTGGCCGCGGCGATGCCGCCCAGCCCCTTGAGGATGGTTTCGGCCTCGAATTTCGGCGGGCCCTTGAGCTGCGCGTTCCGGCTTTCTTCGATGATCCGGCTGCTGTCGAAGCCCGCCTTGCGCGATTCGGATGCGTTCTCCAGGGCCGCCTTCGCGACCTCCTGCCTGGCTTCCTCCAGTTTGCGTTCCTGCTCGCGCTGGTAGGCGCGCGTCTTCTCGATGAACTCGGGCAGTTCGGCCAGCGTGGGCATCTTGTCGAAAGGCTTCGGCAGCGGGCGTTCCCGGAAATGGCGCGGCTTGTGGCCGGCCTCCAGGCCGCGCGCCGTCAGTTCGGCGCGCAGGCGCTCGCCCTTGTCCTTGATGTTCCTTGCCAGGATCGATTCGCGCGCGTCGATCTGGTCCAGCCAGGGGCCGATGGCCGAGACCGGAAGCAGTTCCTCGTCGAGGAACGCATGGATCGCGCCTTTCTCGAGGTTGCAGCGGTTCTCGAAGACCGCCCCGTAGTGGGAGAGGGGGCGCGGCGGGCTGTCCGCCGACTCCATCGCCGGCATGACGTGCGTGATGTCCGCGGCNTCGTCCTCGGCGATGAGCGTCTCGCCGTGAAAGATCAGCATGACCTGCTCCACGTGCGGGAAGAACCAGGCCGTGGTCAGCCGCAGCGGCACCTCTTCCAGCGCAAGCGGCTGCGCGGACTTGCGTGCGACGAAGCCGCGTGCGCGCAGGTCCGGAAGCCGTCCGCGCAGCACCGCGTGCTCCGGGTGCATGTTCCAGATCTCATAGGGCGCGGCCGCGGGGATGGACAGTTCGTCGTTCCAGCGTTGTTCGGCAGCCGCGGCGTTGAAGAACTGCCAGTCCATGTCGCGCGCGAAGCCGGGGTAGAGCGTCTCGCGCCACTGGTCGCCGTAGTCCGTTCCGAGCAGCTTCATGCGCTCGGGCAGGTCGACGTCCATCGCACCCGGGCAGGCGGGGGCCGGACGCCGGTCGGGGCGGTCCATGCCATGGCCCGGGCGTTCGACGTTGGGAAGCCNCTGCACCAGCAGGCCGTTGACCATCTCGGGGGCGTAGCCNATGCCCGCGGGGTTGGCGGCGAAGCCNGGNCCGCCGAATGCGTGCTGCCAGTCCAGGCGCATGGTNTCGAAAGCCTGCGGCTCGGTGGCGCGGCCATCCAGCCAGTAGCGGTCGCCCGAAACGAGGAACTGGCGCCGCAAGGCGCCTACGCGCACCTCGACCGCGCAGCGCGTCTTGTCCTGCTGGTGGCAGGTGTAGGCCTGGCCGCTCACCAGGAACTCGGGCCGCAGCTTGGGAATGCCGAGATCGATCGCGGACTGGTTTCCCACTTCGGCGGAAACGGTCTTCCAGAGCTCCGTCTCCGGCAGCAGCACGCCCCCTTCGCCGAGGGTGTGCATGCCGATCACGGTGATCGCCAAACGCTGGCTTTGCCCGCGCAGGAAGGGCCGCGTCAGGACGCTCAGGCGCAGGGGTTTGATGGTCTTCACGGCTGGATCAGCGCCTTGCGCCGCGGATCACCAGCGGGGTGCGCGCGCGGTCGATGGCCAGCCGTGACGGGTCCTGCGGGTCCTGCAGCAGATGAATGTCGGGCCGGCCCGCGGAAAAGTGGGCCAGCAGNTCNTCGTCGATGAGTGTCCGCAAGGTGGTCTGCTGCTCGACGCCGGCNGCATCGGTGTAGGCGACACCNAGCTGCACGGCCGTCAGGCGCTGTCCGACCGGGCCGCGCCGGGAGTAGCCGCTGGGCGAGCGCAGCACGGAAACCGCAACGCCCTGCAGCGGGCGGCCGTCGGCCTGCAGCTGCTGCCACAGCCGGCCTTCCTCGGCGTAGGCACGATGGCTCATCAGCGACACCGCCAGCACGACCCCGGCAAGCGCGATCACGCCCAGGCTGACGACGCCGAACACACCCCACAGAACGATCTCGAGCACGCTTCCCACGCCTCAGAGCAGGACCTTCAGCGCCTGGATGCCGGCGCGCAGGCCACCCGTCCTGATCTCCGTGCCCACGAGCTGGATGAGCGCACCGGCGTCGCCCAGCGACATGGCCTTGTTCTTCCACTCCGCGCCCACGGCCTCCAGCTTCACGCCGATGGCCTGCGCCTGCACGCCCATGGCCATCGAACGCACGGCCAGCACGCCCAGCGAAATGCCCGACACGTCCATGTTCAGGCCGGTGCCACCCAGGCGGAACCACCTCCAGTCGCTGCTCTTGGAGTAGTTGTTGGTNTAGGTGGCGGAGTTGTTGGTGTAGTTGACCGTCAGGTTGTTGTACGTGTTNGACGTCGTGTTGTAGACGTTGGTGTTGATGACGTGCTGCGTCGTGTTGTGGATGTGGTTGGTCGTGTTGAAGGTCACGTCCGGCGAGGTNTGCACCGTGGGGCCGGTAACTGTGGTGGTCGACGGCCCGTTGACCAGCACGTCNTTCGANGTGTTGATGGTGTCGTTGCGGCCGTCGCTGACGAAGCGGATTTCCTTGCCGTCGATGGTGCCGTGGAAGCCGCCGGTGATGGCCAGCTCGACGCCGCCGGTGATGGTGTCGTTCAGTCCGCCGCTGAGCATGCGCGTCTTGCCGCCAGAGATGGTCTGGTTCACGCCGCCGGTCACGGTCTCGGTGAAGCCACCGGTCACGCTGCGGGTGTCGCCGCCGGTGATGGTTTCCTTGGCGCCGGCGGTGATGTCGCGCGTCTCGCCGTCCTGGTAGGTGGCCGATTCGTGGCCCTTGATGAGGGTGGTGCGGGTGCCGTCGGTGGTGTGGGTTTCGTCCGCTTCCACTTCGACGTCGAGGTTGCGCTCGGCGTGCAGCAGGATCTGCTCGGCCCCCGTGCGGTCCTCGAAGCGCAGCATGTTGGCCTGGTTGGCCGCGCCGCCGGTGCTGGAGCGCGTGAGGATGCCGCTGGCCGTGGCGTTGGCGGGCAGCTCCCACGGCGGCATCTGGTCGCTGTTGTAGACGCGGCCGGTGACGATGGGGCGGT
>Ga0055524_1001155_pt1 | contig 15890 bp, 17 predicted proteins | sample AraplaCol_mCL_r2_2_FD_55011 | JGI IMG/M metagenome (GOLD analysis project Ga0055524, IMG submission 55011) | Arabidopsis root microbial communities from North Carolina, USA - plate scrape MF_Col_mCL_r2 | ecosystem: Host-associated > Plants > Roots > Endosphere | place: USA: North Carolina...
CGTGCCCAGCTTCCTGGTGGTCGACGGCAACGGCAAGCTGGTCAACGACGGCGCCTTCTTCGCCCTGACCGACGCCCGCCACATGACCCCGCAGTCGATCGTGGACTGGCTGGCCCAGTGGCCGAAGTGAACTGCTGACGGGGACATGCCCTTGCGGCGTGTCCCCAAACGCTTGGCGCCGAGCCTGAAAATGGGGACACGCCGCAAGGGCATGTCCCCGGCTTTGGATCAGGGCCTCCGCCACCCCGTGACACCACCGCCGCCCGCCGCCTCGACGCGGGCCACGGCTTCCGCCAAGGGCTCGACCGCCACGGCCATGTGATGGGCGTTGGCGTGCAGGATGGTGTCGGGGTCCAGCAGGATCGCGACGTGGCCCTTCCAGAACACCAGGTCGCCGCGCCGGCGCTCGCCCTCGGCGATGGGGGCGAAGAAGGCCAATTGCATGTCGGTGTCGCGCGGAACCGCCTTGCCGCAGGCCGCCAGGGCCTGCTGCACCAGGCCCGAGCAGTCCAGGCCCAGGGATTCCCGGCCGCCCCACTGGTAGGGCGCGCCCAGATGACCCTCGGCGACCGCGACATAGTCGGTCAGGGCCACGCCCACCGGCGCCAGGTGGGCGGCGACGAACCAGCCCGTGCCCTCGCCCTTGGCGAACCGGCCCTCGGTCGCCTCGATGGTGGTCAGGGCGTTCAGCGAATAGAGGCCCGCGGGCCGCGACTTGATGTTCGGTTCGCTGAAGGCGTAGGTGCGCGGGACCGCGACCTGATGGGTGGCCGGTTCGCCGGGCGCGGTCAGGTCGGCCTGGGCCACGAAGCCCACATAGCCGTCGCGCCCCGCCTGGCCCCAGGCGAAGCCGTCCTGGATGTCCAGCACCCGGAACAGCTCGCCGAACAGCAACTGGTCCCACTGCTCGGCCCTGGGATCGGCGGCCTTGCGCAGGGCGGCGGTCGGGACGGCGACACGGCGCACGGTCGGGGCGGCGTAGCGCTCGGCGGCGACCAGGCCCTGCAGGTCCAGGTCGGCCAGGTCCGGTCGGGCCAGGGTCAAGCGGGGATCGCTCATGCGGAAGCCTTCGGGAAACGCGATTTCAGCATGCCGTACAGTCCCCGGATCACCTGGGCCTCGCCGCCGGACGCATAGCCCGGCCGCGCCTTCGGGTTCCAGGCGAAGATATCGAAGTGCGCCCACGCCCCCGTCGTCGGGGCGAAGCGTTGCAGGAACAGGGCGGCGGTCATCGAACCGGCCTGGGCCCAGGCGTCGGGATCGTTCTTGAGGTCGGCGATGTCGCTCTCGACCGCCTCCCGGTATCCATCCCACAGGGGCATGCGCCAAACGGGATCGGAGGCCTCGCGCGCGCCTTCCTCGATCTCCAGGGCCAGGTCGTCGTCGGGCGTGAAGAACGGGATCACCTGTGGGCCCAGGGCGACGCGGGCCGCGCCGGTCAGGGTCGCCATGTCGATCGTCAGGACCGGCTCCAGCTCGGCGGCGCGGGTCAGGGCGTCGGCCAGGATCAGCCGCCCTTCGGCGTCGGTGTTGCCGACCTCGACGGTCAGGCCGGCGCGGGTGGCCAGCACGTCGCCGGGCCGCATGGCGTCGCCGGCGATGGCGTTCTCGACCACCGGGACCAGCACAGTCAGGGCCACGGGCAGACCGGCGGCCATCACCATCCGGCCCAGGGCCAGGGCGTGGGCGGCGCCGCCCATGTCCTTCTTCATCAGCCGCATGCCGTTGGACGGCTTGATGTCGAGGCCCCCGGTGTCGAACACCACGCCCTTGCCCACCAGCGCCACGCGCGGATGCGCCGGGTCGCCCCAGGTCAGTTCCAGCATCCGCGGCGCGCGGGCCGGGACGGCGGCGCGGCCCACGGCGTGGACGGCGGGATAGTTCTGGTCCAGCAGGTCGTCGCCGGTCACCACGTCCAGGGTCGCGCCGTAGCGCTCGGCGATCTCGCGGGCGATGGTCTCGATCTGCAGCGGCCCCATGTCGTTGGCCGGGGTGTTGACCATGTCGCGGGCCAGGGCGCAGGCGTGGGCGACGGCGCGGACCTCGTCCAGGTCGAGCGTCTCGTCCGCGACCAGTCGTCGCGGCTCGTCCTTGCCCCGGGTGCGGTAGCGGTCGAAGCGATAGGCCCCCAGGGCGAAGGCCAGGGCGATCTGGGCGGCGTCGAGGTCGTCGGGGACGGTGGCCAGGCGGTAGTCGCCGGCCGGCAGCCGGGTCGGCAGGGCCCGGAACAGCATCGGCTCGACCTTGTCCCGCGTNCCAAGCCCCAGCAGCACGCGGTCCACGGCCCCTTGCGGCGTCGGCAGGACCAGCACCTGGCCGGCCTTGGCCTTGAAGTCCTCCAGGGCCACGAAGCCCTTCACGAAGCTGGGCCGCGCCTCGACGAAGGCGTCCAGCTGGTCCTCGTACAGGCAGTGGATGGGCGTCGGCGCGCCGTCCTCCGGGGAGCGGGACGAGGAGGCGATGATCGGTTCCGACATGGGCGGGCCCTGAAGGTGGAAATTATGCTTAACGATTCCTTGAGGGCCCCGCGCGAGGATGCGGGACCGTCGGGAGATTCCTCTTCATGTGTCGCAAGCGCGCGCTCCTCGCAACCGTTCTCGCCCCCGTTGTCGCNCCCATGGTCGTTGGCCTCCTCGCCGCGGCNCCGGTCCAGGCCGCCGACAAGCGGGCCAAGGACGCGCCGCAGCNCGCGGCCGCCGCCGCGCCCCAGGCGCCGCGCAAGGCCACGCCGGCCGAGCGGGCCGAGGCCCAGCGCGCCGATCCGCTGACCCGCATGGCCTTCTGGTCGACCGAACTGGAGCGCGACGGCCGCGACGTCGAGGCGGGCGTGGGCCTGTCCCAGGCCCTGCGCGCCCTGGGCCGCTACGACGAGGCCGCCGACGCGGCGGCCGGCATCCTGATCTTCGCGCCCGACAACTACGACGCCCTGATGGAACTGGCCCGGGCCAACGTGGCGCGCGGCCAGGGCTTCTACGCCATCGAGCCGGGCCGCAAGGCCGCCGCCCTGCAGCCGCGCGANTGGCGNCCCCTGTCGCTGCTGGGCGTGGCCTACGAGCAGGCCAAGCGCGACGACGAGGCCCTGGCGGCCCACCGCCAGGCCGTGGCCCTGGCCCCGAACGAGGCCGTGCCGCTGAGCAACCTGGCCATGCACCTGGCCTCGAGCGGCGACCTCAAGGGCGCCGAGACCGCCCTGCGCCAGGCCGCCGCCCTGCCCACCGCCACCATCCAGGTCCGCCAGAACCTTGCCCTTGTGGTCGGGCTGCAAGGCCGCATGGACGAGGCCGAGAAGCTGGCCCGCCAGGACCTGCCGCCGGAGTCGGTCGACAACAACCTGGCCTGGCTGCGCGCCGCCATCGGCCAGGAGAGCGCGACGCGGTCGTGGAGCGCTGTGAAGGCGGGGGGCTGATCCAGCCTTCCCTCCCCCTTGTGGGGAGGGTGGACGCGAAGCGGACGGGTGGGGCCTGCCGACTCGCCCTGCTGACTCGTCAAACCCCGCCCGACCCTGGCTCCGCCAGGGCCACCCTCCCCACAAGGGGGAGGGACGGGTGCCGGCCGCCCCCTACCGCTGTTTCAGCACGTCCTGGATCTTGATGATCGCCGGGCCCATGATCACGATGAACAGCACGGGCAGGAAGAACACGATCATCGGCACGGTCAGCTTGGCCGGCAGGGCCGAGGCCTTCTTCTCGGCGGCCGACAGGCGCAGTTCGCGGTTCTCCTTGGCCATCACCCGCAGGGCTGCGCCCAGCGGCGTGCCGTAGCGCTCGGCCTGGATCATGGCCGTGGCCACCGACTTGATGCCCGGATGGTTGGTCCGGCGGGCCAGGCCCTCGTAGGCCAGGCGGCGTTCGGGCAGGTAGCTGAGCTCGGCGGTCAGCAGGCCCAGCTCCTCGGCCAGCTCCATCGAGGCCGAGCCGACCTCGGACCCGACCTTGGCGATCGCCGCCTCGATCGACATGCCGCTTTCGACGCAGATCAGCATCAGGTCCAGGGCGTCCGGGAACGCCTGGACGATCGACTCGCGGCGCTTCTGGGCGATGTTGGAGATGTAGAGGTTGGGCGCGTAGTAGCCGGCCGCCAGGGCGACGAAGCAGGCGGCGATCTTCTGCATGGCCAGCAGGCCGAAGTCGTTGATCAGATACAGGTAGAACGCCACCACGGCCGAAAACGCGAACGGCATCACGAAGCGGAAGAAGTAGAAAGTCGAGACCGGCTTGGGCCCGCGGAAGCCGGCCTGGGCCAGCTTGTCGACGACCTTGGGGTCCTCCAGCAGCTTGGACAGCTGCAGGCGGTCGACGACGTTCTTGTACATCCCCTCGTCGGCGTGGCGCAGGCTGCCGCCGCCGCCCTTCTGGGACAGGGCCTCGCGCGAGCGGCGGCGCAGCTCCTCGCGGCGGTTGGCCACCGACTTCAGCCGGCCCTCCAGGCCGTTGCTGCTCATCATCGGCGCGGCCAGGGTGACGATGGTGGCGAACACCACGATCGCGATGAAGGCGCTGAACAGGGTCTGGGGATTGGTGAGCAGATCGATCATGGCCGCCTCCCCCTAGAACTTGAAGTTGATCATCTTGCGCATCACGAAGATGCCGCAGGACATCCAGAAGGCGGCGATCATCAGCATGATCCGGCCGCGCGGATCGCTGAACATCGGCGCCATATAGGCCGGGGCGGTGATCGAGATCATCGTCGCCACGCCGGGCGGCAGGCAGCCGATGATGAAGGCCGACGACACGGCTTCGGCCGACAGGGCCTTGATCTTCTCGCCCATCAGCTTGCGGGCCCGCAGCACGGTCGACAGGTTGCCCAGCGCCTCGGCCAGGTTGCCGCCGGTCTTGGACTGGATGGTCAGGACGATGGTGAAGAAGCGCAGCTCGTTGGTCGGCATGCGCTCGTACATGCGGTCCAGGGCCTGCTCCATCGACATGCCCATGCCGGTGTTCTCGGTCAGGATGCGGAATTCGCCGGCCAGGGGCTCGGGGCATTCCGTGCCGATCATCCGCAGGCAGTCGTGGACGGGCAGGCCCGACTTGATGCCGCGCACGATGATGTCGATGGCGTCCGAGAAGGCCTCGGTGAACTTCTTGGTGCGGGCCTTGGCCATCATGCCGATGACCCAGCGCGGCAGGCCGAAGCCGGCGGCGAAGGCCGCGCCCAGGGCGATGATCGGCATCTGGCGCAGCAGAAGCAGCATCAGCCCGACCAGCACGCCGACCACGCCGCTGATGATCCAGAACATCTGCACGTTGTCGCCCAGGCCGGCGGCGCGCAGGCGCGCGGCGATGGTCAGCGACGCCTTCTTCTTCTGCTGGTCCTGTTCCTTCAGGGTCTTCAGCAGCTGCTTGCGGCGGGCGTCGGGGGTGTTGGCGGCGGCCTTGGCGCGGGCGGCCACGGCCTGGCGGTCGCCGGCGATCAGCTGGGCGCGCTTGACGGTCTTGGCCGAGGCGCCGCCGCCCCCGCCGGCCAGCACGAAGCCCAGCCCCGCGATGGTGATGAAGCCGAGGACGCCGGCGAGGATGATCAGCATGGCCCTATTCCGCCGCGTCGAGGGCTTCGGCCAGCTCGCGCTCCAGGCCGTAGTAGCGGGCGCGGTCCCAGAAGCGGGGCCGGCCGATGCCGGTCGAGCGGTGCTTGCCCAGCACCCGGCCCTCGGCGTCTTCGCCGTTCATCTCGTAGACGAACAGGTCCTGGGTGACGATCACGTCGCCTTCCAGCCCGACCACCTCGGTGATGTGGGTGATCCGGCGCGAGCCGTCGCGCAGGCGGGCGGCCTGGACGATGACGTCGACCGAGCCGACGATCATCTCCTTGATGGTCTTAGAGGGCAGGCCGTAGCCGCCCATGGTGATCATCGACTCGATCCGGCTGATCGCCTCGCGCGGGCTGTTGGCGTGCAGCGTGCCCATCGAGCCGTCGTGGCCGGTGTTCATCGCCTGCAGCAGGTCGAACGCCTCGGGGCCGCGGACTTCGCCGACGATGATCCGCTCGGGACGCATCCGCAGGCAGTTCTTGACCAGATCGCGCATGGTCACCGCGCCCTGGCCTTCCAGGTTGGGCGGACGGGTTTCCAGGCGCACCACGTGCGGCTGCTGCAGCTGCAGTTCGGCCGCGTCCTCGCAGGTCACCACCCGCTCGGTCGGGTCGATGAAGGCGGTCATGGTGTTGAGCAGAGTGGTCTTGCCCGAGCCCGTACCGCCCGAGATGACGATGTTGCAGCGGCAGGCGCCGATGACGCCCAGCACGCGGGCCCCTTCCGGGCTGATCGACGCGAAGTCGACCAGGTTCTTCATCGTCAGCTTGTCCTTCTTGAACTTCCGGATGGTCAGGGTGGGACCGTCCAGCGCCAGGGGCGGGGCGATGACGTTGACGCGGCTGCCGTCGGGCAGGCGGGCGTCGCAGATCGGCGAGCTCTCGTCGACCCGGCGGCCGACCTGGCTGACGATCCGCTGGCAGATGTTCATCAGCTGGAGATTGTCGCGGAAGCGGACGTTGGTCAGCTGGACCTTGCCGCCCACTTCGATGAACACCCGGTGCGCGCCGTTGACCATGATGTCGGCGATGTCGTCGCGGGCCAGCAGGGGCTCCAGCGGCCCGTAGCCGAGGACGTCGTTGATGATGTCCTGGACCAGGTGCTCCTGCTCGGACACCGACATCGAGACGTTCTTGATCGCCACCAGCTCGGCGACGATGTCGCGGATCTCCTCGGCCGCCGCCTTCAGGTCCAGCTGGGCCAGCTGGGACAGGTCGATGGTGTTGAGCAGCGCGTTGAAGATCGTGGTCTTGGTGGCGTGGTAGTAGTCGCTCTGCTCGCGGACCACGTTGGCGGTCGGCGGCGCGCCCTGGGCGGCGCGCACTGCTCCAGGCCGTTGGTGGGCTTGGGGCCGGCGGCCTTGGCGGGCGCGGCGGTGCGGGCCGGGGCGGCGGCGGGCGCGGCCGGCTCGGCGGCGGGATCGACGCGCTGCGGGCGCGTGGCGATGGCCGGCCCGTCGTTGGAGACGGGCGGCGGCGCCTGCTCGGTCCGAACGGCGGCCTGGTCGCGCTTGCCGAACATGCCCTACTTCTTCTTGAACAGGCTGGAGAGGATGGACGTCTTCTGGGCCGCCGGCGGTTCGCGGCGGCTGATCAGTCGCGCCAGGTGGTCGATGCCCTCGGCCGCCTTCGACTTGGGGGCCACCTCGGCGACCATCTGGCCGTTGTTGGCGGCCTGGCCGAAGGGCTTGGGATCGAACGGCAGCACCAGGGACGGCGTCAGGCCCAGGGCCTCGCCGAAGTCCTTGACCGGGATCTCGGGACGGCCGGGCACGCCCACCTGGTTCAGCACCAGGCGCGGCGGCGCGTCGTTGGGCCGAGCCTGGCGGACCAGGTCGACGATGTTCTTGGCGTTGCGCAGGGAGGCCAGGTCGGGCGTGGCCACCACGACCAGGTCGTCGCTGCCGATCAGCACCTGGCGGGTCCAGGCGCTCCAGCTGTGGGGCAGGTCCAGCACCACGAACGGCGCGACGCCGCGGATCTTCTGGGTGACCTCCTCGAAGGCGTCGGCCGGGATCTCGTAGTCCTGGTCCAGGGCGCCGGGCGCGGCGAACAGGCTCAGGCGGTCGCCGCAGCGGACCATCATGCGGTCCATCAGCACCGGGTCCAGGCGGTCGGGCTGGGTCAGGGCGTCCAGCACGCCCTGCAGCGGGTCCTGGTTGAAGTCGAGGCCGGCCGTGCCGAACGGCAAGTCCAGGTCGACCATCACCGTGGCGGCCTGCACGCGCTCGGCCATCGACCAGGCGAAGTTGTGGGCCAGGGTCGAGGACCCGACGCCGCCCTTGGCGCCGACGAAGGCGATCTGCCGGCCGACGAACGGCGCGGAGGGATCGGCATACAGGCTGGAGACCGCGCGGATGATCTGCAGCGGGCCCTGGGGCTGGGTGATGTACTCGCTGACCCCGCGCCGCATCAGCTCGCGATACAGGGCGATGTCGTTGGTCTGGCCGATGACCACGACCTTGGTGCCCGGGTCGCAGACCTGGGCCAGGCCGTCCAGCAGGGCCAGCATGCGCGGCGCGGCGTCCAGGCTCTCGACCAGCACCAGCGAGGGGGTCGACTGGTTCTGGTAGTAGTCGACCGCGGCCTCCAGCCCGCCGGGACGGGCGAGGGTCGAGGCGCGGGCCATGCGGCGGTCNGCCGAGGCGGCCTCGACCAGGGCCACGGTCTCGGACCGGGCGCAGAAGGCGTGGATGGTGATGCGCGGCACGGCCGCCTCGCCCATGTCGGCGTCGGCGGCGGCGANNACNTCCTGCACCATGGCCTGGGTCGAGCCGACCGGGTGGGCGGTCGGGGCCACCGGCTCGGCGGCCTCGATCGGCACGTCGCGGACGGCGGTCGGCGCGGGCGCCGAAGCGGCGGCGGNCGGAGCCGGCTGGGGCGNATAGGGCGGCGCCGAGGGCGGCAGGTCGGCGAACGGCGCCGAGGCGGTTTCGCGCGGCCGCACGGGCGGGAAGTCGGCGAACGGGTCGTCGGCGCCCGCGCCCACGGCCGAGGTCGGGGCCGGCGCGGCGCGCCAGGGATCGCCGCCCGCCGGCGCGAAGTCGTCGTCGGCCTCGAAACCCAGGTCGAAGGGGTCGTGATCGTTCCGCCCGGCCATCAGTTGACGGCCTTCGAAACGACGCCGTTGGACTGCTCGTCCTTGGCCGACGAGGTGACCTCGCCCTTGCGGTACTTGTCGAGCACGGTGGCGCGGCGGCCGGAATCGATCGGCGTCTCGTTGCGCGGGCTCAGCAGGTCTTCGGGATTGGCCACCTGGGCGGCCATGTTGGCGGTCACCGCGCAGCCGAAGTTCTCGTAGGCGGTGTTGTTGCGGGTGGCGGTGATGTTCTCCCACCCGCCGCACTGCGGGACCTCGGCGGTGTAGCGCAGGAAGCCGACCTTCAGCGGCGCGCCCGGCGCGCCGGCGGCGTCGTAGCCGGTCACGCGCACGGAGGCCGGAGGCGCGCCCATGGAGATCAGGTGCTGGCGCGCGGCCACCGCCATGCGGCCGGCGATCTCGCCGCCCGTGCCGCCGATCGGGGCCGAGACCACGATCTCGCGCGCCTCGGCCGACATCCAGCGNCCCACCAGCCCGTCCANGGCCTGGGTCTGGGCGGCCGACAGCCCTTCGGCGTGCGGCGCCAGCAGCACCTCGTCCGGATGCGACAGGACGTGGACGCGATCGTTCCACTGCGAGGTCTCGGTGCGCGGCGGGGGCGCCTCCGGCTCGAGGCCGTGCGAGGCGCAGGCCGACAGCAGGACCAGGACCAGGCCCGCGGCGGTCAGGTTCGGAAGAAGATGGGGTCGCGTCATGTCCGCGTTCTCACTCGATCACGTAGCCGACGGGGCCCTGGTAAGCGCGCCCGTTGTTCGCGCCGGCCGGCGCCTTNACCACCTTGTTCAGCCGGCCCAGCAGGACCGTGCTCATGTCGCTCGCGGTCTGCAGGCCGTCGGCCGGGGTCTGCAGGTTCTGCGGCTTGGTCGGGTCGACGATGTAGGGGGTGATGATCACCACCAGCTCGGTCTCGCCGTTCTGGTAGTCGCGCGACCGGAACAGCGCGCCCAGGATCGGCAGGTTGGTCATGCCCGGCAGGGCGTCGATGTTCTGCTTGGTCTGCTGCTGCAGCAGACCGGCGATCATCAGCGAACCGCCCGACGGCAGCTCGACCGTCGTCTCGGCCCGCCGCACCGTCAGGCCCGGCACCACCAGGCTCGAGCCGCCGCTGGTCCCCGCCGACAGGGTGAAGGCCCCCGCGCTGCTCAGTTCCGAGACCTCTGTCGACAGCTTCAGCGAGATGCGGCCGCCCGACAGCACGACCGGCGTATAGCCCAGGCCCACGCCGTACGGCTTGAACTCGATGCTGACGCGNCCGGCGGTGTCCAGGCCCGTCGGCACCGGGAANTCNCCGCCGACCAGGAANTTGCCCGCCTCGCCCGACACGACGGTCAGGTTGGGTTCGGCCAGGGTCCGCACCAGGCCCACGCGTTCGAAGGCCTGGATCATGCCCTTGCCCGAGTTCAGGCCCGCGCTGCCGGCGGTGTCCTTGACCGTCGCCGTGTTGCCGTTGGTGACCTTGATCGGGTTGCCGTTCGAATCGACGGCGTCGAAGACCGTCGAGTGNACCACCTGGTAGCAGGTGCCGCTGACGCCGGCGGCGCAGGGCACCACCATCTGCGGCTGCTTGGTGGTGTCGCGGGCCCAGCCGCCGACGACGCCGCCCAGCAGGCTGTTGTTGACGCCGTAGGTCGGGGTGAAGCCGAACTTGTACTGGGTCTCGCCCAGCTGACCGAGCACCACGCTGGAATCGACGCCCAGCTGCTTGATCATGTTGCGCTGGACCTCGACGACCCGGACCTTGAGCATCACCTGGTCCTTGCCGGCGATGGTCAGCATGTTCAGGACGTTCTCGGGCTTCTCGACGAACTTGGCCGCGATCTGCGAGGCCACGCCGGTCTCGTTGGCGTCTGCGACCGAGCCCGTCAGGATCACGCTGTCGCGGATCGCCTGCACCTGGATGTGGGCGTTGGGCAGCACGCGGCGCAGGGTGTCCTCCAGGGCGGTGGAGTCCTGCTCGACNCGAATGGCCAGGCTCAGGATCTTACGACCCGAAGCGTCGAAGAACACCGCGTCGGTCGAGCCCAGGGCCATGCCCAGCACATAGATGCGGCGCGGACCGCGCAGCACGGCGTCGGCGACGGCCGGATTGGTCACCAGCATGTCGCGCACATCGACCGGCAGCTCGATGATCGCCGACTTGCCGCGCGACAGCGACAGGTTCTGGGCGCCCGAGGCGGTCAGGTCGATGCGCAGCACCTGGTCGGCGGGCGCGGCCATGACCGGCGTCTCGACCGCGCGCGGGGCCGCGGCGCGGGGCTGGGTCGCGTAGAAATGGGTGCCGGCCGCCGGGCCGTCGGCCAGGGCGGCGGTCGTCGGCGCCAGCGCCAGGAGCGCCGCGAACGAGGCGGAGAGGAGCCGGCGGATCATGGGCGGACCGAGATGCTGGAGGTCTGGCCGCCGCGATTGATGCGGACGACCGAGGAGTCTGGCGGGGCGACGGCGCCCGAGGGGCCGCCCAGGTCGGTGTAGGCGCGCAGGGTCAGGGTCACCGGCCCGCCGGCCTTGGCGCGGGACAGGGCCTCGGCCTCGACCGGGCCGACCTCGAGGGTGGCGGTGGAGGCGACGATGGTCTTGGCGTCCTTCTTCTCGGCCGCCGTGGTCTGGTCCAGGGCCAGGACGCGGACGTTCTGGATGACGGTCTCGGCGACGACCTGNTTGCCGCCGCCATCGCCCTCGCCGACGGTCGTCTGCTCGTGGGTCTGGATGACNTCGACGCGGTCGCCCGGCAGGATGAAGCCGCCGACGGCGGTCTCGGAGGTGATCGGCACGGCCATGGCGCGCTTGCCCGGGCCCAGGACCACCGACAGGTAGCCGCCTTCGCCGCCGCGCACGATCTTGCGGGCCGTGATGGGTTCGCCGGACAGGATCGGGTCGCGCACGATCGCGCCCTCGACGGCCTTTTCCGGGCTGACGCCGCCGATCATCTCGGCCGCGTCGCCGACCGCCTTGGCGGCCTTGGCCGAGACCTTGGTCGGCGCGGGCTCGGCCGCGCCGTTGGTGATGAAGGCGGCGTTGACGGTGTCGGACGGCCAGGGTTGCCAGGCGACGTCGCCGCCGGTCAGGCGGTCGCCGATGGCCAGGTCGCGCTTGGCGACCAGGACCTGGGTCATGGGCTTGCTGGCCGGAGCGGCCTCGACGACGGGCGCCGGCGCGGGCTTGCCGCCCATCGCCTTCTGCATGACCACGGCCAGGCCGATGGCCGCGACGGCGGCGACCAGGACGATCATGACGCGTAGAGGATTCATACGGATGGGCTCTGGCGACGGAAACGAAAGGTCGTGCGAGCCGCCTTCAGGCGATCACGCGCAAATCGTCGAACGGCCCTTCTGGCCGCGTCGCACACTCGCGCGACCATGGTTAACAGCGGCTAAAGGCTCAGCTCCGAAAGGCCGGGCCGGGGGCGCGACAGGCTGACGCGGGGCGCCGGCCGTCGAAAGCCTAGGCGCCGACCGCCAGGGTCAGGGCGCCTTGCGGGAAGGCCATCAGGGCGCCGACCGCGATGGCCACGCCGTAGGGGATGTCGCCGTCCTTGGCGCCCAGCTTGCGGATCCAGGGCGGGCTGCCGGCCAGGACCGGCTCGAACCAGCCCGAACGCAGGCTCAGCAGGCCCAGGGTCAGGGCGCCGCCGGCCAGGGCGGTGACCAGCATGAACGGCCCGGCGGCGGGCCAGCCCAGCCACAGGACCACGGCCGCGAACAGCTTGGCGTCGCCGCCGCCGATCCAGCCGGCCGCGAACATGCCCATGCCGACCAGCAGGGCGGCCAGGCCGGCCGCCAGGCACAGGCCCAGGGTCGCCAGCGAGGCGCCGCTGACCAGGGCCACCGGCGCGAACGCGGCGATCAGGGCCAGGGAGATCCAGTTGGGGATCGTGTAGCTGGTGGCGTCCTTCAGCCCGGCCACGACGACCAGGGCGGGGAAGACGAGCAGCAGGGCGAACTGAAGGGTCTGCATGGCGGCCTTGCCGTTTCAATCGGCGCCAGCTTGCCCCGATCGCATGAAGCAATGGTTTCCCGCGCGGCGAAAATCCCGCCGCGGGGCTGGAATTGCGAAACGTCCGGCGAAGCCTAGCCGGCCGTGAAGATGTCGGCGCCCTTCTGGAAGGCGTCCTTCACGTGGCCGCCCATCACGCCGACCACGCCGACGATCACCACGGCGATCATGGTGGCCATCAGGGCGTATTCGATGGCGGTGGCGCCGGAGTCGTCCTTCAGGAAGCGAATTGCGAACTGCCGCATGGCTGGGTTCCCGATCAGGAAAGAGGAAAAAAAAGGCCCCGGCATTGCTGCCGAGGCCCTCTTTTTCGAGCGGTAGCGGATTACGAGGCCGAAGCGCCCGTGACCGCGTCGTCGGCCTTCTTGAAGGCGTCCTTCAGGTGGCCGCCCAGGGTGCTGACGATCGTGGCGATCACGACGGCGATCAGGGCGACGATCAGGCCGTACTCGATGGCGGTGGCGCCGGATTCGTCCTTCAGGAAGCGGGTGACAAACTTCGACATGGTGGATCTCCTGGTCAGTAAGTGGATCTGGGCTCTCAAGCCGTGTCGACTTGCTCACCCCCGAAAACACGATCAATTTCCCCCATCTCGCTTAATGGCCAGTAAACACCGGATAGTTTCGCGAAAATTTTCCATGGTTTATTTTGGTTTACCATTATTTTCTTTTAACTGTACCATTTGGCGACGTGAAAAATCCCTTTCCTGCCAAGGGTTTTCTCAAGTGTCGGAAAGAATACACAAGCATTCGGCTTAGTCCTTTATTGACCATTCCGAGGCATCTTCGAAGGGCACCAAGCCTTGGGAAGACACCTTCATGCGCCGCCTGACTCTCGCCCTCTGCGCCGGCCTGAGCCTCTCGATCGCCACCGCCGCCGTCGCCGACAGCCCGCTGTCGGTCAGCGCCGGGGCCGCCGCCCGCATCTCGCTGAGCGCGCCCGTGCGCGACATCGTGGTGGGCGATCCGACCGTGGCCGACGTGAGCCTCGTCAACGAGCGGACCCTGGTGGTGCTGGGCAAGAAGGCCGGCTCGACCACGGTCCTGGCCTTCGACGCACGCGGGCGAGCCCTGGCCGACCGCGACGTCGTGGTCTCCGATGTCCCGACCCAGGGCGTCATCGTCCAGCGCGGCGCCAATTCGGCGACCTACGCCTGCGGCGATCGCTGCTCGCTGCTGAGCTCGACCACGGCGCCTTCCGTGCCCGCCGCCGCTACGCCGTAAGAAACCGCCGGATCGCATCGCCTAAACCACTGATTAGGGACGTCCGGTCTAGATTGCGCCGCCATGGCCGATCGACTCCGACATTTTCGCCAGCTCGCGGTTCGCCTCGGCCTGCGTCGCTTCGCCCGCGCGAACGACGGTGCGGCGGCCGTCGAATTCGCCTTCGTGGCGATCCCCTTCCTGCTCCTGGTGTTCGGCATCATCGAGCTGGGCCTCATCTTCCTGGTGTCGATGACCCTGGAAAACGCGATGGTCACGGTCGATCGCAGGATCCGCACGGGCGAGCTCAAGAGCGCGACGGCCCAGGAGTTCACCACGGCCGTCTGCGGCCAGATGTCCTGGCTGGAGGCGGGCTGTTCGGAAGCGATCACGCTGGACGTTCGCGTCCTGCCCTCGTTCGTCAACGCCAAGGATCTGAAACGCCCCACGAACGGCGCGACCTGCTTCGACACGGGCGGGCCCAGTTCGATCATGCTGGTGCGCGGCTACTACAAGTGGCCGCTGATCAGCCCGCTGATGCAGCAGGCGATGGCCGGACCAAGCGGTGACCGCGAGGTCACCTTCGCGGCCGTGTTCGTCAACGAGCCTTATTCGGACAAACCGGAACCGATCAAGTGCACATGACCCGCCGCCTTTCCCGCTTCTGGCGCGATCGTCGCGGCGTCTCGGCCGTGGAATTCGCGCTGATCCTGCCCGTGCTGCTGCTGTTCTACTTCGGCATGGCCGAGTTCACCGAGGCCATGCTGGCCGAGCGTCGCCTCAGCCACCTGACCTCGGCGGTCGGCGACGTGGTGGCGCGGCAGCGAACCCTGAACGACGCCGGCCTGGGTGAAGTGCTCACGGCCGGCGAAGTGATGATGGCGCCGTTCCCTGTCTCCACCCTTCGCATATGCATCGTCAGCGTCGTCTCCAACGCCCAGGGCCGCGACACCGTGGCGTGGTCTGAACAAAAGAACGCCCCCGCCAACTGTCCGGCGGCCAACGCCGTGGTCGACATCCCGCCGGCGGTCCTGCCGGCCGGGCAGAGCGTGATCATGAGCAAGGCCAGCTACGACTACCAGTCGATGTTCAAGATGGTGCTGCCCAACACCATCACCTTCCGCCGCACCTTCTATCTGCGCCCGCGCCTGTCGGACGAGGTCGCGCGGGTCAGGTAGGGCTCCTAGTCCCCGACGACTTCGCGCAGCCGTTCGACCAGGGCGTTGGGACCGAAGGTCTCGCCCTCGAAGCGACGCGCCGGCCGCACGCCGGTCAGGCTGTTGGTCAGGAACACCGCGTCGGCCTCGTCCAGGGCCTCGGCGCCGGTGGCCACCTCGTGGATGTCGACGTCCAGGGCCTGGGCCGCCTCCAGCACTCGTCCGCGCGCGATGCCGTTCAGCACCCCGCAGTGCAGGGCCGGGGTGAACAGAGAACCGCCCGCCACCCAGAACAGATTGGCCGCCGCCGCGCAGGTCAGGTCGCCGTGGTTGTTGCGCATCACCGCCTCGTCGGCGCCGGCCGCCCTGGCCTCGGCGCGGGCCAGGACATTGTCGACATAGGACAGGGTCTTGAGCCGCGCGGCGGGCGAGCCTTCGTTGCGGCGGGTCTTGGCCAGGACCAGGTCGACCGGCGTGGTCACCGCCGCCGCCGCGACGGCCTTGGCCGCCAGGCGGATAACGGGAGCCTCGGGACGGTCCAGGCCGCGACCGCCCGAACCGGCGGTGAGGGTCAGGCGCACGGCGGCGCGGGTCTCGGCCAGCCCCGCGTTGACCGGCGCGGCCAGGCAGAGCGCCCTGGCCTCCTCCAGGTCGAACACCGGCAGGCCAAGGGTCTCGCAGCCCGCGGCCATCCGCGCCAGATGGGCGTCCAGATGACGCAGCTCGCCGGCGGTCCACAGCATCGTCTCGAACAGGCCGTCGCCCAGCAGCACGCCGCGATCGTCAAGAGGGAGGGCGTCCAGAGGCAAGGCGTCCAAAGCGGTCATCCTCGGGGCGGCTCCATCAGCGCCCGGCGCAGGGCGGCGAACTTGGCTTCGGTCTCCAGGCGCTCGGCGTGGGGATCGCTGTCGGCGA
>Ga0055524_1001166_pt1 | contig 15714 bp, 14 predicted proteins | sample AraplaCol_mCL_r2_2_FD_55011 | JGI IMG/M metagenome (GOLD analysis project Ga0055524, IMG submission 55011) | Arabidopsis root microbial communities from North Carolina, USA - plate scrape MF_Col_mCL_r2 | ecosystem: Host-associated > Plants > Roots > Endosphere | place: USA: North Carolina...
TCGATGAAGTAAGCACAAAGCGAAAAACCCGCTATGGCGCAATGCCATGCGGGTTATTCCGGTACACCTGTTTGGCGGCTAGTGCCGCCAGCACACGAACTTAGGCGGACAGTGCCTTCAGGGCAGCTGCCAGACGGCTCTTGTGACGAGCGGCCTTGTTCTTGTGGATGATTTTCTTGTCAGCGATCGAGTCGATGGTCGACACGGAAGCTTGGAAGATGGTGGTAGCAGCAGCTTTGTCGCCAGCCTGGATAGCCTTGCGAACAGCTTTGATAGCGGTACGCAGGGTCGAACGCTGAGCGGAGTTGTGAGCGTTTTGCTTAACTGCTTGACGAGCGCGTTTGCGCGCTTGTGCGGTATTTGCCATTTGAGAATCCTAATTCGTTGTCAAAGTTCGTTTGCAAACAATAGCGTTTGCCAAACCGGTGCGGTGTTTTCAGAGCCGGCTGAACGTCGCTGCCTGCCTTACTGAATTCTGTACAGCCTTAAATTATAACGGGGTTTTGCTGCCAGGGCAATTCTAAATATCGGGGCGTTGCCGCTTTCGCTATAATCAGCGCCCATGAACTTGCTCAAGACCCTCGCCGCTATTTCAAGCATGACAATGTTGTCCCGCATTACGGGACTGCTCCGTGAAGTCCTGTTCTTTCGCGCTTTCGGCGCGGGCGGCATGACCGATGCGTTCTACATTGCCTTCCGTATTCCCAACCTGCTNCGCCGCCTGTTCGCGGAAGGTGCGTTTTCGCAGGCATTTGTGCCAATGTTGGCAGAATACAAAAACAAACAGGGTGAAGACGCCACCCGCACCCTGGTCGACCACGTGGCGACCGTCCTGGTCTGGGCCACGCTGCTCACCAGTGCAGTCGGTATTATAGGCGCCCCGCTGTTCATCTACCTGATTGGTTCGGGCCTGAGCAAGGATCCGCAATCGTTTGANGCCGCAGTCTGGATGACGCGCCTGATGTTCCCGTACATCGCCTGCATGTCCTTCGTCGCGCTGTCCAGCGGCGTGCTGAATACCTGGCGCCAGTTCAAGATCCCGGCCTTTACCCCCGTGCTGTTGAACATCTCCTTCATCGGCGCCGCCCTGTTCCTGGCCCCGCACCTGAAGCAACCGGTCTATGCGATGGCCATTGCCGTCATGGTGGGCGGCGTGCTGCAGGTCGCGATCCAGGTGCCCTCGCTGGTGAAAATCGGCATGCTGCCGCGCCTTTCATGGAATCCGCGCGTCGGCCTGGCCGATCCCGGCGTGCGCCGCATGCTCAAAAATATGGTCCCGGCCCTGTTTGCGGTCTCTGTGGCGCAGATCAGCCTGATGATCAACACCACTTACGCTTCCTGGATGCAGGAAGGCAGCGTGTCCTGGCTGACGGCCGCCGACCGCCTGATGGAATTCCCGAACGCCCTGCTTGGCGTGGCGCTCGGCACCATCCTGTTGCCCAGCCTGTCCAAGGCCAGCCAGGAACAGGATCACGACGAGTATTCGGCCCTGCTCGATTGGGGCCTGCGCCTGACCTTCCTGCTGGCCATGCCGGCGGCGGTGGGCATTGCCGTGCTGGCGCTGCCGCTGATGGCGACCCTGTTCCACAACGGTAAGTTCACCGATTTCGCAGCCGTGATGTCGGCACAGCCCTTGCTGGCCTATGCGGTCGGCCTGGTCGGCATCATCCTGGTCAAATCGCTGACGCCAGCTTTCTACGCGCGCCAGGATGTGCGCACGCCGGTGCGCATCGGCGTCATCACCCTGGTCGCAACGCAGGTGATGAACCTGGCTTTCGTCTGGCAGTTCAAGGTGGCCGGGCTGGCGCTGTCGATCAGCGTGGCGGCGTTGCTGAACGCTGCCTTGCTGTACCGCGGGCTGCGCGCCAAAGGCATCTATGCGCCGCAACCGGGCTGGCCACGGTTCCTGGCTCGCCTGCTGGCTGCCGTGGTCCTGATGGGTCTTGCAGGCTGGTTCGGTGCGCAGCAGTTCGACTGGCTGGGCATGCGCCATCATGCTTTCCTGCGCGCCGGTGCGCTGTTCCTGGTGATCGGCGGCTGCGGGTTGGTGTACTTCGGCACCTTGTTTGCGCTCGGCTTCCGCGTGCGCGACTTCAAGCGCCGCGCAAAATAAAGGCCATCAGCGCCGCGATGGCGGTGGTGGGGGTTCCTCGCGCGGCTGGTCGCCGGACTGTTCCTGCGGCGGCGGTTCCTGCGGCGGCTCCTGCGGTTCCTGCGGCGGTTCCTGGGGCGGTTCCGGTTGCGGTTCGGGCGGCTGCGTGGGCTGGGGCGGCTCTTGCGGCGTGCCCGGCTTGCTGCCGGGCTGGGTGCCGTTCAGGCCACCAGGCAGTGTCCCGATGCCCCCGGTCATCGGGCTGCCAATGCCCGACCCCGGCTTGGCCGGTTGCCCGGGCTGCTGGCCCGCTTGCTGGCCTTCGCCGTTTTTCGCTCCTGCCACCTGCACGCCTTCGCCGCTGAATTTCCAGTCGGCCAGGCTGGTCTTGCCTTCGAACGCCACAAAGCGCGGCGGGAAATTGCCGATCTTGATCGGCGTCGCTTTCGACAGGCTGTAGATGGCCAGGATGCCGCCGTTCTCGTTTGCCTTCACCAGGCCCCATTCAGCCTTGCCCGTCATCGGGTCGACATAAACGCGGCGCAAGTGGCGCCGCAATTGCGGGAAACGCGGATCTTTCAACAGTTCGGCAAACGACTTGGGATAGTTGGGCTGGCCCTGTGGCGTGGCTGCAGCATAGCTGGCCAGGGCATTGCTGTACTCCATGCCGATATCGAGCAAGGCTTGTTCGGCGGCCGCGCGCTGCATGGTCGTGCCAAGGCGCAGCGACGTTGCGCCGACCAGGCCGATAATCGCTACCAGGATCACTACGCTGACGTAGGTGAACCCGTGCTGCTTACCATTCCGAATAAGGCTTGCCGCTGCGGTCATTGCCGGGCGCTCCGCTCTTGATGTCTGCCACGCCGCCCTTGCTGACGTCGTCCGGCGGCACGATGGTCCAGCTATCGCTTTTTTCGGTAATCGGGTCGATCGGGACCGCGCGCAGGTATTTTTTCTCCACCAGTTGTTCCAGGCTGTCCGGGAAGCGCCCGGTATCGCCGTAGAACTGGTCGATGATGGCGCGCGTGCTGCGCAGGTTATCGGCCAGGATGGTTTCCTTGGTCTTGTCCACGCTCGGGAAATAACGCGGCACCGCGAGCGTCAGCAGCAAGGCGATAATGCCCAGCACCACCAGCAGCTCGATCAGCGTGAAGCCCTTCTTGTTCACCATTTCTTGTAAGGCACGCCGTTCAGGCCTACCTGCTCCGAAGTCGAATACACGTCAAAAACATCCTCGCCTTCGCGCGGATCGTCGGCATCGCTGGCGTAGCTGCGCTTGCCCCAGCTCTGGCCATTGCTGGCATTGGAGTCCGAATTGAAGGGATCGCGCGGGATGCGGCGCAGGAAGTAGATCTTGGCACGCTTGGGGCTGCGCACATCGACCACCCCCTCCACCAGCACCTCCAGCGTGCGCGGATAGCCGTTGCCGGTAATGGATTTGGCGATGCGGCCCTCGTCGTAGGCGGTCTTGTAGTCGTCCAGCGCCTTGCGGATGTCATGCAGCGCGTGGCGCAGTTCCTGCTCGTTGCGGCGCTGGACTACGGTCTGCCCGACCGGGATCGCCAGCGCGGCGAGCAGGCCGAGGATGGCCAGCGTCACCAGCAATTCGATCAGGGTGAATCCNNGCGCGCGCATGCTTACTCTTTGCGCTCCGTGCTGGCAGGCGGCTGCACGGCGTTGGCCGGGGCCGGAGCCGGGGGCGGCAGAGGCTTGGTCACGCTCGAAGCGGGGCCAGGCTGGGTGTTCGAAAGCGGCAGCTTCTGCGGCGCCGACAAGTCGGCCGGCGCAGCGCCAGGAGTCGGCACGGCAGCCGGCACGGCAACTGGCGCCGCTTCCGGCGCAGCNGGCGCACCAGNTGGGCGGGCGCCTGGCAGCACGACAGTCTGGCGCGGCGCCACGTCAGGCTTGCGGCGGAAGTTCGCTTCCGTGCCGGCGGAGAATTCCGCCACCGAGGTTTCCGGCCGCTGCAGGTTGCGTACCAGGTGCGGCGTGATCGACAGCACGATTTCGGTCTTCTGCTTGTCATCCGTTTGCGAGCCAAACAGGCGGCCCAGGATTGGCAGCTCACCCAGTCCAGGCACGCGGTTGCCGGTACTGCGCTCTTCGCTGTTGATCAGGCCCGCCAGCACCTGGTTCTCGCCATCCTTCAGTTGCAGGAAGGTGGAGGCCTGGCGCGTCCCGATCTGGTAGGCGGTGGTGCCGGTGGCAGTCGTCACCCGGTCGATCAGGTTCGACACCTCCAGCGCAATGCGGATGCCGACTTCATTATTCAGGTAGATGGTCGGTTCGGCATTGAGCGTCAGACCGACATCGACATAGCTGACCGACTCCGAGGCAAATCCGCCCGTCCCCGGCGAAATGGTGGTGGTAATCACCGGCACCTTTTCGCCGATCACGACCTTGGCCTTTTCCTTGTTGCGAACGCGGATGCGCGGGCTGGCCAGCAGGTTGGTGTCGCCGTCGGTCTTCTTGATATTGACGGTCGTGCCGAGTGCAGACACGCCGATGGTATCGCGGTTAATGTAATCGAGGTCGCGCAATTTCAGCTTGTCGCCGGCGCCAGCGCCGTTCAGCACCGACAGTCCCACCGTGTTGGGCCAATCCACGCCCAGCTTCAGCAGGCTGCTGCGCTTGACCTCCAGGATTTCGACGTCCAGCATGACCTCGGGCTCGGCCTGGTCCTGCGTGGCAATGATTTTTTCGGCCAGCTTCACCGCGTCGGCGCTGTCGCGCAGGATCACCAGGTTGAGCTTTTCGTCGGCCACCACGTCGCGCGACTTGAGGATGGTTTTGAGCGTGTTGGCAACCGTCTTGGCTTCCGCGTTCTGCAGGTAGAAGGTGCGCACCACCGTTTCCTGGTACTCCTTCAGCTTGGCCGCCGTATTCGGGTAGATCAGGATGGTGTTGGCATCCATCACTTGCTGCTCGAGCTGGTTCGTCATCAGCAGGAAGTAGATCGCCGATTCCACCGTGCTGTTCTTCAGCATGATGGTGGTGCGGGCGTCGCTCTTCACGTCCTTGTCGAAGATGAAGTTCAGGCCCGAGCGGCGCGAAATGATGTCGAATACCTGCTTCAGCGGCGCTTCGCGGAACTCGATCGTGATCGGGGTCTTGTAAGCCTTGGACAGGCCGCTTTCGGCCGGCGGCTGGGGCATCTGCTCATTGATCTCGCGCATCATGGCGCGGGCGCGGGCATGGTCCGGCTTCTCGGTCAATACGGTCCCGACGCGGTTCCTGGCCGCTTCGAACTCCTTCTGCTCCAGGGATGCGCCGGCTTGCGCCAGCAGCTTCTCATGGCGCTCCGCCATTTCCAGCGCACGCAGGCCGGCCCGGGCGCGTTCGTTCTGAGGGTCCATCGACAGCACGCGCTGGAAGTTTTGCGCAGCCGGGACGTACTTGCCCTCGTTGATGAAACGGTCGGCCTGCTCCAGCAGGCGCGCGCTGGCCCGGTCGCGGGTATCAAGGAAAGCGGAACGGTAGATCGCATTGTCCGGATCTCGCCTCATCGCTTCCTGGTATTTCAGCAGCCCTGCTTCCACCTGGTCTTTTTCCACCAGGTTGCGGCCATCGCGGTAGGCCATATCGGCCGCGCAGCCGGATAATGCCAGCACCAGCACGGACAGCGACAGCGTTTTCAGACTTGGCTTCACTCAATTACTCCAATATTTAACTGCTGCACCTGGTTCATGGGCAGGTAGGTAAGCGTCAGGTTTGGCGGTGCAATGGCATCCACGCGATACGTGCCGTCGATCTGCATGCCTTTTTTCACCACAAAGGTTTGCTCGCCACGGCCAAGGTAGACTTCCCACTGGCCATCGGCGGCTGCCTTGCCCAAGTACTGGAATGGCAGCGGCGGCGCGGTTGGCGGCGGTGGCGGCGGTGGTTTCAGCTCCGCTGCCGTAGGCGGTGGCGGCGGCGGATTCCAGTTCTGGCCGCCGAATACGCCATCCTTGCTCTTGAAAGAGCCTTCGCCAACTTCACCAATCAATTCTTCGCGCGGAACCAGCCGCAGGATGGACGTTGCACCCGCTGTCGCGCCGGCCGATTTTTCTGCTGGCGGCGCACTGATTGCCGGCACGCGCGCCGGCTTGCGCTCGACCGCCTCCGCCACCGTGTCGTTGGGGGCCTTGTCGCCGAACAGCACCAGCGCAGCCGCGCCCGCCAGCGCCACGCCCATCAGCATATGGCGCGGCTTCATGGCTTCTCCTTCAGGTACAGCGTGAAGCGCACCCGCGCCTCGACCACCGGTTCCGTAATGGTTTCGCGGCGGAAGGCAATGTCGTCCAGCGCCGCAAATGGCATGGCGGACAGCGCCTGCATGCTGAACTGCCAGATATTCGAATAGGCGCCCTTCACTGGCAGCGTGACCTGGTAGGCTGCCACGCCGCTGGCCTTGTCCAAGCTGAATTTGTAATCGCCCTGGTCCAGCGCCAGTCCGGTCTTGGCAGCGATGTCGAACAATTGCTTGACCTGCTGCTCTGAGTGGCGCTTTTCACCCAGCGTGGCATAGAAATGGGCCAGGTTCTCGTTGGCGGTCGGCGGCGGCGCCGCCTGCACCAGTTGCGGCGGCGCCGGCGGCAAAGGCGCATAGGCCTGCTGACGGGCCTTCAGCGAGCAGGCGAGCGCCAGCGCTCCGGCCAGCAGCAGCGCCAGCGCAACGCAGCCGGCTACGCCAAGGCGCATGGCNGCCAGGCGCACACGCAGCATCAGGGANGCAAGAGTCATCGCGCCCTCCATTGCACTTCNACCTGGAACCGCAGCGGGCGGTTNGGNTCCTGGTCGTTGATCTCATGGCGCAGCAGCGAGGCGCCGGCAAAGAACTCCTGCTGTTTCAATTGTTCGATATAGCCGACCATGTCGTCGCTGTTCTTGGACTCGGCCGTGATTTTCAGCGTTTGCTTGCGCGGATCCGGATCAAGCGCCAGCAGCGCCACGGCCGGCGAATTGGCGGCCGCAACGGCATCCTGCAAGTCGCGCCATGGCAGGTTCAGTTGCAGGATGGCCGAATTGACGGCCACTGCCTGCGCTTCCGGAATCACGGTTTCCGGCTTGCGTTCAGGCGCGCGCACAGCGGCTGCCTGCTTGCGNTCCTGGGCACGCAGGCCCTGTTCACGCACCGCCTGCTGNTTTGCNGCNTGCACGCCCAGGGCCGCGCCGGCCAGCAGCAGTGCGACGCCGAGCGCGCCGNCTGCCAGGACAGCCGGATGGATGCGGTACAACGTGCTGCGCCAGCCCGCAGTGGCGAAATCGATCTGCATCGGCCTCATGCTGCNACTCCCAGTGCGGCAGTGGCGATGTGCTTGTCGCTGCTGGCCGGCTTTGCCAGTGCCGGCGGGACTTCGCCGCTCAACTGGATCAGGGCCGGCGGCTGCAGGCCAAGCAGCAGCGCCTCGCGTTGCGCGGCCTGCGTCAGCCAGTAATGGTCTGCGCCGTGCGGAATGGCGACATGGCGCACGGCCCGCAACTTGCCGTCCTCGCAGGCGGCCAGCGCCAGCACATTGCCTTGCGCCACGCCAAACCAGGCATCGTTCTTCAGTGCGCCGGCATGGCGGTTCCAGGCTGCCACGAAATGGGGCACGATCGCGGTAACGACCAGCCCATGCTGCACGGCGGCGTTTTCGATTGCAGCTTTCAGCAGGCGCGGAATTGCCGCAGCCATGAAGGTGCGGCCGCGTTCCAGTCGGCGCTGATATGCCAGGCGGCGGGCGTTTCGCCATACAGCGTATGAAAGCGCAGCGCAGCGGCACCCTCCAGGTCGGCCAGGCGGGCAGCTTGCACCGGCGGCGTCACCTGCCACAGGCGTACCAGCTCGTCGGACAGGACAAAACTTGCGGCCATGCCGCCGGCGGACTGGCCGGCCAGCAGTGCGGCCAGGGCAGCCGGCAAAGCTTCTGCCACGCCGGCCGGCCCAGCGCCCCCGGAGGCCAGCGCCTGCTCGGCCAGCAATTCCGGCGCGGCCGAGCCCCAGCGCCGCGCTCGCAGCAGGCGCATTGCCTGCGGCGTGACTTCGATGCGCAGCGATTGCGTGAAATTCTTAAGCATGCAAGGTCACCCGCTTGATTTCTGCCAGCGTGGTGTCGCCGCGCCGCACCACTTCCAGCGCGGCATGGCGCAGGCTGCGCGTGCCGTTGGCATAGGCAGCCGCCTTGATCTGGCGGATCGGCCGCTTTTCCACGATCAGCTCGCGGATTTCATCGTTCAGGGTCAGGATTTCCGCAATCGAACGACGCCCCTTGTAGCCGGTGCCGCGGCAATCCCCGCAGCCCTTGCCTTCCTTGAAGTTGTACTCGTAGACGTCGGCGCGCGACAGGCCCACGCTGGCCAGCTCTTCATCGGAAGGCGTCACTTCCACCGCGCAGTGCGGGCAGTTGATGCGCACCAGGCGCTGCGCCCAGATGCCGTTCAGCGCCGACACGAAAGCATAAGGGTCGATGCCCATGTGCGTGAAGCGGCCGAACACGTCGAATACATTATTGGCGTGGACCGTGGTCAGCACCAGGTGGCCGGTCAGCGCCGACTGCACGGCAATTTCCGCCGTTTCGCGGTCGCGGATCTCGCCCACCATGATCTTGTCCGGGTCATGGCGCAGGATCGAGCGCAAGCCTTTGGCGAAGGTCAGGCCCTTCTTCTCGTTGACTGGAATCTGCAGGATGCCCGGCAACTGGTATTCCACCGGATCTTCGATGGTGATGATCTTTTCGCGCCCGTTATGGATCTCGGTCAGCGCCGCATACAGGGTGGTGGTCTTGCCCGAACCGGTCGGCCCGGTCACCAGCAGCATGCCGTACGCCTCCTGCGCCAGCGAGCGCAAGGTCGACAGGGAAGCCTCGTCGAAGCCCAGCGCCTCCAGCGTCAGCGAACCATACGACTCGATCATGGCGCGCTTGTCCAGGATACGGATCACCGCGTCTTCGCCGTGGATGGACGGCATGATCGACACCCGCAGGTCGATCTCGCGCCCCATCGACTCGACGCGGAAGCTGCCGTCCTGCGGCACGCGGCGTTCCGCGATATCGAGTTCGGCCAGCACCTTCAGGCGCGAAATGATCTGCTCCGCCACGTCGATGCCGTTGACGGCCGTGGCATGGTCCAGCACCCCGTCCACCCGGTATTTGACGGCCAGGCCGCCCGCCGTCGATTCCAGGTGGATGTCGGACGCGCCGGCTTTCAGTGCGTCGTACAGGGTCGAATTGACCAGCCGCACGGCCGGGCTGGCGCCCTCCGACACCGAAGCAAACGACAGCACCGCCGCCGTCTTGCCATCGCGCCGCGTGCCCTCCCCGCCCGACACCAGGGTGTCGACGGCGCGCGCCGATTCTTCCTGTTTCGACAGGTAGGCCTGGATATCGGCCTGCAGCGCCAGCCGCAATTGCAGCGGCGCGGCCGCCGAACAGCGCGCCTGCGTCGCCAGCCAGGTTTGCAGGTCGAGGTCGAACGGATCGGCAATCACGCCCACAGCCGCCCCGTCGTGGGAGCGCAGCAGCACGCAATGGCGCGCCATGGCCTGCGACAGCGGCAGCAGGTCGAAGGCCGGCTCGAAGGCCAGCATGTCCGCCGTTTCCAGCACGGCCAGGCCGAAAGGCTGGGCCAGCGCCCGCACCGCCATGCGCGGCTCGATGCCGGACAGCTCTTCCAGCTCCTGCACCAGGCTGCGTTTGGACAGCGCGCATTGCGTGCGCGCCTTCGACAGCAGGTTCGCGTCCAGCACCGGCAGCGTCATGCCATTTCTCCTGCCAGGTCAAAAATCGGCATATATAAAAGCACCACGATAGCGCCCACCACCAGGCCGATACCGGCCATCAGCAGCGGTTCAAAAGTCCGGGTAAAGCGGTCGATCCAGCGCCCGATCTCGCCGTCATAGAAGGCTGCCGACTGCGTCAGCATCGCCCCCATTTCGCCGGTGCGCTCGCCCACCCGCAGCATGCGCAGCGAGATTGGGGTAGTCAGTCCATTGGCTTCGAAGGCCGACGACAGCGGCAGGCCGGCCTCGATCATGGCACGCGCGCCCTGCAAGCCTTCCTTCACGTTGGCCGACACCATGGCCTGCACGGTATCGACCGCATTCAGGATGGTGATGCCGCCCTCGCTGAGCATGCCCAGCGTCAGGTACAGCCGCGAAAGCTCATAGATCTTCACGCGCTCGCCGACGCCCGGCAGGCGCGCCAGCAGGCGCGCCATGCCGCCGCTGCGCACCAGGTGGCGCACGCCGAACACCGCGCCGCCAATCAGCGCGGCGATCCCGGCCACCAGCGGCAAGGTGTGCGCGGCTGCAAACTGGCCCCAGCTCAGCATGACTTGCGACATCCACGGCAGGTTGCGCCCCGCCCCCTGGTACACCTCGGCAAAGCGTGGCACCACATAGGCAATCAGGAACAGCGACACGCCGCCGCCCACCAGCAGCAGGATGCAGGGATAGATCGCGGCGCTCACCAGCTTGGCGCGCACCAGGTCGACCCGTTGCTGGTAATCGATGAATCGTTCGAGTGAGCGCGGCAGGTCGCTGGTGCCTTCCGCCGCCTTGACGATGCCGACATAAAGCGGCGGGAACAACTGCGGCTGGTCAGCCAGCACGGTGGAGAAGCGCTGGCCTTCGCGCAAGCCGGACAAGAGGCGTTCCAGCACGCCGCGGGTGGCCGGCGCCGATTCCTTTTCCAGCAGNGCTTCCAGTGCCTCCACCACGCCCAGGCCCGCGTTCAGCAGCGCCAGCAGCTCCTGGCTGAACAGCACCAGCGAGAGCGCCTTGGCCTTGCCGGCCCGCAGGCCGGCACTGCGCGGCGTGATGGCGCTGACGAACAGGCCGCGCGCTTCGACCTGGCGGCGCGCATCGGCCTCGTCGCGGCCATCGACCACCAATTGGCCAATCGCCATGTCNGGCGACAAGGTGCGTACATCGAACTGCATCGCTCAGGCCGCGCTGTGATTACTGGGCGCCGATATCGGCGTTCTCGCCTTCGCCGCCCGGCTGGCCATCCTTGCCGAGGGAGATGATGTCGTATTCAGCCTTGGCGCCTGGCGCCTTGTACTGGTAAGGACGGCCCCATGGATCGGGNGGCACGCCCTTCTTCAGGTAAGGGCCGTTCCACTTGGCGCCCGCCGTGGCCGGCGCCGCCAGCAGCGCGGCCAGGCCCTCTTCGGTGCTCGGGTAGCGGCCGACATCCAGGCGGTAAGTGTCGAGGGCCTTGTCGAAGGCCTCGATCTGGGCCTTGGCGACGGTGACTTCGGATTTGCCCAGCTGGGAGAAGTATTTCGGGCCAACATATGCGGCCAGCAGGCCGATGATGACAATCACTACCAGCAGCTCAAGCAGGGTGAAGCCTTTGCTGGTTTTGCCATGGTTCCGTGCTGCAAACATCCGTACTACCTCCGCCTTGAATAGAACTGCAGAGGCTACCACGCGGGTTTAGGTTTCGACAATCTTTTCTGCGGTGCGAGGCCGCCATGTCTCAGCTGGGACATTTTGCGCGGAAATGTTATTAAAAGTGTCGCAAATTTTTCACAAGATAATTCCTACTGGCATGTCATTTTTTCCATAGGACTCACCGAACTTTGTTTGCTTTTTCCCTAATAAAATTAAATTTGTATCATTGAATTTTTGTCCACTTTCAATCGTGCCATTGCTATATTCCCTTGCAACCTGTGCAACACAGGGCCGCCGTTTTCGTCTCGTTAAAAAAGCAAGGGAACGCATCATGAATCGACATGTCACTCGCATCAAACAACTGGCCGGCNGCGCGCTGGTTGGCGCCGCAGCAATCATGGCAGCACCGGCCCACGCCGGCGTGGCCACCCTGGACTCGCAAGCGCCGATGGTCTACAACCACGGCGAAAAATTCCAGGATGGCGGCCTCACATTCACCGCCCAGATTTCCGCCTATGTCCAGTCACTCGGCATCACCGATGGCTTGGGCGGCACCATCCTCGATGGCAGTAATCCGAATAGCTGCGGCGCGGTTAACGATTGCCCATCCGGCAATGCCAGCAAGTTTTACGCAGGCTGGAACGANGGCTCGGTCGACGTCCAGCGCGGCGGCGGCTTTTATACCCTGAGCTCCCTGCGCTATTCCTTCTTCGCCCCCGTCGGCGGCCAGCCTGACGGCAGCTATGGCCAGTTGGTGCTGAAGGCCACCACCATGGANGGCGACACCGTTACCCGCAGCGCCGACTTTGCCGGCCAGGATGGCGATGGCCACTTCATGTTCTCGACCTGGAACCTGGACGCCGACTTCGCCGCCCTCCACCTGAGCAACCTGAATATCAGCGCCTGCCTGTTNGACGGCAACGGCGGCTGCCAGAACATGGCCGACTGGGCGCCGTACGCCGCCCAATTCGCCATCGACGACCTCGACGTCGCGCTGCCGCTGCCGGGCTCCGCCCCGCTGCTGCTGCTTGGCCTGGCCGGCCTGGCCGCCATCCGCCGCCGCCGCGCACAATAAACCAANAACAAGGATACCTACCATGCAATTGCGACCACTGACCCTGGCCGTCCTGGCCGTGCTGTCCGGCCTGGCCGTGCAAGCCGGCGCTGAAGAAGCGCGCCACTCCTACATCGTGCAACTGGCCGACGCGCCGGTCGCCAACTACAGCGGCGGCGTGAACGGCCTGGCCGCCACCAAGCCTGCCGCCGGCAGCCGCCTCGACGTCACTGCACAGAACGTGCAGGACTACATGGCCTACCTGGACCAGCAGCAAAGCAACGCTACCGCCATCGTGCCGGACGCGCAGATCGTCCACAAGTACAAGCTGGTGCTGAACGGCTTCGCCGCCCGCCTGACCGATGCCGAAGTGCGCGCACTGAAAAAATCCAGCGCCGTGGCCAGCATCAGCGCCGACGAGGCGCGCACCCTCGATACCAACTACACGCCGAAATTCCTCGGCCTGGACACCCCGGGCGACGGCCTGTGGGCCAAGCTGGGCGGCATGGACAAGGCCGGCGAAAACATCGTGATCGGCATTGTCGACGGCGGCATCTGGCCTGAACACGCCTCCTACGCCGACCGCGTCGACAACCAGGGCAAGCCCACTTTCGACGTCGGCGGCACCCTGGTGTACGACACCCCGTCCAACTGGAACGGCGCCTGCGTGACCGGCGAAGGCTTCACCGCCAGCCACTGCAACAACAAGCTGATTGGCGCGCGTTATTTCAACGCCGGCTTCCTGTCCACCGGCCGCCAGCTGCACTGGACCGACTTCGTCTCGCCGCGCGACTCGCTGGCCGGCGCCACCGGCCACGGCGGCCACGGCGACCACACCGCGACCACGGCGGGCGGCAATTCCGGCGCGGTTGGCTCCTTGTCCGGCATCCCGATCGGCAGCATGTCCGGCATGGCCCCGCGCGCCCGCATCGCCGCCTACAAAGTGTGCTGGACCTACCCTGACGCCACCGCCACCGACGGCACCGGCACCCGCAATTCCTGCTACAACTCCGACAGCGTGGCCGCCATCGACCAGGCTGTGGCCGACGGCGTGCATGTGCTGAACTACTCGATCAGCGGCTCGCAGACCAGCGTCACCGATCCGGTCGAAATGGCCTTCTTCAATGCCGCTGCCGCCGGCGTATTCGTCGCCGCCTCGGCCGGCAACTCCGGCCCGACCAACGCCGTAGCCCACCTGTCGCCGTGGCTGACCACCGTCGCCGCCTCGACCCACAACCGCGCCAGCATCGCCACCGTCAACCTGGTCGGCGGCGCCAGCTACAGCGGCGCTTCCTACAACCAGTCGCCGCTGCCGGATACGCCAACCATCCTGGCGCGCGATGCGGCCATGAAGCCCTATGCCCAGCTGAGCACCGCCGACAAGGCAGCAGCCCGCCTGTGCTACACCGCAGCCGACCGCGTCACCTATGGCGGCGGCGCCGACGGCGCGCTCGACCCGGCCAAGGCCAGCGGCAAGGTCCTGCTGTGCGAACGCGGCAACAGCGCCCGTGTCGACAAGTCGCGCGCCGTCAAGGAAGCCGGCGGCGCCGGCATGATCCTGATGGACACCTCCGCCGCCCAGGCGCCGGTGGCCGACCCGCACAGCATTCCGACCGTGCACCTGAACTTTGCGGACGGCTCGGCTGCCCGCACCTGGGTTGCCGCCCATCCGGATGGCCTGAGCAATATCGCCAAGTCGGAGCTGACCACCAGCGCCGTGCCGGCGCCGCAGATGGCCAGCTTCTCCTCGCGCGGCCCGAACAAGCACAACGCCAATATCCTCAAGCCTGACCTGACCGCGCCTGGCGTGGACATCCTGGCTGGCGTCACGGCCGACTACAACACCCAGGCCGAGCGCGATGCCATCGCCAACGGCACCATGGTGCCGCTGGCGAACTGGGCCAGCTACCAGGGTACGTCGATGTCCAGCCCGCACGTGGCCGGCCTGGGCGCGTTGCTGCGCCAGGCGCACCCGGACTGGTCGCCGGCGGCCATCAAGTCGGCCCTGATGACTTCGGCCTACGACACCTTCGCCGACGGCCAGCCCGGCATGGCGGCCGGCACCCTGCCATGGGGCCAGGGCGCTGGCCATGTGCGTCCGAACAAGGCGGTCGATCCCGGCCTGGTGTACGACTCGGGACCGATCGACTGGATCCGCTTCATGTGCGGCATTCCGGGCACCCTGTCGGCCAGCTTCTGCGCACCGTACGGCACCATCCAGCCGTACAACCTGAACCTGGCGTCGCTGACCGCCTCCGCAGTGCTGGGCAAGCTGACCATGACGCGTACCGTCACCAACGTCGGCAGCGAGGAAGCGATTTACAACGCCAGCGCCACCCTGCCGGGCTTCAACGTGGTGGTCAGCCCTGCCACGCTGACGCTGGCGCCAGGCGCCAAGGGCACCTTCACCGTCAGCCTGACCAATGTCAGCGCGCCGGCCAACACCTGGGCCTACGGCAACCTGACCTGGAGCGACAATGCCGGCCACGTGGTGCGCAGCCCGCTGACCGCCAAGCCGGCCATGATCTCGGTGCCAGGCAAGCTGTATAACGAAGCCGGCACCGGCAGCACGTCCTTCACCATCGGCGCCGGCTTCACCGGACCGCTGGCGGCAATGAAGGGCGGCCTGAAAGCGGCTACCCGCAGCGCGGCAACCATCGGCACCGACGCTTCCGCCGACGGCGGCGTGGCAGCCTGCAAGGCCGGCGGCAATGCCGGCGTCAAGGTGCATACCGTGACCGTGCCTGCCAACGCCCTGGTGGCGCGCTTCGCGCTGTACGACGTGGATACTTCCGGCCACCAGGCTGGCGACCACGACGACCTGGACCTGGTGGTGCTGAACGGCGCCGGCACCCAGGTCGGCAGCAGCGGCGGCGCAACCTCCAATGAAATGGTGACGCTGAACCAGCCGGCGGCGGGCAGCTACAAGGTGTGCGTGGTCGGCTATGCACCGCTTGGCGGCAGCTCGAACTACACGCTGTCTTCGTGGACCGTGGCCAAGGACGAAATGGGCGGCAACCTGAAAGTGGGCCTGCCTTCCATGGTGTTCACCGGCGCCACCGCGACGGCCAGCGCCTCGTGGTCCGGCCTGGGCAGCGCCAAGCACCTGGGCGCGGTCGTGTTCACCGCGCCAGGCGGCAACGTCGCCTCCACCTTGCTGGAAGTCGACACCACCGTGCCGGTGCCTGAACAAAGCACCGAACGCAACGT
>Ga0055524_1001180_pt1 | contig 15578 bp, 10 predicted proteins | sample AraplaCol_mCL_r2_2_FD_55011 | JGI IMG/M metagenome (GOLD analysis project Ga0055524, IMG submission 55011) | Arabidopsis root microbial communities from North Carolina, USA - plate scrape MF_Col_mCL_r2 | ecosystem: Host-associated > Plants > Roots > Endosphere | place: USA: North Carolina...
GAACGCAGCTGGGCGTGTACATGTTCCAGTTGCGCCGAGGTTTTCAGCGGACGGTGGAAGTCGATGCCCTGCGCCGCCGCCAGCAGCTCGATGCCGAGGATCACAGCGGTATTGTGCGCCATATCGTGCAGGCGGCGCGCGCCGTAGGTCGCCATCGACACATGGTCTTCCTGGTTGGCGGAAGTCGGGATGGTGTCGACGGAGGCCGGATGCGCGATCGACTTGTTTTCCGACGCCAGGGCGGCGGCGGTCACGTGGGCGATCATGAAGCCGGAGTTCACGCCCGGGTCGCGCACCAGGAATGGCGGCAGGCCGGACAAGGTAGCGTCGATCAGCAGCGACACGCGGCGCTCGGAGATCGAACCGATTTCCGCAATCGCCAGCGCCAGGGTGTCGGCAGCGAAAGCCACCGGCTCGGCGTGGAAGTTACCGCCCGAAACCACCACCGGACCGTCGTCGTTCTGGAAGATCAGCGGATTGTCCGTCACGGCATTGGCTTCGATCAGCAGGGTGCGGCCGGCATTGGCGATCAGGTCCCAGCAGGCGCCCATGACTTGCGGCTGGCAGCGCAGGCAGTACGGGTCCTGCACGCGCTCGTCGCCCACCAGGTGGGAGGCGCGGATTGCGCTGCCGGTCACCAGTTCGCGGTAGATGCCTGCGGCGGCGATCTGGCCCGGCTGGCCGCGCACTTCGTGGATACGCGCATCGAACGGGGAATCGGAACCCTTGGCGGCGTCCAGCGACATGGAGCCGGTGACCATGCCCGCTTCCAGCAGGCGTTCAGCCATGAACAGGCCGTGCAGGCACAGGGCGGTGGACGCCTGGGTGCCGTTGATCAGGGCCAGGCCTTCTTTCGCGGCCAGCACCACTGGAGCGATGCCCGCAGCTTTGAGCGCGTCGGCGGCTTGTACCAGCTCGCCCTTCACGCGCACTTCGCCCACGCCCAGGATGGCCAGGGTCATGTGCGACAGTGGAGCCAGGTCGCCGGACGCGCCGACCGAACCTTTGGCCGGGATGGCAGGCATGATGCCTTTGTTGTACAGGGCGATCAGGGTATCGATCACGATTGGGCGGATGCCGGAGAAACCGCGCGACAGGCTGCTGATTTTGGTCAGCATCAGCAGGCGCACGACTTCGTCGGACATCAGGTCGCCGGTGCCCACCGAGTGCGACAGGATCAGGTTGCGCTGCAGCTGCTCCAGCTTGTCGTCCGGGATGCGAGTCTTGGCCAGCAGGCCGAAACCGGTGTTGATGCCGTAGGCGGCATCGCCTTTCGCGACGATATCCTGCACGGCTTTGCAGGAGGCTTCGATGGCGGAATAGGCTTCCTTGGCCAGGGCGATCGGGGTGTGGGCGGACCACACGGCGCGCAGGTCGGCCAGGGTCAGTTTGCCGGGGGTGAGGGTCAGTTGAGTCATGTTTGGGGCCTTCTTACTTGATCATCGGCAGGTTCAGTTTATTACGCTTGGCGCATTCAATGGCGGATTCATAGCCCGCGTCCGCATGGCGCATCACGCCCGAGCCGCAGTCATTCACCAGCACGCGGCCCAGGCGCTTGGCAGCAGCCTCGGTACCATCGGCCACGATCACCACACCCGAGTGCTGCGAGTAGCCCATGCCAACGCCGCCGCCGTGGTGCAGCGAAACCCAGGTCGCGCCGCCGGCAGTATTCAGCATCGCATTCAGCAGCGGCCAGTCGGACACCGCATCGGTACCATCGCGCATGCCCTCGGTCTCGCGGTTAGGCGAAGCAACCGAGCCGGTATCCAGGTGGTCACGGCCAATCACGATCGGCGCCTTCAGCTCGCCATTCTTCACCATTTCATTGAACGCCAGGCCGGCGATGTGACGCTCGCCCAGGCCCAGCCAGCAGATACGCGCCGGCAGGCCCTGGAAGGCGATACGCTCGCGCGCCATGTCCAGCCAACGGTGCACGTTCGCATGGTGCGGGAACAGCTCCTTGATCTTGGCGTCGGTCTTGTAGATATCCTCAGGATCGCCGGACAGGGCCACCCAGCGGAACGGACCACGGCCTTCGCAGAACTGCGGACGGATGTAAGCCGGCACGAAGCCTGGGAAATCAAAAGCGTTCTTCACGCCCTTGTCGAAGGCCACCTGGCGGATGTTGTTGCCGTAGTCGACCACTTTGGCGCCCAGCGCCTGGAAGTCCAGCATGGCCTGCACGTGCACTGCGCAGGAAGCGGCAGCGGCATCGGTCAGCTTGGCGTGCTGCGCAGCGTCGGCCTGCGCGGCCTTCCACTGCTCAACGGTCCAGCCCTGCGGCAGGTAGCCGTTCACCAGGTCGTGCGCAGAAGTCTGGTCGGTCACCACGTCCGGCACGATGCCGCCGGCCTTAGCGCGCTTGACCAGCTCCGGCAGGATGTCGGCAGCGTTGCCCAGCAGGCCGATGGAGATCGCATCGCCATTCGCCTTGTGCAGCTTGATCATTTCCAGCGCTTCATCGATCGAAGCGGCTTGCTTGTCCAGGTAACGGGTGCGCAGGCGGAAGTCGATCGACGACTGCTGGCACTCGATGTTCAGCGACACAGCGCCGGCGAAGGTCGCGGCCAGCGGCTGCGCGCCGCCCATGCCGCCCAGGCCCGCGGTCAGCACCCAGCGGCCTTTCAGGTCGCCGCCGAAATGCTGGCGGCCCGCTTCGGCGAAGGTCTCGTAAGTACCCTGCACGATGCCCTGGGTACCGATGTAGATCCAGGAACCGGCCGTCATCTGGCCGTACATGAACAGGCCCTGGCGGTCCAGCTCATTGAAGTGCTCCCAGTTCGCCCACTTCGGCACCAGGTTCGAGTTCGCCAGCAGCACGCGCGGCGCATCTTCGTGGGTCTGGAACACGCCGACCGGCTTGCCGGACTGGATCAGCAGGGTTTCATTGGCTTCCAGCTTTTTCAGGGATGCGAGGATCTGGTCGAAGCACTCCCAGTTGCGCGCCGCACGGCCGATGCCGCCATACACCACCAGGTGCTTCGGATTCTCCGCCACTTCCTTATCCAGGTTGTTCTGGATCATGCGGTAAGCAGCTTCGGCGCCCCAGGTCTTGCAGACCATTTCCGGACCGCGCGGGGCACGGATATCGCGGGTAGCGTCGTAGCGGGGATCGTTTTCCAGGTGCTGGGTGCTCATGTCATCTCCTCAAGTTGGTGAGAACGGGCCTGCACAGGCCCGCGCATATTCACAGCTTAAGTTGTATAGACAAGTCAGTCAACCAGTTTTTTGATTGCTATTTTCGGAAGACTTGTTTGCCGCCGACCCAGGTTTCCAAAACGTTAATTTTGCCGATTTGTTCAGCTGGGACTTTGAACAGGTCTTTGTCGGTGATGATGAAGTCGGCCCATTTGCCTTTTTCCAGCGAGCCGACGGATTGCTCCTGGTGTGCGGCCCAGGCGGCGTCCAGGGTGAAGCAGCGGAAGGCTTCGTTCAGCGTCATGGCCTGGTCTTTGTACCAGCCGCCGGTCGGTACGTCCTGCATGTCCTGGCGCGTGACGGCGGCGTGGATGCCTTGCAGGGGATTCGGCGATTCGATCGGGAAGTCGGAGCCGCAGGCAATGCGGCTGCCCTGCTTCAGGAAACTGTGCCAGGCATATGCGCCTTTGATGCGTTGCGGGCCGACGCGCTGCTCGGCCATGTTCTGGTCGGAGGTAGCGTGCGTCGGCTGCATCGATGGCACGATGGACAGCTGCTTGAAGCGCGGGATGTCGGTCAGCTGCACCACTTGTGCGTGTTCGATGCGGTGGCGTTTGGCGGCGAGCGGGAACTGTTTGCCCAGTTGTTCGAAGCTGTCGAGGATTTGCTTGTTGCCGGCGTCGCCAATGGCGTGAACATTGACCTGGTAGCCGGCCTTCATGGCCTTTTCCATCTTGTCGTGAATCGCGAGGTCGGTGTTGAACAGCAGGCCGCGCGTATGCGGCGCGTCGCTGTACGGCTCGATCAGGGCGGCGCCGCGGCTGCCCAGTGCGCCGTCGGAGTACAGCTTGACGGCGGCCAGCGCGTAGTGGCCGTCGGCGTAGGAAGCCACCGGGCCGTTCTTCGACAGCTTGTCGAAGTCGGGACCGACGTCGCCGATCATGGCGTAGACGCGGGTGGTGAGCTTGCCGTGGTCGGCGTAGTCGCGGAACAGGCGGTCGGAGCCCGCGTCGATGCCGGCATCGTGCACGCTGGTCAGGCCGACGCTGGCGAGCATGCCCAGGGCGCCATCGAGCATGGCGCGCGCTTCGCTCTCGGTCGGCTTGGGCAGGATCTTGTAGACATACTCCATCGCGGTGTCGACCAGGATGCCGGTGGCGTTGCCGCTGGCATCGCGCTCGATCTTGCCGCCTTCGGGGTCCTTGGTGTCGCGCGTAATGCCGGCGGCTTCCAGCGCTTTGCTGTTGACCCACATGGCGTGGCCGTCGATGCGCTCCATCGCTGCCGGACGGCCGCTCACCACCGCATCCAGTTCGGCGACGGTCGGGAAGCGGCCCAGCTTCCAGATCTCCTGGTTCCAGCCTTTGCCGATCACCCATTTGCGCTGCGGGTTCGCTTGCGCGAATTTGGCGACCGATGCTTGCGCCGCCGCCAGCGACGCCGGGCTGTACAAATCGGCGCTGGTCGCCACTTCGCCCAGGCCGAACACGTGGCCATGGGCGTCGATCAGGCCTGGCAGTACGGTCTTGCCCTGCACATCGATGCGCTTGAAGCCTTTGGCTTTGGCGGCGACTTCCTTCGCACTGCCGACGGCCAGCAGCTTACCGTGGTCGTCGAAGGCCAGCGCCTTGAACTGCACCAGCTGGCCTTTGGCGTTCAGGGTGTAGCCGTTGGCGTTGTCGATCATGGTGCCGGCGGTGGCGGTGGCGGCAAGGGCCAGCGCGGCGGAGGCCAGCAGGGTGCGGCGGAAGTGCATGAATTCGGTCCTTTCGAGTTTGAAAGCAAGATCCAGAGTGTAGCGCGCTTCCCACGCTGGTCCAATGATGCTTTGCACAATGGAGACCCAATATGATGACGCTTTTCGATTACCTGCCTTCGCAGAATGCCTACAAAGTCCGCATGCTGCTGTCGCACCTCGGCCTGCCTTATCGCTCCGAGTTGGTCAGCATCTTCGAGGGCGAGGGGCAGAGCGCGGACTACATCGCGGTCAATCCCACCGGCGCGGTGCCGGCGCTGCGGCTTGAGGACGGGCGCGTGCTGGCGGAGTCCAACGCCATCCTCACCTACCTGGCCACCGGCACACAGTATCTGCCGGCGGATGCTTTTGCTGCGGCCAAGGTGCAGCAGTGGATGTCGTTCGAGCAGGACTACGTGCTGAACATCGCTTCGCTGCGGCACTGGACCATGACCGGCAAGCTGGCGCGCCGGCCGGAGGCGCTGGTGGCAATGCGGCGCTCAGGCGGCTTGCGCGCGCTGCAGATCCTGGAGCGCGAGCTGACGCAGCGGCCGTTCATCACAGGCGACCAGTACACGATTGCCGACATCGCGCTGTTCGCCTACACCCATCGCGCCGACGAGGCGGGCCTGCCGCTGCAGGAGTTCCCGCACCTCCTGGCGTGGATCGACCGCGTGCGCGCACAACCCGGCTTCCTCGACGAACACCATCCCTACTCCATCGATCCGCATTCCAGCGGCGAACTGCCCTGAGCGCGTACTTGACATGATCAATTACAAGTGTAATCATTCATTATCGATTACACGTGTAAATGGTTATGACTATCCAGATCAGTGAAGCGGAAGCGCTTGTCATGGAGGTGCTGTGGCAGCAACAGCCGCTCGGCGCCGATGAAATCTGCGCCGCGCTGGCGGAGCAGCAATGGCAGGACGCCACCGTCAAGACCCTGCTGAACCGCTTGCTCAACAAGGGCGCTATCAGCGCCGAAAAGGACGGGCGGCGCTACCTCTACGCGCCGCTTCTCAAGCGCGAACAGTGGCTGGCGTCCGAAAGCAAGGGTTTCCTCGACCGCATGTTCAACGGCAAAGTGGCGCCGCTGGTGGCCCATTTCAGCCGCCACCGCAAGCTCAGTAAGGCTGACATCGCGGAACTCAAGCGCCTGATCGAGGAACTCGATGATGGCAAGTGATCTGCTGCTGCGCACCTTGCTGGCCAGCTTGGGTGCCTGCCTCCTGATGCTGCTGCTGCGCCGCCCGCTGCGGCGGAGCTTCGGCGCCGGTACCGCATATGCCGCCTGGGGCATCGTCCCGGCCAGCATGCTGGCGGCGCTGCTGCCGCATGGCGCGGCAAGCATGCAGTGGACGTTCGGTCTGCCCGCCGCTCCGGCGGCGGCACTGCAGGCGGCGCAAGCCAGCGCCAATGCCTCCGGTTTGCCCTGGCGCAGCTGGCTGGCCGCTGCATGGCTGGCCGGCGCCCTTGCCCTGGCATTCCGTTTCGCATGGCAGCAGCTGAATTTCCAGCGCGGTGTGTGGCGCAGCGGCGCCAAGGCGCGTGTGCTGCGCGGCGGTGCAGCCGACAGCGGGCCGGTCCTGCTGGGGGTATGGCGCCCGCGCCTGGTCCTGCCGACGGATTTCCGCCGGACCTTCGGCAGCGCCGAGCGGAGGCTGGTGCTGGCCCATGAACGCATCCACGCCGAGCGCGGCGACCTGTGGGCCAATGCCTGCTGCGTGCTGCTGCAATGCCTGGCCTGGTGCAATCCCTTGATTCATATCGCCGCCACCCGCTTCCGGCTGGACCAGGAAATGGCGTGCGACGAAGCCGTCCTGCGCCGCCATGGGCAGGCCGCCATTTATGCCCGTGCCCTGCTCAAGACGCAGCTGGCTGCACAAGGCGTTCCCCTGGCTTGCCAATGGCAGGCCTCCCATCCACTGAAGGAGAGAATCGTGAGTTTGAAGTCGCCTATTACTCCGGCCCAGCGTCTGGCCGGACAATTCGCCGCCAGCATGCTGCTGGCCGCCTGTAGCCTTGCAGCTTGGGCCGCGCAAGCCGGCGCGCCGTCCGACAAGCATTACCTGGTCACCCTGTCCATGCTGGGCAGCAGCCCGACGGTGCTGGTGAAAGCCGGCGACTCGGCCGAAATCGCCATGGGCCAGGGCGCCGACGAGTGGCGCACCCGCCTGGTGGTGACGCCGCACGATGGCCAGGTCCAGCTGCGCGCCCAGGTCAGCCACGGCGGCAAGCCGGTCGACGACTATACGATCGTCGGCCCGCTGGGCCAGGACATGAATATCGGTTCCAAGGAAGTCGAGGAATTCCGCGCCAAACTCCGGGTGACCGAGAAGGTGGGCGGCTAAGCCCGGACTCCACATACTCAGTCGGCATCGTGGAAGATGATGCCAAGGGTATGGCGATGGCCGCCGCGCAGGCGGCTGACGCCATGCCGCATATTCACGCGGTAGGTGCCGCGCGTGCCCGGCACGGGGCGATGGAAGACGGGAAAGATGACGCAATCGCCCTGCCGCAATGGCACCACCTCCACGCGCGACTGCATGCGCGGGCGCTGCTCGGTGAGCACGAACTCGCCGCCCTCGAAATCCTGGCCCGGCTGCGACAGCAGGAAAGCCGCCTGCAGCGGAAATACATGCTCGCCATATAGGTCCTGGTGCAGGCAATTGAAGTCCCCCACCCCGTACTGCAGCAACAGCGGTGTAGGGCGGGTCTGGCCGGCAGCATGGCAACGTGCGATGAACTCCGCATGCTCTGGCGGAAAACGCGGCTCCAGCCCCATGGCCGCGTACCAGCGGTTGGCAATGGGCGCCAGATGCGGGTACAGCGCGCCGCGCAGTTCCGCCACCAGGTCCGGCAAGGGATAGCGGAAGTACTGGTACTCGCCCTTGCCAAAACCGTAGCGCTGCATGATCACCCGGCTGCGGTAAAGCTCCAGCTGCGAATAGCCTGCCGCCAGCTGCATGCACTCTCCCGGCGACAAGACTCCGCGCACCAGCGCGCAGCCATATTGATCGAGATCGGCAGCGATTTGCCGCCAATTGAAGCCGGCCAGGCGCAGCGAGCCTTCCGCCGCAGCCTGCGGCGGCGCAAACAAATCAGCCGTCATGCCGCCGCCTCGTCCGCCGTCGCTTCAGCCTCGCGTTCGAGCAAGGCCGCCTTGCGCTCCACACCCCAGCGGTAGCCGGAAATCGAGCCGTCGTTGCGCACCACGCGATGGCATGGAATCGCCACCGCGATCGCATTGGCGGCACAAGCCCCCGCTACAGCACGCGCACCGTTGGGTGCACCGACCCGCTCCGCCAATTCGGCATAGCTGACCGTCTCACCGGCCGGAATCTCGCGCAAGGCTTGCCAGACGCGCTGCTGGAAGGCGGTGCCGCGCACATCGAGCGGTAAATCCAGTCCAATCTGCGGCGCCTCGACGAAGGCAATCACACGCGCCACCACCTGTTCATACGCGCCCTCCGCGCCGCGCAGCTCCGCCTGCGGAAAGCGGTCCTGCAGATCATGCGCCAGCGCCTGCGGATCGTCGCCCAGCAAGATGCAGCAAATACCGCGCTCGGTGCTGGCCACCAGGATCGCTCCCAGCGAGCACTGGGCGATGGCAAAGCGGATCACCGCACCGCGCCCGCCCGCACGCCATGCCGAAGGTGTCATGCCCAGCGCACCCGGCGTGGCGGCATAAAAGCGCCCGCTGGAATTGAAGCCGGCAGCATAGATCGCATCGGTGACCGACGCCTCCTCGGCCAGCCCCTGCTGCATGCGCCGCGCGCGTGCCGCTGCCGCATAGGCTTTCGGCGTCAGCCCGGTCTGGGCCTTGAACACGCGGTGGAAATGGAAGCGGCTCATGCCGCCGGCCTGCGCCAGCGCATCGAGGTCGGGGGCCGTTTCGGATGCATCGATCAGGCGGCACACCTGGGCCACCATGGCCGCATGGCGCTCGGCCAGGGGCGGCTGGTCCGGCTTGCAGCGCTTGCAGGGGCGGAAACCGGCCGCCTCGGCGTCGGCGATGCTGGCGTGGAAAGCCACGTTTTCGCGCAAGGCCGGGCGCGCGCCGCAGGAAGGGCGGCAAAACACGCCGGTGCTGCGCACGGAATAATAAAACTGGCCATCGGCCGCACTGTCGCGTGCCTGCACGGCGGCCCAGCGCTCGTTGTCGGTCAGGAAACGGTTCTTCGGGTTCATCGTTAGCTCCATTCGCTAGTATGCCACCATGGTATGGGTGGCGCCGGCCGACGGCACTCCGCCGCTTGCTATTGAATTTCCGGATGCTACAATCGCCGCACTTCACGTAGCCCTGGAGCCCGGTTTGGAAGAACAACTACAACAACACGACACCCCCATCTTTCAACGCATCAAGGACTTCCTGCTGGCGCAAATTGGCGCCGGCGCCTGGAAAGAAGGCGACGTGATCCCTTCCGAACAAGCGCTGGTCAAGCAATTCGGCGTCTCGCGCATGACCGTCAACCGCGCCGTGCGCGAACTGACGGCCGAAGGCGTGCTGACGCGCCGCCAGGGCGCCGGCACCTATGTCGCGCAGCAGAAATACCAGGCCACCCTGCTGGAAATCAAGAGCATCGCCGATGAGGTCAGGGCGCGCGGCCACGCCCACCGCAGCGTGCTGCAGCTGCTCGAGCGCGCCAAGGCCACCGATTTGCAGGCACTGGCCTTCGATTTGCCGGCCGGCCATGAGCTCTACCATTCGATCATCGTGCACTTTGAAAACGGGGTGCCGATCCAGGTGGAAGACCGCTGGGTCAACCCGCTGTGCGCGCCGGAATACATGGTGCAGGATTTCAGCCAGGTGACGCCGAATGAATACCTGGTGCGCGCCGCTCCCTTGCAGGCTGCCACTTACAGCATAGAAGCCTTAGTGCCGCCACGCGAGATTGCCGAGATGCTGGCCATGGATGCGCGCCAGCCCTGCCTGGTGCTGAAACGCCAGACCCGATCGGCCGGCCGCGTCGCGTCGCTGGCCACCATGTGGCATCCCGGCCATCGCTACCAATTTGGCGGGAGCGTCCCGGCCTGAGCAATGCTATAGTTGACCGCACCGCCAGCGGCTGCTGGCCAGAAAGGGATGCCTTGACGTCATTGCGCCTGAATGCCGCCCCTGCCCACGCGCCTGCCGGCCCTGCCCGCGCAGCTCGCCTGCGCTTGCGCCGGCTGGCCCTGGCTGCGGCGCTGCTGGCCGCATCCCTGGCCGCCGCGCCGATGGCGCATGCGGTCGACACCCTCACCATCCAGCTCAAGTGGCAGCACCAGTTCCAGTTCGCCGGCTTCTACGCCGCCCAGGCCCAAGGCTATTACCGCGACGCCGGCCTCGATGTGACGCTGCGCGAAGCCACGCCCGGCCAGGACACCGTGCAAGCCGTGCTCGAAGGCCAGGCCCAGTACGCCGTCGGCGACAACGCCCTGCTGCTGCGCCGCGCGCAGGGCGCACCGGTGGTGGTGATCGCCTCCCTGTTCCAGCACTCCCCGGCAGCCCTGGCATTGCGCCTCGACGACAACGGCGCCCGTCCGCCCTGGCCTGGCGCACGCGTGGCGCTCGGGCCGGACGACGCCGAACTGCGCCTGATGCTGCAGCGCCAGCGCGTGCCCATGCAGGAGCTGGCACTGCTGCCGCGCAGCGCGAGCCCGGACGACCTGGTGAACGGCCGTCTCGAGGCGCTGTCGGTTTACAGCAGCGGCGCGGTATTCCAGCTGCAGCGGGCCAACCTGCGCTTTGACTTGCTGTTGCCGCGCAATGCCGGCATCGACTTCTACGGCGACGTGCTGTACACCACCGAGGCCGAACTGCGCGACCATCCGGCGCGCGCCCGCGCGCTGCGCGCCGCCACCCTGCGCGGCTGGCGCTATGCGATGTCCCACCCGCAGGAAATCGTCGACTTGCTGCGCGCGCGCTATCCCGAACGCCGCTCGCGCGAGGCGCTGCTATGGGAAGCCCAGCAAATACTGCCGCTGCTGGAACAGAATCTGATTGAACTGGGCTACAGCAATCCGCACCGCTGGCAAGCCATGGCCGACCAGTACGCCGCCGCCGCCATGCTGCCCAAAGGCTTCAAGGTGGACAGCTTCCTGTACCACGACGATGCAGCCACCCCGACCTGGCACCTGGCGCTGGGCGTGGCCCTTGCCCTGCTGGCAGGCGCCGCCTTGTGGCGGCTGCTGCGCGTCTCGCGCGCCCTGCGCGGCGCCGAGATGCGCGTGGGCGATGCCGAGCGCCTGGCCAGCTTCGCGCTGGAAGGCGCCGGCGAAGGTTCCTGGGATTGGCAGCCGCAGGAGCCGGCCCTGCACCTGTCCGCGCGCTACTGCGAAATCCTGGGCTACGCGCCGGGCGATCTGCGCCCCGCCAACGTGGAGCAATGGCTGGAACTGGTGCACCCGGACGACCGCAGCCGCATCGCCGCCGACATCGCCGCGCTGGACGACCCGGCCGTCGGCCGCACCCCGTTCACCATGGAATTCCGCATGGCCTGCCGCGACGGCAGTTGGCGCTGGGTGCTCGGGCGCGGCATGGTGCTGGTGCGCGACGCCGCCGGCCGGCCGCTGCGCATGTCCGGCACCCTGGGCGACATCTCCGACCGCAGTGCGGCCGAATTGGGACGCATGGCCGCCATGCTGGACGCCCTGCCGGGCGCCTTGCTGCTGGCCGAGCGCGGCGGGCGCGTGCGCCAGGCCAATGCCGCGGCCGAAGCGGTATTCAGCGCCGAAGCGGGCAAGCTGGCCGGCACCTCGATGGAGCAGCTCATCCCCGACGCCATGCGCGACACGCCGGGCCGTCCGCGTGAATTGTTCGCCCGCCCCAAAATGCCGGGCCGCGTGCTGACCGCGCGCCGCAGCGATGGCGCATACTTCCCCGCCATGGTGCAGCTGGCGCCGCTGCAGCTGGGCGGCCAGGCCCTGGTGCTCGTGTCCCTGCGCGATATGACCCAGCGCCAGCGCGCCGAGGAAGCGCTGCAAGCCTCGTCCGAACGCTATCGCCTGATCGTGCAGACGGCGGCCGAAGGCATCTGGATGTGCGACGCCAACGACCAGACCAGCTTCGTCAACCCCACCATGGCGCGCATGCTGGGCTACCAGGTCGAGCACATGATGGGGCGCCCGATGGCCGACTTCATGGACCCCGACTGCGCCGCCATGCGCCAGCGCCAGCAACCGGGCGCCGCAGCCGCCAGCGAGCCGGCCGAAGGCCGCTTCTACCGCCAGGACGGCTCTTCGCTGTGGGCCCTGCTCTCGACCAGCACGGTCAACGCCGATAACGGCAGCTATGCCGGCACGCTGACCATGGTGACCGACATCACCGACCGCCGCCTGGCCGAACTGGCGCTGCGCCACTCCAACCAGCGCCTGGCCTCGGTGTTCAACGCCGTCACCAATGGCCTGCTGGTGTTCGACGCGGCCGGCAATATCATCGAATGCAATGCCGCCGCCAGCCGCATGCTGGGACGCGCCGCCGCGCGCGGCGCCGGGCAGTGGGAAGGCGTGCACGAGGATGGCCGCCGCTTCAGCGCCCCCGAACACCCGGTGGCCCAGGCCCTGGTTTCCGGCCAGCCGGTGCGCGACGTGGTGATGGGCGTGTCCGGCGCGGGCGGGGAAACCTGTTGGCTGTCGGTGAACGTCGAACCCCTGCGCGAAGAACGCGGCCCGGGCAGCATGCTGGTGGCCAGCCTGACCGATATCACTTACCGCAAGCGCAGCGAAGACGCGCTGCGCCAGGGCGAGCAGCGGCTGCAGGAAATCATCCAGATGATGCCGATCGGCCTGTTCATCAAGGACAAGGACAGCCGCATGATCCTGATGAACCGCGCCTGCGAACAGCAGTTCGGCTACAGCTTCGACGAATTGAATAATGGCGACTACACCGTCTTCCATGCTCCCGAGGAAGCGGCAGCCTTCCGCGCGCGCGACCTGGAAGCCTTTGCCGGCCGCAGCCTGATCGACTTCGAAGAAACCATCTGGAACCCGTCCCTGGGCCAGGCGCGCCAGCTGCGCACGTTCAAGAAACCGGTGTACGACGCGCATGGCGCACCGGCCTACCTGATCGGCATGGCGATCGACATCTCCGACAGCAAGGCCAACGAACGCGCCCTGCGCGAACTCAATGAACACCTGGAGGAACGGGTGGCGCAGCGCACCGCGCAGCTGGAAGAGGCACGCCAGCAAGCCGAGGAAGCCAGCGCCGCCAAAGGCCAGTTCCTCGCCAAAATGAGCCACGAAATCCGTACGCCGATGAATGGCGTGATCGGCATGGCTTACCTGGCGCTGAAGACCGAGCTGGAACCGCGCCAGCGCGATTACCTGGAAAAGATCCGCTTCGCCGGCGAGCACCTGTTGCGCATCATCGACGACATCCTCGACATCTCCAAGATCGAAGCGGGCAAGCTGGAAATCGAAGACGTCGACTTCTCGCTCGACCACGTGATCCAGACCCTGACCACGGTGGTGGCGCCGAAAGCGGCCAGCCGCGGCCTGCGCCTGACTTTCGAGCTCGATCCCGCGCTGGCTCCGGTGCTGCGCGGCGATCCGCTGCGCCTGGGGCAGGTCCTGATCAACTACGTCAACAACGCGATCAAGTTCTCCGAACAGGGCAGCATCGAGGTCAGCGTGAAGCAACTGCTGGCCGACGAGGAAGCCTGCCTGCTGCGCTTTGAAGTGCGCGACCACGGCATCGGCCTGTCCGAAGCCGAACAGGGCAAGCTGTTCCAGGCCTTCCAGCAGGCCGACACCACCATCACGCGCGAATATGGCGGCACAGGGTTGGGGCTGGCCATCTGCAAACAGCTGGCCCAGCTGATGGGCGGAGAAGTGGGCGTCGAAAGCGCGCCCGGCGCCGGCTCCACCTTCTGGTTCACGGCGCGCCTGGGCGTCTCGCCGCGCGGCCTGCCGGATGTGATCAACGAAGTCAACGCCGCTGCCGCCGCCCTGCTGGACAGCGCGCGCAGCAGCGCCGCCATGTCCGCGCTGAAGGACGCGCGCATCTTATTAGTTGAGGACAACACCTTCAACCAGCAGATCGCGCTGGAGATGCTGGAAGAAGCTGGCTCCTCGGTGTGCCTGGCCAACAACGGCGCCGAAGCGCTCGACCTCTTGCACCAGGCCGACTTCGACTGCGTGCTGATGGACGTGCAGATGCCCCTGATGGACGGCCTGGAAGCGACGCGCCGCATCCGCGCCGACCCCGCCCTGGCCGCCACCCGCGTGCTGGCCATGACCGCCACCGCCACCAAGGACGACCGCGAACGCTGCCTGCAGGCCGGCATGGACGACTTCATCGCCAAGCCGATCCAGCCCGCCCTGATGTACCAGAAGATCGCCAGCTGGCTGCCCGAGCGCGAAGCCGGCGCCGCCAACGATGACAGCGCCCGGCCGCGCCCGACCGGCCGCGCCGCCTTCCGCCCCACCCTGGCGGGCGATCCGGCCATCATCGACCTGTCGGTGCTGGCCCAGCTGCTGGGCTACCACCCGCACAAGATCCGCAAGTTCGCCTTCAAGTTCCTGCAAACGACGGAAGCGGGCTTCAACGAAATGGAAGCCGCCCTCGCCGCCGGCGAGCTGCAGAAGCTGCGCGAGCTGGGCCACCGCATCAAAAGCAGCGCGCGCGCAGTGGGCGCCCTCGGCATGGCCGAACTCTGCCTGCAAATGGAACAGCTGGCGCCCGATGCCGACGCCAAAACCGGCGCCGCCGCCGCCCGCAGCCTGCTCGACCGGCTCTGGCCGCTGCTCAGCGCCGTGAGCGAGCACATCATGACCAACACTACCTTCGCCGACGATGACTGATACTCCCGCCACCCCGCTGCGCATCCTGCTGGTCGACGACGACCCCTTCATGCTGAGCATGCTCACCGACATGCTGGAAGACCTCGGCCAGCTCAATGTACGCAGCGAAAGCGACGCCCGCCAGGCCCTGCTGGCGCTGCCGCAATACCGCCCCGACCTGCTGGTCTGCGACCTCTCGATGCCGGACATGGACGGCATCGAATTCCTGCGCAAGGCCGCCGACAGCAGCTTTGGCGGCGCCGTCGCCCTGCTCTCGGGCATGGACGCCGGCATCCGACAAGCCGCCGACACCCTGGCCCGCGCCCACGGCCTCGCCCTGCTCGGCACCCTGGCCAAACCAGCCACCCCCACCGCCCTGTCCGAGCTGCTCACCCAAGCCGCCACCCGCCGGCCCGCCTGAGCCCGTGTCCCACCATGGGGTCACACCCGAAATGAGACACTAGCTCAGCTATCTCCTATCGAGCCCGTGTCCCGATTCGGGTGTGACCCCATGGTGGGACACGGACTGGGCAGTGGCGATGGCGGGAGTACACGGGCTGGAAAAATCGGTTATTATTTGGGCCATTCCCGCCCTGATTCCCTGTTGACTTCCCAGTATTGAATTAGTGCAGTTCGTCGCCAGATGGGCGATAACAGCAAGGGGTTTTCCCGGGCGACCTAATCACGAGGAACAATAATGAGCGACCTGATCAAACACATTACCGACGCATCCTTCGACACCGACGTGCTGAAGTCCGACCGCCCAGTGCTGGTGGACTTCTGGGCCGAATGGTGCGGTCCTTGCAAGAGCATCGCCCCGATCCTGGAAGAAGTGGCCAAGGAATACGACGGCAAACTGACCATCGCCAAGCTGGACGTGGACAGCAACCAGGCCGTGCCAGGCAAGTTCGGCATCCGTGGCATCCCGACCCTGATC
>Ga0055524_1001181_pt1 | contig 15575 bp, 10 predicted proteins | sample AraplaCol_mCL_r2_2_FD_55011 | JGI IMG/M metagenome (GOLD analysis project Ga0055524, IMG submission 55011) | Arabidopsis root microbial communities from North Carolina, USA - plate scrape MF_Col_mCL_r2 | ecosystem: Host-associated > Plants > Roots > Endosphere | place: USA: North Carolina...
GTCGGCAGGCCGGGCTTCAGCCAGAACATCTGGGCGCGCGAATTCAGGCAGAAACCAAGACCCGGGATGATCGGCGAGGACTGCAGCCAGCCGCCCGAGGGCGTGACAGACACCATGTTGCCTTCGCGGTCGATGACGTCGATATGAACAGTGTCGCCGCGCTTTTCCCTCAGGTGCGCCATGGTCGGCTCGTAGACGGCGCCGGTCTTGGAATCGGCGCCGAGCATGTCCATCGTCACATCGTATTGCTGCTCGAAGCCGGGCAGCTTCCCGGGACGCAGGTCGAAGGAGGCCTCGTCTGTGATGAGTTTGCGGCGGGCGGCGGCGTAGGTGTCCGACAGAAGCTGATCGAGCGGCACCTCGGCGAATTTGGGATCACCATAGTAGATCTCTCGATCGGCGAAGGCGAGTTTCATGGCTTCGGTCACGGTATGGACGAAGTCGGCTCCATCAGGCGCCATTGCGGCGATGTCCATGCCCTTGAGGATCGACAGGGTCTGCAGGAAGACCGGACCCTGGCCCCAGGGGCCGATCTTGGCAACCGTCCAGCCGTGATAGTCGTAGGTCTGCGGTTCCTCGATCGTTGCCGACCAATTCGCCATGTCGTCGGCCGTCAGCACCGCCTTGTGGCTGTTGCCGCTCGCATCCATCACTTCGGCGGTCTTCAAGTAGTTTGCGATCTTTTCGGCGACGAAACCGCGGTAGAAGGCGTCGCGGGCGGCTTCGATCTGGGCCTCGCGACCCTGCTTGGCTTCGGCCTCGGAAATGATGCGCTTCCAGGTCTCGGCCAGAACCGGGTTCTTGAAGTTGGAATTGGGTTCGGGAACGGAACCGCCGGGCACCCAGGTTTCGTAGGAGGTCGGCCATTCCTTTTCAAAGAATTCGGCAAGACCCTTGATGGTTGCGGAGACGCGCGGCAGCAGCGGATGGCCGTTTTCGGCGTAATAGATCGCCGGTTCCAGAACGTCACGCACGCTCAGCCGGCCGTAATCGCGTAGCATCAGCATCCAGCCATCGAAGGAGCCGGGAATGACAGTTGCCAGCAGGCCGTCGCCTGGGATCAGTTTCAGGCCCTCGGACGTATAGTGTTCGATAGTGGCGCCGGCGGGCGCAGGACCTTGGGCACAGATAACCTCGACCCTGTCCTTTTTCTTGGAATAGATGATCGCCGGCATGTCGCCGCCCGGGCCGACGAGATGCGGCTCCAGGATCTGCAATGTGAAGCCGGTAGCAACCGCCGCATCGAAGGCGTTGCCGCCCTTTTCCAGGATGCTCATGCCAACGGCGGAAGCGATCCAGTGCGTTGAGGTAACGACGCCGAATGTGCCCAGAATTTCGGGGCGGGTCGTGAATACGGTCATTTCATATGTCCTTTCGAGGTCATGCTTCGCGCGGATCGAGCGCATCGCGCAGGCCGTCGCCCAAGAGATTGAAACCGATAACGACGAGGAAGATGGCAATGCCTGGCCACATCGCCATCCACGGTGCCTGGCTCAGGAAGTTCTTGGCAACGTTCAGCATCGAGCCCCAGCTTGGTGCCGGTGGCTGCTGGCCGAGGCCGAGGAAGGAAAGACTGGCTTCGGCGATGATTGCGGTTGCGATCGTCAACGTCGCCTGTACGAGGATCGGCGCAAAGACATTTGGCAGGATGTAGCGGGTGATGATGCTGGAGTGACGCAGNCCGATGGACCGCGCACCTTCGATATATTCCTCGGTCTTGACCGCCAGCACCTGCCCGCGCGTCAAGCGTACGAAGATCGGCATGGCCGAAAGGCCGATCGCGATCATCGCATTGCTCAGGCTNGGGCCGAGAAAGGCCGCGAGNGCAATCGCGGTGATCAGGAANGGCATTGCCAGAAAGGCNTCGGTGATNCGGGAGATGATCATGTCGATCCAGCCGCCGAAATAGCCTGAGATCAGGCCAAAGGGTACGCCGATGAGGACGGCNATCGCTACGGAAAAGACGCCCGCCATCAACGAGGCCTGGGCGCCCCAGATCATTCGGGAGAGGATGTCGCGACCGATGTCNTCCGTGCCGAGCCAGTGGGCGGCCGACGGGGCCTTGCGGATCGTCGACCAGCTTGTGGCATTCGGGTCGGGGAGCGGCAGGAGTGGCGCGATGATGGCAAGGATTGCGAAGAAGGCGATGATGGCGAGGCCGACGAGCGCGCCTTTGTTGGCCTTGAGCTTGCGCCAAGCACGGCTTGGCGAGCGTTGCTCGGTCGAGACAACGGGTGTGGCCGCGACTTGATCGATGGCGGTCATAGCGAAGCCCTCATGCGCGGATTGAGGAGAACGTAGAGGATGTCAGCGACGAGGTTCATCAGAATGAAGCCGATCGCCGTGCAGATGACGACGCCCTGGACGACGGCGTAATCGCGATTGAAGACGGCATCGACAATAAGCTTGCCGAAACCGGGAATGGTGAAGATCTGCTCGGTGAGAACCGCACCAGCGAGCAACTCGCCGAAGAGCAGGGCGCTGAGCGTTACGATCGGCAATACGGCATTGCGAAAACTATGCTCCAGCACCACCGAACTCTCCGGCAGCCCCTTGGCGCGNGCCGTGCGGATATAGTCGGCGCTCAGGACGCTCAGCATGGCCGAACGGGTGTGGCGCATCAAGGTGGCGGCGAGCGCNTTGCCGAGCACGAAGGAGGGCATGATCATGGTTTCGATCGAGCGCAGCGGNTTGGAGAAGAAGGGCTCGTANCCCGAAGCCGGAAGCCAGCCGAGGTTCACCGAGATNAGCAGGATCAGCATGATGCCGAGCCAGAAATTGGGNATCGACAGGCCTGAGAGAGCNATGATGTTGGCGAGATAATCGATGATNGTGTTCTTCTTGACGGCNGCCAGAATGCCCATCGGCACGCCGATCACGAATGCGAAGATCATCGACATGATCGCGAGCTGAATGGTGACCGGCAGTTTCTCGGCCACGAGCTCGAGAACCGGCTGGTTGGTACGCAGCGATATGCCGAGATCGCCCTGAAGCGCGGAGCCCAGCCAGTAGAAATACTGATAGGGAACAGGGTCGTTGAGATGATATTTTTCCCGCAGGAATTCCAGCACCTGCGGATCGCGCTCTTCGCCGGCCATGGCCAGAACCGGGTCGCCCGGCAGAAGTTTCTGCAGGGAGAAGACGAAGACCGAAATGATCAGCAAAGTTGGAATGGCGACCAGCAGCCGCTTGGCGATGAACCTGTACATAGGCGCTCCGATACCATCAGCGGTACGCGGCGACAGGCGCCGCGTACCTGACGCGTGTGGCTGTCAGCCTTCCTTCTTCACACCGACGAGGCGGATCATGCCGTCGGGAGAAGCAACGAAGCCGGTGATGTTCTTGTGCAGCGCCCAGATCCAGGACTGGTGGCCAATGAAGATGATCGGCAAATCGTCGTTGAGGATTGCGGTCGCGGCATCGTATTTCTGCTTGCGCACGGAGTCATCCGTGGACTGGCGCGCTTCNGTCAGAAGCTTGTCGACGTCAGCGTTGCAATATTTGCTGTCGTTCAGGCCGGCGCCGCAGGTGACGAACTGCTGGATATTGCCATCGGGATCGACGCGGCCGGACCAGTCAGAGCGGCTGAGCTGGTAGTTGCCGGCGGTCTGCTCATTGAGCAGGGTCGCAAATTCCGTCGCTTTCAGGCTGACATCGAAACCGGCTTCGGCAACCATCGACTGGATGATCTGCATCATCTGCATCGTGACCGGGCTGTTCGGAACCTGCATTTCGACCGGCACACGGTCGAAGCCTGCAGCCTTGACAAGGGCCTTCGCCTTTTCGACATCACGAGCGGGTACCGGGACATCCTTGTCGAACCAGGGGCTGCTCGGCGGGAAAGGTTGGTTGCCGGCAACGCCCGTGCCTTCGAAAACGATCTGCATGGCGGCATCACGGTCGATTGCCAGCGAGAAGGCCTGGCGCAGGCGCTTGTCCTTGCCGATCGGATTGTCCGCACGCGCGCCATTGCCGACATTGGCATAGATGCCGAGCCAGCCGGTGTTGACGACATCCTTGTAAACGAGGTTGGCGTCGCTCTTGACCGTCTCGGCGTCGGTGGCGGCCAGGCGTTCGATCATGTCGAGATCGCCGGAGCGCAGATTGGCCAGGCGTACGGTCGAATCCGGGATCGGCAGGTAAGTCAGCTTGTCGATGAAGACATTGTCCTTGTTCCAGTAGTCCTGGAACTTCTCGAGCACGATACGGTCCTGTTGGACACGTTCGACAAATTTGAACGGGCCGGCGCAAACAGGATGGTCGCCGAACTTCGCGCCGAGTTCCTTTGCAGCCTTCGGCGAGACGATCATGCCCGCGCGGTCAGAAAGCTGGGCGAGCAAGGTGACATCTGGGCTCTTCAGCGTGAACTTGACTTCATATTCGCCTGACGCCTCGACCTTCTGCACGGAGCTCAACTCGCTCTTGCGACGCGATTCCGGCAGGGTCATGTTGCGCTCGATGGTGGCGACGACGGCTTCGGCGTTAAAGGGCGTTTCGTCCTGGAACTTCACGCCCTGGCGGAGCTTCATCGTGAGCTCCTTGCCGTCAGCCGACCAGTTCCATTCGGTTGCGAGCTGCGGCACGATCTTCAGGTCCGGCGAGACGTCAACGAGCTTGTCGCACATCGCGGTATAGACGATGCGACCGACGAAGGTGCGCGACTGTGCGGGATCGAGCACGTCGGCGTCGTCCTGGAGGCCGATCTTCAGTTCGACNGCGAAAGCGGGAAGCGCAAAAAGCGCTGCTGCCGTGGCGGTCGTCAGCAATTTGGCGAGTTTCATTCCATTCTCCTCTTTTATGTTTTTGTTTCACGTCTGTCGTGTCGAGCCNGCGGTTATCTCNGCCGTGCCGATTTCTCCGCTCAGCTGGGCTCCTTCTCGGCCACCAATTCGCCATGGTCGAGAGAGGTGATGCGGATGAGGCTTTCCTGCAGCGTCAGCAGGTGTTGGCGCATGGCTTCGCCGGCCTTTCCTGGATCACGNGCGGCGATAGCGTCGACGATGGCTGTGTGCTGGCCATGGGTGACTTCGCGCGTGCGGCTGGCGCTGCGGGCGCGCTCGCGGATCGCCTGCCAGGCTTCGTCCTGGCGCACGCGGTTGATGACGTCGAAGATCGTGAGAAAGAATGAGTTGCCGGCGCATTGGGCAATCTGGCGATGCAGCGCGCCATCCCAGAGTTCGCGGCCGTCGGCATCCGTGCTTTCGTAGATCTTTTTCACCAGATCATACATGCGCTCTATATCGGCTGCCTTGGCGCGTATGGCGGCAAGCTGTGCGAGCTGCGGCTCGACGCGCAAGCGCACTTCCATGATCTCCATGAGATCGGTGTCGGCGATGATGGAATCGACATGGTTGCTCCAGCCATCCGGCCGCTTGCCGGCAAAGGTGCCGGAGCCTTGCCGGCGCCAGATGCGGCCTTCGGCTTCCAGTACTTCCAGTGCACGGCGGACGGAGCGGCGACTGACCCCGAGGATTTCGGAGAGCGTACGTTCGGTTGGCAGCTTGCCATCGGCATCGAGATTATCCGACTGCAGGAGAGCCCTCAGCTTCTCCAGCGCATAGTTCGAATTGCCTTGTGCTTCGTCCATGGCTGTCTGAACCAATTTGATATTGGTTCAATGCAAACCAAATCCATTGCATCGTCAAGCGCTTTTTTGTGCAGATAAATACCTGCACGTTTTTTGATCGCATCGCGCAGATTTAGAGCAGACATAAGGAGTGGATGCACGTTTTCCTGCGTGCTGGATGCTGAGCAAGCCCCGATACCAAAAATCAATTGGTTCGCTTGTCGTGGTTCAGCGGTTCGTGGAGCGCGCGGAAAGGAAGGCCTGCGGGTCGAAGCTGAAATCCTTGTCGAAAGGATAGGTCGGGTGCGCTTTGCGCAGGCGCGGAAGTCGTTCGACGAACTGATCGACGACGCCGGGGGACAGTGCCATGAGGCTCGGATTGGCAATCGGCGCGATTTCCGGCGACAGGTAGCCTGACTTGACGACAATGATGCTTGCCGTGCGCGGCTCGAGCCCGAGGCGGGTGAAATCGACGATATTGTGGTAGGGGCGGCGCTTGGTGGAGAGGACCAGATCGATGCCGCCGATGGAGACGACAGCCTGGCGGTCGGTAGCGTCGGTGGTCTGGTGCAGGAACTTCACCGTGAACTGTCCCGTCACCGGCTTGCTGTCTTTGGCATCGAGCGAAGCGCCGACAGTCAGCTCCAGCGTCGTGCCGATACCTGCCGCATAACATCTCTCCGTTGCTGCCTTGTCGGCGATGCCGGCAAAAACCACACCGGTGGCGCCTCTTGCGATCAGCTCGGCCAGTACGTCCGCTCGGTCGCCGACGCCGCCGCCGGTCGGATTGTCCCCGGATTCGGCGAGCACGACGGGGCCGGTCGGGCTGGTGATCGCCTTGGCGACGCATTCCTCGACCGAACCGGTTTCGCAGCCGAAGACGAATTCTTCGCGCACATCCCAATAAGCCTTTGCCAGACGTTTTGCCTCGCGCTCCAGTATCGCGCGGTCCGTGCCGGTCATGATGGCGGCAGCCGTGGCCCGCGGCTCGTCGGCCCAGACATAGCCGACCATCAGCGAGGCATCCCAGACGCCGTCNAGCGCATCGATGCCGGGCAGTTCGGCATAAAGGCTCTTTGCCGGTTGATCGACGGTGCTGGTGCGTTCACCCGGCAGGACGACCGGGATNGGCGCCCAGAGCAGGGTGGGTTTTTCGCCCGTCTTCAGGCTCTTGACCAGCATGGCGACAGAGCGGCGCATCGTTTCTTCGACATCGATATGCGGCGCAGTGCGGTAGGTGGAATACATGTCGAGCGCGTCGATGATGCGCTGGGTAACATTGCCATGCAGGTCGTAACTTGCCGAGACCGTACAATCATCGCCAACGAGCGCACGGGCTGCGCTGATCCAGTCGCCTTCCGCATCTTCCATGCCTTCGACATACATGGCGCCATGCATTGCCAGATAGAGTCCGTCGAGCGGCAGGAGCGCCTTCAAGCGCTCCAGGAATTCAGCCTTGAAGGCTTCGTAGGTGTGACGGGCGACAGGGCCGCCGGCAATGGCGCGGGCATGGATCGTCGGCAGGAATTCAGCCTCATAATCCTTCAGAAAGGCAAAATAGGGGGCTGCCAGCAGGTCCTCGCCGCGTACCACCCGGAAGTCTGCCTCTTGGTTCAGGACGGGGTTGTACGTGCTGCATTCGATGTGAATGCCACCGACAGCGATGCGCATGGGAGACCTCAGCTTATATTGGGACCAATCAGAAAATTGTGAGCGGCAATGCTGGCTGCGCCGCGCGACCAGACGTCGCTATCCACGCGACGGGTGCGGATCGGGGTCTGGCCTGCATAACGCGGAAGAACATTGGCTTCGATCGCCTGCTGCACGACCGTGCCGAACAGGCCGTCGAACGAGCCGTCGACATGGGTCACCAGGATCATGCCCGGGTCGTTCATCTGGATCAGGTGCGAGATAGCAAGGCCGAGGGCTGCNCCGGCCTTGTGGATGATGGAGATCGCCTCGGCTGTGCCGAGCGAGGCTTCCNCTTCCAGATCGGAGAGNGACGTGCATTTCAGGCCGGCGGCCCGCGCCATCTCCTTGATCGCCTTCATGGAGGCGATCGTATCCAGGCAGCCGCGCTTGCCGCAGCGGCAGGGGGCGCCGCCGGGCTCGATCGTCGCATGAGCGATTTCGCCCGCACCGCCATGATTNCCGCGATAAAGCCTGCCGTCGATGACGTGGGCGCAGCCGATNCCGTCTCCGAGCGACACGACCGAGAAATTCGGGGTGTCGCGAGCAATGCCGAAGAGCTTTTCGCTGACNGCAACCGCCTTGGCATCGTTCTCGATAAAGGTATCGACGCCGCTTGCGTGGCGGATGATTTCGGCAAGCGGCACATCCTGCCAGCCGAGCAGGGTCGACTGTACGCAGGTTGCCTGCCTTTCATCGACGAAGCCCGATAGCGCCACACCGATGCCGGCCAGTTTCGAGCTTGCCTGAGGATGGGCCCTGAGGATTTCCGGCAGGCCATAGGCGATCGCGTTGGCAATGACCTTGGGATCCCGGGAGTAGGGCAGCTGCTGACGNGCGATGATGTTGCCGTTAAGATCGCTGAGGATCATCGGGGCCGGATCTTCCAGAAGCGAAATGCCGATGAAGAACGCGCATTCCGGTTTCAGGTCGAGCAGCACGGAGGGCCGGCCCTGACCGTAGACGGTTTCCGTCTCGTGCAGAACGCCGCGATCAATGAGCTCGCGGGCAATGCCNCTCATCGCCGCTTTGCTGAGCCCGATCGCAGAGGCAAGATCGGTCCGGCTGAGGGGACCGGACTCACTTATGACCCGCAGAAGCTCGCGCTGCGATGAATTGAACATAAAAATCCTGATCCTGTCGCCCGTGATCTCACACTGACAATAAGTTCACAAAATGAACTAATCAACTGAAATAAATTACGAAAAATTGATCAAGCCATCGATTGGCCGGTTTCAAGAATCAACGACAGAGTGAACCAATGGAAATCATTCGCAAGAGATTTGTTCGCACGCCAATTCATATTGAGCTGTGCCGTCGCTGGAGCGCGGACATCAANCGGCCTGGTGGGTTGAANGTCGGCGCGATCTGCTTGAGACGCGAANTAGCAAATAGATGCAGCGCGTAACATGTCGCGCTGGATCGNTCGNCCGCGCGCGCCATCCTGANGTCTCTCCGTCGCCTGCATTTCACGCTATAGTTCGTNCCAGGGGCAAGCGGGGGAGACGAGCATGGGCCANCAGCAAATTCCGCTCAGGGTNACGGCAATACGGTTCGTCCGCGCGATCAANTTGTTCATGACATCCGATGTCGCCGGGAGCGCNCGGTTCCTNCTNGTCTCCCTGNTTGTTCTTTTTGGCAGTATCAGTGCTTTGAATGTCGTCAACAGTTTCGTCGGGCGGCACTTCATGACTGCGATCGCGGAACGGCAGACTGCCGAATTTGTTCGCCAGGCTATCCTCTACACTGGCGCTTTTGCTGCTTCGACGATCGCGTCGGTGATTGCCCGCTTTGCCGAAGAGCGACTGGCCTTGCTTTGGNGAGAATACCTCACCCGTCGTGCGGTCGGCGTTTATATGGCCGACGGTACTTTCNACCGGCTCGGCATTCAGGGCAAAGTCTCCTATCCTGATCAGCGGATTGCCGANGATATCAAAGCGTTTACGACGACGACGCTCTCNTTNCTGCTCATGCTGCTCAGCAGCGTGCTGACGGTCTTCACCTTTTCGAGCGTCTTGTGGCTGATCAGTCCGCTTCTTTTCTTCACGGCTGTTATCTACGCGGCTTTCGGATCGTTTATGACGATCGTGTTGGGACGGCCCTTGATCAAGTTGAACTATAATCAGCTCGACAGTGAAGCCGCCTTCCGGTCCGGGCTGATCCAAGTCCGGGAAAACGCAGAATCAATCATGATCGAGGGCTCGCAGCAACGCCACGCAGATCGGCTGCTGAGGCAGTTCGATAGCCTTGCCACTAACTTCAGGCGGATCATTGGCATCAATCGCAATGTCGGATTCTTCGCCACCGGCTACAACTGGATGATACAGATCATTCCGGTCGTCATTATCGCGCCGGCGTTCATGCGCGGTGACATGGAATTTGGCGTCATCACGCAGTCGGCGGCAGCATTTGCCATGCTTGTCGGTGCATTCTCGTTCATTGTCGCACAATTCAACTCGATCTCGAACTTCGCGACCGTCGTCGCGCGTATCAGTTCCTTTCTGGAAGCGGTCGAGGAGACCCGCCGCCAGTCCGATCACAGTGTCGAACTCATCGAGGCTGAGGGGAACCTTTGCTATGAACGCCTGACGCTGACGTCGCGGACAGGAACGGTACTGGTGAAGGATTTGTCCCTTGTCATCCCGCCCGATACACGAGTGATCGTTGCCGGAGAAGACGATGCTGCGGGCGCTGCTTTGTTTCGGGCCACGGCAGGACTGGGTACACCGGGGACTGGGCGCATCGTCAGCCCACCCCGTCAGCATGTGCGGTTTCTCGGCCAGCGGGCCTGTGCGGGTCCGGGAACTCTCCGCCAGATTCTTGCGCCACCGAAGCGCTCGATCGAGACAACGGATGAGCAAATCCTGGCTTTGCTGAGAGATCTCGGCCTTGCACACGATTTGACACTCAGCGACCTGGATAGCGAGCAGGACTGGTCCACATTGCTGTCACCGCGCGAACAGCAACTCGTCATACTTGNAAGNGCNATCATAGCCGCTCCGTCACACATTGTTCTGGAAAAGGCCGATACCATTTTCGGTCACGAGCTTCTGCTCGCAATCCTCGGGCTCTTGGNTGAAAGAAGGATCGCGTGCGTCAACTTCGCCGAGNCGGGTGCGCCGCGCTCGGCCTACGATGCAGTTCTCGAATATGGTTCTGACGGCTCCTGGACGTGGACCGATCAAAAACAGAAGGCCTGACTGCAACGCAGTTGAAGACCTGAGCCGCCCTAGACCTGTCGTTCACGGCAAGTCCGTTGCGCGTCGGGAAGCTCGGGCGACTGTACGGCCGTCACAACCAGCCGCCTGAGAACCCTGCTCGTCTTAGTCCGACGACCACCGGCTCGCATCGACGCATAATGTTCCACAGCAAGCCGGTTCGATAGTTTTCGATCATCAGGACGACGGGGCCCTGGTCGATCCCGAAATGGTAGGGGCTGACCCACCACCCTTCGTTCCTGTCTTCCATCGCAAAGGTCTGGTTGAACGATGGCCTGAAGCCATAAAGGCGCGTCATGCCAAGCTGCATTCGAGCGAAATTTCGTACCGTCGGGATGACGATTTCCGGAGCGAATGGCAGTGAGGCGACCACGGCCCAGGGAGATACGGTTCCGTCATCCGGCCCATAAGGGGCGCCACGCGCAACATAGTCGAAGAATTCCCTGTCGATCCCGTCGACAGTCCGCTTCGTCCAACCCGGCCCGTCACTTGCCGTGAAACCCCAGCAATGTTCGCCGTAGCCTTTGAAGTTCAGCGGATTGCGGATTGCGTATTCCTGCTGAACGAAAGTGGCATGGCGGCTGTTGCGAAAATAGTCGCTGTCATGCTCGCGCATGAATTCGTCGCGAATTTCACGGAAATCGATCCACATATGCGAGAGCTGGTGTGTAAAGAGCGGCCCGGAATAAAGTAGTTCGCGACCGAAGATATTCCGCCATTCGTAGCTCTCGGTATACGCTTTGAAGCTTTCCGGAGGCAGCGGGTGGCTCGGTGAGCCCAGACCGAGAATGTAAAGAAGCAGGCCTTCGTCATAGCCGCGCCAACGATAGGGAATGAAGCCGTTTTCCGGTCGCCAGCCGTGGGTAAGCGTGGCGCCGTTGTCGCGCGCCCAGTTCCAGTCCACGCGCTCGTAGAGCGACATGGCAAGTGCGCGTACCTTCGCCTCGTCCTCGGTGTCCGCATCGAAATATGCCGCGACGGTCAAAGCGCCGGCAAAGAGAAAGGCAGAATCGATCGTCGACAATTCGCACTGCCAGACCCGCCGTCCCGTTTCGATGTCCAGGAAATGGTAGAAGAAGCCCTTGTAACCTGATGCGTCCGGTTCCGGCCCTTGATGGCAGGAGATCAGGAATTCCAGTCGCCGCCGGGCGATCTTGGCGGCAAACTCACGAATGACGATACCGCGTTCCACGACGACGGGAATGGTGGCAAGCGCCATACCTACAGCCGCAATGCTTGCCGGGGCGCCGGCCTGCGTCTTGTCGCGCACCAATCCGTTATCCGGATTCGTGCATTGCAGATAGTAGAGCAACGTCGTGAACTGAAGGCGGCCGAGATCTTCATCCGTCGGCATCCGGTTCAGTTCGGGATCGGTGGACAGCAGTTCCGACATCATAGGCAAACCGAAGAAGTCAGATGGTTTCGTCGAGCATCCGGAGGCGCCTCTGATAGGACGCCTGCCGGCATGATTTGTGCGCAACGTGTCGTCTAGGCATTGTCTCCCTCAGTGGAGGTCGCTGCCTTCACTTTTCCCGTGCTCTTGACGCCCCATGTCCAGCCGCTGATCTGTGGCATGTCATCGCCATGCGCCTCGATATATTGCCGGTGCTCGATCAGCCTGCCGCGGATTGCCTGCTTGAAATAGGCCGCACGGGCTCCGAGCTGTGGCAGCCGATCGATGACATCCTCAACGAGATGAAAGCGATCGAGCTGGTTCAGAACGACCATGTCGAATGGGGTCGTGGTCGTTCCCTCTTCCTTGTATCCTCGGACATGCAGATTTTTGTGGTTGGTTCGCCGGTAGGTCAGCCGGTGGATCAACCAGGGATATCCGTGGAATGCGAAGATGATCGGTTTGTCCTTCGTGAAGAGCGCATCGAAGTCGGGATCCGAAAGCCCGTGGGGATGTTCGCTCGAGGGCTGCAGCTTCATCAGATTGACGACATTGATGACGCGCACCTTCANNTCAGGAAGGTGCTCACGGATCAGNTGCACAGCGGCGAGCGTCTCCAGNGTCGGCACATCGCCGCAGCAGGCCATGACGACATCCGGTTCCGAGCCGCGATCATTGCTTGCCCATTCCCAGATGCCGAGACCTTCGGCGCAATGTTTGATCGCCTCATCCATCGTCAGCCATTGCGGTGCCGGCTGCTTGCCTGCGACAACGACGTTCACATAGTTGCGGCTGCGCAGGCAATGATCGGTAACGGACAGGAGCGTATTGGCATCCGGCGGTAGATAGACCCGGATGACCTCCGCCTTCTTGTTGATCACGTGGTCGATGAAGCCCGGATCCTGGTGAGAGAAGCCGTTATGATCCTGCCTCCACACATGCGAACTCAGGAAATAATTGAGCGATGCGACCGGCCGTCTCCAGGGAATGTGGTTGCACACTTTCAGCCATTTGGCGTGCTGGTTGAACATCGAGTCGATGATGTGAATGAAGGCTTCGTAGCAGGAGAAGAAGCCATGCCGCCCCGTCAACAGATAGCCTTCGAGCCAGCCCTGGCATTGATGCTCGCTTAACACCTCCATGATGCGTCCGTCGGGCGACAGGTGATCGTCCTCTGGATAAATCTCGGCCATGTAGCAGCGATCCGTCACTTCCAGCACGTCCTGCCAGCGATTGGAATTGTTCTCGTCAGGGCTGAACAGCCGGAAGTTCTTGCTGTTAAGATTGAGCTTCATCACATCGCGCAGGAACTTGCCCATGACACGAGCGGATTCCGCGGTCACCGATCCGGGTTTGGGCACCGAGACGGCATAATCGCGGAAATCCGGCATCTTGAGGTCGCGAAGCAACAGGCCGCCNTTGGCGTGCGGATTNTCGCTCATCCGTCTATGTCCTGCCGGCGCCAGCGAGGCCAATTCAGCTCGCAGNCTGCCTTCGTCATCGAAAAGCTCTTCGGGTCTATAGCTCTTCATCCAGTGCTGAAGCACCTTGATATGCTCCGGCTTGTCCATGTCGCCCATCGGGACCTGGTGNGAGCGCCAGTAGTCTTCGCATTTCTTGCCGTCGATTTCGGCGGGGCAGGTCCAGCCCTTCGGTGTGCGGAAAACGATCATCGGCCACGCCGGACGGCGGACAATCTTCTTATCCCGCGCTTCTGCCCAGATCTTCTTGATCGTCGCGACGGCAGTATCCATGGCTTCGGCAAGCTGCTGCTGTACCTGATCGGGCTCATGGCCCTCCACGAAGAGGGGTGCATACCCCATGCCCTCGAAGAATTTCATCAATTCTTCCTTGGGAATACGCGCAAGGAAGCAGGGATTGGCGATCTTGTAGCCATTGAGGTGCAGGATCGGCAGAACACATCCGTCGCGGGCCGGATTGAGGAATTTGTTGCCATGCCATCCGGTGGCAAGAGGGCCGGTTTCGGCCTCGCCGTCACCGACGACGCAGGCGACGATCAGATCGGGATTGTCGAAGGCTGCACCATAGGCATGGCTGAGCGCATAACCGAGTTCGCCACCTTCATGGATGCTCCCCGGTGTTTCNGGAGCGACGTGGCTCGGGATGCCGCCTGGAAAGCTGAACTGTTTGAACAGCCTTTTCATGCCCTCTTCGTCCTGGGCAATATTCGGGTAGAATTCGCTGTAGGTTCCCTCCAGATAGGCATGCGCAACGAGNGACGGTCCGCCGTGGCCAGGGCCGATCACATAGATCATGTTGAGATTGTCGCGCTTGATCACCCGATTGAGGTGCACGTAAAGCATGTTCAGNCCGGGAGACGTTCCCCAATGGCCGAGCAACCGCGGCTTGATATGCGCGCGCGCCAGAGGCTTTTTGAGCAAGGGATTGTCGAGCAGATAGATCTGTCCGACCGACANATAGTTCGANGCCCGCCAGTAGGCATCCATCAGGCGGAGTTCCTCGGACGAAAGCGGTGCTTTTCCATGCGCTGCCGCCGAGGCGGTTTTTTTCATCACTGCCGTTTCAGGTGAAGCCATCTGAGTCTCCGATCAAAATGACATTGCTGAATTCGCCGGCCCGTTTCGGGCCGNTGCAGTCTCCGGTCGNTACGGCTGCACTATTGAGGAGGAGATTCCGGGAAATGCTCCACCACGCCGCGGACACCGTTGACGCCCTCCGCGAGGATCCGCGCAGCCCTGCGGCGAGCTGCCGTCTCGAGGTTGCCCCAAAAATGCACGATACCGTCAGCGACCGTGACGGACAGATCCAATCCCTCCAGGCCGGTGTTTTCGCCGAGCCGAACGAGAATGCTGCGTCGAATGGCTTCGTCACCGGTTGCCGTATCGTCCGGCTTTGCCGAATAAATCACCTGCAGGAGATCGGCGCGGCTGACGATGCCGATCAGCTTGCCGGCCCGAAGAACCGGAATGCGCTTGATGTTGCGGTTCTGCATGAGCTCGGCAACACGAGAAAGGGAGGCATCTTCGTCGATCGTGACAGCGTCGGGCGTCATGACATCCCCCACTCTCCATGCGCATCGCTTAACGAAAGCGTTTGCCCTGTCGTCGGGACCAAGTTCCATGTTCGCATTCGGGGCGAACGCGCCGCTTGAGAGTTCCGTTCGACGGATCAGATCACCCTCGCTGATGACGCCTGCCAAGCGCCCTTCATTGTCGACCACGGGAAGACCGCTCACCTGCTGGTCGGACATCAGCTTGGCCGCATGCCGAACGCTATTGTCAGGTGACAATGTGACGACCGCTGTCGTCATGACATCTTTGACAAGCATGTCGATCTAGCTCCGGCTACATTAAACTCATCTCGGCGATCTGGCAAAAATGTCTGCAACGCCTCTCGAGGCCGAACGATGTGAACCTCATTCGCCAGCGCCAGGAAAACCTAGCCAGATACTGGCGTGGTTTGCATTGAGTAAGATCAATCGGGCGCCGCAACTTGTACCGGGAGCGATAGCCGATAACGCGATGAGGAGTGATTTGGGCGGACGTTGTCAGGGAGATCGGCGTCGCCAGTATCTCACGAAGGCAGAAGCGGACCGCCGGTGATGAAAATACGGGATGCACCCGTGATGCATCACAAGATCATGTGACGCAACGGCACTTACTGACGTAAAGGAGAAACTGGAGCGGGCGAAGGGATTCGAACCCTCGACCCCAACCTTGGCAAGGTT
>Ga0055524_1001198_pt1 | contig 15415 bp, 9 predicted proteins | sample AraplaCol_mCL_r2_2_FD_55011 | JGI IMG/M metagenome (GOLD analysis project Ga0055524, IMG submission 55011) | Arabidopsis root microbial communities from North Carolina, USA - plate scrape MF_Col_mCL_r2 | ecosystem: Host-associated > Plants > Roots > Endosphere | place: USA: North Carolina...
ATCAGGGCGCCCGCCGGCATCGAGACGATGAAGTAGGCGCCAAAGAAGCAAAGCTGTACCAGCATCGCCTGGAAGTAGGACAGCGTGTAGATAGCCTTCAGGTGCGGGATCAGGACGTCGTTCAGCGAAGTAATCAGACCCCACATGAAGAACAGCAGTGTAACGATGACCAGCGCGCCGGTATTCGTCCCGTTTTGAGCGCTGCCCGCTGCTTGCGGCGGCGCTGCCTGAGCGGTGTTGGGTGCCATGTTAGCCAAGATTGTCTCCTCAGTTTTTGTAGTTACATACCGGCCGGCACGCGCGGCAGGTCGCGGCCGTGCGTGCCCCAGCCTGTCGTGTCAGGCTGCGGGGCAAGCTTGAACGACAGGGTACCAGCATCCTGTAGTTGTTCCCAATCGAGCCACACGCGCGACAGCGGCCGGCCAGCCCACTGCACCGATTCCACGAAGTGGCGCTCGCCCGGCTTTGCCTCAGGCGCTTCAATGCGCAAGGTGCGGCCTTGCGGCAGGTCGATTTCGGCGCGCGCGAAGCGTGGCGCGTGCAGCAGGAAGCGGCCGCTTCCCGGTGCGTCCGGATACAGGCCCAGTGCGCTGAACAGGTACCAGGCCGACATGGTCCCCAGGTCGTCGTTGCCGGTCACACCGCTTGGGCCATTGCCGAACAGGGTTTCCGCCGCGCGCAGCACGGTAGTGGTTTTCCATGGTTGTCCCATCAGGGTGTACATCCAGGGCGCATGCAGGTCGGGTTCGTTGTTCGGGTTGTAACGGAACTGGCTGTAGTAGCTGTAGGCGCCCACCACCCACGACTTGCGCACGGCGGCCGGGTCGGCCAGCACGGCGTCGTAATCGAAGAACTGGTCCAGGCGCTGCAGAGCCTTGGCCTGGCCGCCCATTGCCGCCGCCAGTCCGGGAACATCCTGCGGCACCAGCCATTGGTACTGCCAGGCCGTGCCTTCGTGGAAGCCACGTTCGGCGCGCGGATCGTAGCTGCCATTCAGGTCAGTGAACCAGCTGCCGTCCAGCAGGCGTGGACGCGGGAAGCCGCGCTGGCCGGTCGGGGCGTCGATCACCGACGGGTCCCACACCTTTCGCCAGTTGAGGGCGCGTTGTTCGAGCAGTTTGGCATCCTTGGCCTTGCCCAGGGCCTTGGCCATGATCGCCAGCGAGCTGTCGGCCAGCGCATATTCGAGCGTCGCCGAAGCGCCATGGTGCGGGTCGATATCCATGCCCTTGGCAACGAAGCCACGGTCGTACTGCACGAAGCCCTGGCTCAGGTAGTTCGTGTTGCCGGCGCGGCCTTCAGCGCGGATCCGCGAAGGCGGCACTCCGAAGGCGTTCTCGCGCAGCGCAGCGTAGGCTTCGCGTTCGCGGCCTTTCAACGCACCAAAGCGCCACAGATCGACCAGGAACGGCGTCACCGGGTCGCCCGTCATCACATTGCTGTCAAAGTTGGCATAGCCCCAGCGTGGCAGCCAGCCGCCCTGCTCACGGATCTTCAGAACCGAGTTGGCAATATCGCGCGAACGCTGCGGGCGCAGCAATGCAAGCAACTGGTTCTGCGCGCGGTAGGTATCCCACAGCGAGAAGAACTCGTAATAAGTCCAGTCTTTTGCGGTATGCAGCGCATCGTCATAGCCTCGATAACGGCCATCGGCGTCGCTGCCGGTCAGCGGCTGCAAAAGCGCGTGGTACAGGGCAGTGTAAAACACGGTGCGGTCGTCGTTGCTGCCGCCTTCGATGCGCACGCTGCCCAGTTCCTTTTGCCATGCTGCCTGGGCTTTTTCGCGCATGGCGTCGAAGGTGAGCGGCTTGCCGCCGGCCATGCCTTCGGCTTTCAGGTTGATGCGCGCGCCTTCTGCATCGACGTGCGAAATCGCGCTGACCGCCGTCACGGCCTGGCCGTTCTTGAGGTCGAAAGTCAGCCACACGCCGTGCGGGCGGCTGTCGCCCTGCTGGCTCGGACCTTTCACGCCCGGCCAGCCGCCACGGTCGTCCCAGATGCCGTTGGCAACGAACGGCTGGTCGAACACGATGCGGAACCAGGTGGTGTATTGGGCGCCGCCGCAAAAGCTCCTGGTAACGATCTTGCCCTCAACGCTGCGCTCATCCAGTACCCGCACTTCGCTGCCAACCACCGAATGGCGCTCGTTGGCCTGGCCGAGGTTGAGCAGAACGTGGCCGCTGGCGGTACCGGGAGCAAAGGTGTAGCGCTCGGCTGCAGCACGGGTCAGCGCGGTCGCCTCGGCGGTGACGCCGCCATAGCTGGTGAGCTTTACCTTGTAGTACCCAGCCTGGCCAACCTCGCCTTCGTGCGTGTACTCGGCGGCATAGCGCTTGTAGTTGAAGCTCTCCGCCTTCTTCGTATCGAAGTCGCCGCCGGGACCGATGCTGCCTGTGACCGGCAATACCGAAAGCTGGCCGCCCTGTTCCCAGCAGCCAGCGCCTGACAGGAAGGAGTGGCCGAAACCGCGAATGCGCGCATCGCTGTAGTGCCAGCCGGCGTAGTGTTCGCCGGTCGGGCTGACCTGAATCATGCCGAATGGAGCCGAAGCGCCGGGGAAGGTGTTGCCTTCGTCCTGGGTGCCGATGAAGGTGTTGACCGGCATGGTGGACGGTGCTGCTGCCAGCGGCAGCGCGAAGGCCGCCAGCAGGACGGAGCAGAGGGTCAGGCGGAATGCGTTCATTGCGGTGCTTCTCCTTCAAGCAATTCGAACAACTGGTGCATGGCTGCGGGCGGCGGGGGGGTGGCGCCGGACTGCAGACAGGCGGCAGAACCGGCGGCCAGTGCTGCGTGCAAATGGGACTGCAGGGAACGCCCAGGATGGCGCGCGAGGCTGTGCAACAGGCCGGCCACGCTGGCGTCGCCGGCGCCGACCGTATCGACCACCGCGACTGCCGGCGCCCGTGCATCGGCACGCTGCTCGCCATGGAACAGGCTCGCCCCCTGGCCGCCGCGCGTCAGCAGGCAATGCGCGGAAGGCGCGGCGGCGCGCAACTGCTGCAACGCCTCTTCCAGCGGAACGCCGGGGAACAGGCCGCGCAGGTCGTCGTCGGACACCTTGATCACGTCGGCCAACTCCGCCATGCTGCGCAGGGTTGGCGCGTAGCGGTCGTCCATCAGGTTGCGGTAGTTCGGGTCGTAGCTGATGGCCACGCCCTGCTCTTTCAGCTTTTCCGCCAGGGCGACCAGGTTCGATGCCAGCGGTTCGCGCGCCAGGCTGATGCCCCCGAAGTGCGCCCAGCGCAGGTCGCGCGACCAGTATTCCGGCAGCGCTTCCGCATCGAAATGCAGGTCGGCGCTATCATCGCCGATGAAGAAATAGCGCGGCGGCTCGCCTTGTTCCACAATCGCCAGCAGCGGCGAACGTTCGACGCGCTGCAGCAGGCGCATGTCCAGGCCAACGGCTTCGCTGGCAGCCCACAGCGCATCGCCGAAACGATCGCGGCTGATGGCGCCGGCGAAAGCGGTGCGCTCGCCCAGCACGGCCAGCGCGCGCGCCACGTTCCATACAGAGCCGCCGACGCGGCTGACCCACCGTTCGTCGCCCTGGTAAATCATGTCGGTGAGCGCCTCGCCGGCGCACAGCATCAGCGGTGCATCACGCATGATCGGCCGCTCCCAGTACCGCCACGATGTCGTAGCAGGCACCCATGGTGTGGTAATCCACCTTGCCGGCCGGGCTCTTTTCGTCGCTCAGCTTGCGGTTGTCACCGGACAGGATGCGGTACCAGGCGCCATGAACATGATCGACAAAGTGGGTCCAGCTATAGGCCCACAGGCGCTGGTACCAGTCCCAGTACTCCGAGTTGCCGGTGCGCTGGGCCAGCATGGCTGCCGCTGCCGCACTCTCGGCCTGCACCCAGAAGTACTTGTGCGGGTCGCACACTGCCAGGTCGGGCGCCAGCGAGTAGCACAGGCCGCCATGTTCGGCGTCCCAGCCCTTGCCCACCGCCGCATGGAACAGCCTTTCCGCAGTCGGCAGCAGCCAGCCCAGGTCCTTGTTCAGCACAGCGCCGCGCGCCTCCAGTTGCAGCAGCAGCTTGGCCCATTCGGTGAAATGGCCCGGCTGGTACCCCCATGGGCGGAACAGGTTCTCCGGATCGTCGATATTGAAACGCCAGTCCGGCTGCCAGCTTGTATCGTAGTGCTCCCAGATCAAGCCGCCGCAGCGGGCAGCCTGGCGCTGGGTGATGTTGAAGGCGACGGTGTAGGCCCGTTCCAGGTAGCGCAGCTCGCCGGTGGCCTGGTGCGCAGCCAGCATTGCTTCGCAGGCGTGCATATTGGCGTTCTGGCCGCGGTAGCTCGAAAGCACGCTCCAGTCACGGCTTGCTTCGTCGGCGTACAGGCCGGCCTGCTCGTCCCAGAAGCGTTTTTCCATCAGTTCGAACGTTTCACCGATCCAGGCACGCGCCTCTTCCAGTCCCGCCATCGTGGCATGGGAATAAGCGAGCAGCACGAAGGCCTGGCCGTAAGCGTGCTGGGTACCATCCTCCACTTCGCGGCCGTTCAGCATCCAGGCATAGCCACTGCCCGCCGGATCGCGGTGCACCTCGCGCAGGAAGCGCAAGGCATGGCGCGCGCCTTCCAGGTAAGCGGGATCGTGGAAATGGCGGTAAGCCATCGAATACGTGAACACAAACCGCGTGCTGCTGACCAGGTGGCGATGCCCGGCGTCATAAACCGTGCCGTCGTCCTTGAAGTAGTGATAGAGACCGCCGGCGGGATCGATCGCGCGCGGGTGGTAAAAGCGCATGGTGTGGCGCGCGTGGTCGAGCAGTACGTCCGGGTTGCGGAAATTCGGGAGATTGGTCATGTTAGGCCTGGTGAGTACGCTAGTCGTCGCAACTGCTTTCGCGCACGATCAATTCGACTGGCATGGTTATCTGGGAGGGGTCTTCTTCTGGTTTCTGCAGCAGCAGCTCGATCCCTGCCCGTCCCAGGTCTTCCTTGTCGACGTGGATGGTGCTGAGCGGGGGAATGGCGGCGGAGGCGCTGCTGATATCGTCAAAGCCGACAATGGCTATGTCGTGCGGGATCTTCATGCCTTCATTCAGGCAGTACTTCATGGCGACCAGCGCCGTGCTGTCGTTGTAGCAGAACAGGGCATCAGGCCGTTTCGGAAGGCTGAGCAGGCTGCGCATGGCTTCCACCACAGCCTCGTCGCCCTCGCCCATGGTAGGGACGATGACTTCCAGGTCCGGATCGGCGAACACCTTGGCGTCGAACAGCGCCTGGCGGAAGCCTCGGTTGCGCTGCTGGATACTGTAGTGCGCCAGGGAGCCGGACATCATGGCGATGCGCTTGCGGCCGCAGCGCAGCAGGTGCTGGGTAGCGAGGTAGCCGCCCCGCACATTGTCCGGGTTGATCGAGGTGAAGCCACGGCGGTGCATGTCCACCAGGACGATCGGCTTGCCGGACTGCTGCAGGGCAGCCAGCACTTCCGGCTCGAAGAAGCCTGCACACAGGATGGCGTCGGGCTGGTGCACGCGGATCAGGCCCTGCACCGGTTCTGCCGGACCCACTGCAATGAAGGACAGGGCGATGCCCTCGCGCCGGCAAGCCGCTTCCGCGCCGTGCAGCACCGGGGAGTAGAACTGGCTCGACGCCAGGGTGTTGTGCTGGCTGTGCAACAGGAAGGCGATGCGGCGGATGCGGCCCTTCTTGAGCTGCCCGAAGTCATAACCCATTTTCTCGGCGGCCTGGCGCACCTGGTTGCGGGTGACCTCGGTCATGCCGGCCTGGTTCTTCAGCGCACGCGAAACCGTACCGATCGACAGCCCGGTGGCTTCGGCGATGTCGCGCAAAGTAACCTGGCTCACGGCTGCACCCTCTGGCGAGAATTCAAGTGCATGAAGTGTCTCCAATGTTCAGTTTAATAAACGCTTCTTCGAGCGTTTCCAGGCGCCGGGTTTTTCCCGTTTTCCTGCGCCTGTACATGGGTAAGTTTTATATCAGCCGCCTTTTGAGGGCGTCAACAAAAGCAGTAAAAACCGCTGTCTTTTAGCTTGTTTTAGTAAACACGAACCTCGCCGGCTAATGTGCGCAGGCGCAGCGCTTTGCGCAACTTCGCCAGGCCGGCTTTGGATGCAATATGCAAGGTCACCGTTTCGCCAGGCAGCAGCGTGATTGCGTTATCGGCAACGTTAGCATCTGCATCGCCAAAATCGATCCACAAGGCGCGGGCGAGCTTTGCGGCACGCAATTCGAGCACATAACCGTTACCGTCGCGGCGCAGCTGCGCATGCAGGCCGGGATCGGGCCAGCGCATGTCCTTGGCGGCCTTGAAATACACCACGCGCCGCGAGGCTGGCTCGCCTTGGGCCTGCAGGTCGAACACCGCCACAGTAACGGCAGGATCGGCATCGCCAAGCAAATCCCTGTCGGAGTAGTCGGCCAGCTTCGCCACCGAGAGCGGTGCCAGCTCGACCGGCCTGCGTTCATCGCGCAGCACCTTGCCGTCGAGGGTTATGAGACGCATCCGCAACTCGCCGCGAACGGAGTGCGCGCGGTCATTCAGAACGCTGAGCGATGTCTGGCCTTCCGCGTTACGCAGCGCAGCCACGGCAACCGGCGCATAAAAGCGCCGGGCATGGAATTGCAGCGCCTTCCAGCGTCCAAACCAGTCAATACTCGACCACGAAGCGCCCGGCCACACATCATTGAGCTGCCAGAACAGCGAGCCCATTGTGTAAGGCCTGCTGGCGCGATGGTGCAAGGCTGCCAGTTCAATGCCTTCCGCCTGCGCCGCCTGGCCAAGATAGACAAATTCCGCAAAGTCCTTCGGCTCGCCAAACTCGTAGTTCACGTACTTCATCAGGCGTTCATTGCCCTTGCCGGCCATGAATTTCTGGTGCGCCTCGATGACCGGGGTGGCAATGCCTTGCTCACCCCGCCTGGCGAATGCGTCGATCGTGCGTTGCACAGGCCACGCCTGAAGTCCGTATTCGGACATGAAGCGCGGCGTAATCTCAAGGTACTTCGAGGGTGGATGCGCCGGGTTGCCCCACACTTCCCAGTAATGCATATCGCCGCTGGTTGGGGTATTGGCCACCTCGGCCAGGTCGTCGCTGGGCGAACTGGCCCAGTAGGCAATGCCGCCGCCCTCCTCTTCGACGACCTTGCGCAGGTCGCTGCCAAACAGCTGCACGTAGCCGTTCCAGACCTTGTTGGCGAAGACCGGATCTGCCGTCATCATCTCCTTGCCAGGACCCCAGTACTTCCAGGAGATTTCTTCCTCGTTATTGCCGCACCAAAGGACCAGGCTCGGATGATTTCGCAGGCGCCGTACGTTGTCGCGCGCCTCGGCAATCGCGTTGGCGCGGAACGCATCATCATAGGCCGGTGGCATTCCCCCGCCAAACATGAAGTCCTGCCACACCAGCAGGCCAAGTTCATCGGCCATGTCGAAGAATTCATCGCTCTCGTAATAGCCGCCACCCCAGCTGCGCAGGAAGTTCATGTTTGCGTCGCGCGCCGATTGCAGGACACGCCGCAATTGCGCCTTGTCCACACGAGGCTGGAACATATCGAACGGTATGCTGTTCGCGCCTTTGGCGAAGATGGGAATGCCGTTGACTTCAAAATAGAAGCTCTTGCCCTTGTCGTCCGGATCGCGGCGCAGGGAAATACTGCGCAAGCCGGTGCGGGCGCCCGCTTTTCCATCGCCGATTTGAACCTCAAAGCGGTATAGCGGCTGAGCGCCGTAGCCGTTCGGGAACCAGCGCTGCGGGCGGTCTATGTGCAGGGGAAGCTCAATGCGGTTGGCGCCTGCGCGTAGTTCGACGCGGCGCAGCGCCGCCAGCGAACGCTTGCCATCCGGCGCGGTTTGCCACAGGCGCAGGTCGAACGCGCCATCCTGCACTGCATCGACTGTCGCCACCGCCGCAATGTCGGCGCGCGATTCGTCGACATGATCCTGCCGCAGATGCAGGTTATCGATGCGCACTGCCTCCCAGCTTTCCAGCACGACCGGCTTCCAGATGCCGGCAGTAACATAGCGCGGCCCCCAGTCCCAGCCATAGTGGTAGCCGGGCTTGCGCACGAAGTTGCCCGTCATCGCATCGGGCGGTTCATCGCCGTAGGGAGAAGGATAGTTGCCGGCCAGCTTGCGCGGCATGGCCTGCACCGCCGGCAGCAGCCTGGCGATCGGCGAGCGCAGTACGATACGCAACTCGTTGCCTTTCGCACGCAGCTTGTCCTGTACCGGAATTCGCCAGGTGCGGAAGGCGTTGTCGGCATCGAGCAGTTTTTCGCCGTTCAACCAGACCTCGGCAAAGGTATCGAGCCCTTCGAATACCAGGTCGCTGCGCGCCCCGCGGCGCGGCGCATCGAATTGCGTGCGGTATTCCCAGTCGGCGAGACCGATCCATTGCAGTCCAGCTTCCGGCGCACCGACGTAAGGATCGGGAATCAGCTTGTTCGCGAACAGGTCGGTGTGCACGGTGCCCGGCACTTTTGCGGCATGCCACGGCACGGCCTCGGGATGCGCCGCCTGTTGCGCATTGCCCGTGACGAGGCGGAACGTCCAGCCCTTGCCAATGGCAACGCGTTCCGGCGTGGCGGCCGTTGCGACTGCGGCGGCAACCGTCAGGCACAGGCCAAGAAGCAACACTACCAAAGAGCGCCAGTACAGATGCGTGTTCATGGCGCCGCCGCTTTCCAGTGGCGCTCGATCCACTCCTGGTGGGTCGGCATCGCGGCAACGGCGTTAGCCAGCATGGCCCGCATGCTTTCGACCACGTCGACCAGCTTTTCCTCCGGCATGTCATCCACGATCGGGTGATAACTCTCAGGGACGATGCGCTGGCCCAGCATGACCTGCACCCAGCTTGGCAGCGCGAAGAAATCTTCTCCGTTGCGGAAGTAGCGGCCGTCGCAGCGAAACAGCTCGATTGCCTCGCGCAGGCTGTCCGGGATGGACATGGTGCGGCAATAATCCCAGAACGGCGAGTCGTTGCGTTCAGTAGCGTTGTAGTGCAGGATCAGGAAATCCCTCACCCGCTCATACTCAAACACGGACTCACGATTGAAGCGCTCCTCCAGCAGCGGATTGAAGTCACGCTTGGGGAAAAGTCCCAGCAGGCGGGTAATGCCCGATTGCGCCAGGTAGATGCTGGTGGATTCCAGCGGTTCGAGGAAGCCGCTGGCCAGTCCCAGCGCCACCACGTTCTTGTTCCAGAACTTCTTGCGCATGCCGGTGGTGAAACGCAGCGCGCGCGGCTCGGCCAGCGCCTTGCCGTCCAGGTTCGCCAGCAGGGTCGCAGCAGCTTCGTCATCGCTGATATGCCGGCTCGAATACACATAGCCGTTGCCGGTGCGGTGCTGCAGCGGGATGCGCCACTGCCAGCCTGCCGCGCGCGCGGTGGAACGGGTGTACGGCGTAATCGGCTTTACGCCTTCGCATGGAACGGCCATGGCCCTGTCGCATGGCAGCCAGTGCGTCCAGTCCACATAACCCGTTTTCAGCGTTTGCTCGATCAGCAGTCCGCGGAAGCCGGAACAATCGATGAACAATTCACCGTCGACCACCTGGCCGCTTTCCAGCGTGACCGATTCGATAAAACCATCGCCTGCGCGCTGGTTCACACCGACGATCTTGCCTTCAATGCGCTGCACGCCGCGCTGTTCGCCCAGTTCGCGCAGGAAGCGTGCGTACAGGCTGGCGTCGAAATGATAGGCGTAGGCGATGTCGGCCAGCGGCGAGCCCGGAGCTGCATTGCGGTCGCCCGGGGCGAATTTTCCCTGCGGCGCCATGACCGTCTGCGGCGAGTACTCGCCAATCGGCGCTGCTCTCCCGGACTGGAACAGCTTGAGCCAGAACTGGTGGAACGGCAGCGGACCGAGCGAGCGCCCGATAGTGCCGAAGCCGTGGATGTAGCTGTCGCCGATACGGCTCCAGTCCTTGAATTCAATACCGAGCTTGATCGTTCCCTGCGTGCGCTTGATGAACTCAGCCTCGTCGATGCCGAGCATTTGCCCGTTGAACAGCCGGATATGCGGAACGCTTGCTTCGCCCACGCCGACGATGCCGATTTCCTCGGACTCGATCAGGCGCACCGACGCTCCCTTGCCAAGATAGGTGGCCAGGGCCGCAGCGGCCATCCAGCCCGCGCTCCCGCCGCCAACGATTGTGATCTTGCTGATTCGGTCATGCAGGTTCATTGCGGCACCCATAACAGGAAAAAACCTCCCCAGCCGCAAGGCATGGGGAGGAAGGAGGGAAGCATCAGAACTTGTAGTTCAGGCCAAAGTAGGCAATGCGGCCCGCGTAACCGTTGGAATAGAAGCGGTCCTTGGTATCGTTACCCAGGTGGGAGCGCGTTTCTTCCTTGGTCAGGTTCAGTACCGAAGCGGTCAGGCTCAGCTCCTTGGTGATGTTGTAGGCCACGTTCAGGTCGACCTGGTAGTACGGCTCCTCATACACGTTCAAGCCGTTGACCAGGCCGTCCACCACTTCGCCGCGGCGGTTGTACGAGGCACGCGCCAGGAACTTGTCGGTTTCGTAGAACACGGTCAGGTTCATCTGGTTTTTCGCGCTGCCGACCAGCGGCGACTCACCGATCTTGGTGCCGTCCGCCATCGTGATGTCAGCCTGGTTGGTCTTGTTGTACGTGTAGTTGAACTGGAAGCCGAGACCCATGTCCAGCGTATGCTGCGCGTACAGTTCCACGCCCTTCGACACGCCGTCGCGGCCGCCGGCGCTGGTCGAGTAGCGCTGCACAGTCACGTTCTGCCCGCCCACATTCATGGTCACGTCGCGCACCACCGGCACCGCGAAGTTGCTGACGTTCTTGCGGAACAGATCGATGCCGAGCACCGAACCGCGGTGGAAGTACCATTCCAGGCCAATGTCGAACTGCTTGGCCTTGTACGGTTCGAGCTGCTTGTTGCTGCCCGCACCGAACCAGCCTTGCTGGTCGCCGCCGCCGATCAGGCGACGGTCATTGACGTATTCCTGGCTGTAGTACTGCAGGCCGCCCGGGAAGGCGATGTCATTGTAGCTTGGACGCGAGATCACTTTGGATGCGGCGGCACGCAGCAACAGGTCCCGGGTCAAGTCATATGCCAGGTTAAAGCTTGGCAGCACGTCGTTATAGGTGCGGTCGAGCGAGCTGACCACGAACGTCGAATCGCGTGCCATGCTGTCCGGCAGGCGGGTAAAGCCGCTGGTGCAACCGGAACCCGCAGGTGCGCCGGCCGCCGGCAGGCCGCCGGCCTGGCAAGGCGCCGGGCTGCCATTGGCGCCGTTGAAGAAGTAGTCGTTATAGCTTTCCACCTGGTCGGTCGAATCGGCGTGCTGCCTGGTACGCACAAAGCGCATGCCGACGTTGCCGCGCAGGCGCTCGGTCTTGACGTTGGCTTGCAGGTAGGCGGAAGCGATCTTCTCGTCGACGTTATAGACGAAGTTGTCTTCGTTACGGGTCTGCATTGTCCCGTAGGTCTGGTTCAGGAAGGAGATGTAGGCCGGGTAGTTAATTGCCGGGAAGGCGCTGGCATTGATGCCGCCTGCCAGGTTGCCCAGCGATCCTCCATACAGGAACTGAGGCTGGAACTTGTTCGCAGTCGGATCGCAGCCCGCCTGGTAACGCTTGTCGTAGTCGGTTGGATCGGCGCCCTGGCAAACCCAGTAGTTGTTGCCGGTGGCGCGGTGGGTGCCGCCATCGCGATACTTGGCGCCGAACTGCAGCGAGTCCAGCCAGGTGCTTTCGGTGTGCCAGGTCATGTCGGCCTGGGTGTATTTCTGCTGGGTGCTGTTCCTGGTCCACGAAGACGAGGTGGAGCCCAGGTCGATTTCGCCGATGCCTTTGCCCAGGTTGGCCATCAGCTCAGGCGAGAACACCATGGTCGGGGTGCCGACCGTGCTCCAGGAGCTGGCGTAGTTGCCGAGGGTCCAGCTGCCGTCCGCATTTTGCACGCGAGGCTTGATCGGCATCGTCATTTGCATGCGCGGGCCGCCGCTGGCCCAGGTACGGCCAAACTTGAAGATACCGTCCAGCGACTGGCCGCGCCATTCGGCCTCAAAGTCGGCAGTCTGCGACAGCGACTTTTCCTGGTTGTAGCTGCCTGTGATCTGCGGCGTCGGGATGGTGCAATCATCCGGCCCCCAGCCGCCAGGCTGCTTGCCGGCCGCCGCAGCCTGCGCTTCGCTGCAGTAGTAAGCTTTGCCGGCGTGGGCGCTGTACTGCGCGCCGGTGACCAGCGTGCCGCTGCGATCGAAGGTCAGGCCATCGAGCATGCGGCCACCCGGCCAGTTGCCGTCGCCGCTGTAGCGTGCCAGGTTCCACTCCGGGACCTTCAGGATATTGGTCTGCGAGTTCTGCGACAGGTTGAAGCGGAAGTAATTGGCCGTCAGCGTCAGGTTGCGCACCGGCTTGAACTGCATGGTCAACTGCCCGCCCTTGCGTTCGCGCTCTTCGCTCTTCACGTTCAGGTTGACCGAAGTCGGCATCATGAAGTTGGTGTAGTACTTGCCGCTTTGGTCGTAGAAGCCCGACTGTCCCCACCAGTAGGAGCTCAGGTCCGATGGCTTGCCATTGACGTCGGTGGCCGGATGCGCGTCGTAATCGTCGCCATACCATTGCCAGTTTTCGGTGCTCGCGCTCATGGTGCGGGTAGTGCGCTTTTGCTTTGTCAGGCCGACCAGGATGCCGAAGCGGTTGTCGTCGTCGTGCCAGGCGTACTGGCCCGAGAACTGGCCGTCGGTTTTCTTGGTCGTGTCGGCCCAGGTGCCTTCGGCGGAAACGAAGCCGGAGCCGGACTTCACTTCCAATGGACGGCGGGTATGCAGGATCACGGTGCCGCCTACGCCGCCTTCATCGATGCGGGCCTCCGGCGTCTTGAACAGTTCCGCGCTGGACAGCATGTTCGACGGCAGCAGCGTGTAGTTGAACGAGCGCGATGGATCGCCATTCGATTCCGCAGTGGCGATGTAGTTGCCATTCAATTGCGTCAGGGTCAGTTCCGATGACAGGCCGCGCACGCTGACGTTCTTGCCCTCCCCGCCGCTGCGGGTCACCACAACACCCGGCACGCGCTGCAGCGCATCGGCCACATTTTTGTCCGGGAATTTGCCGATATCTTCAGCGGTGATCACTTCTACGATCGAGTTGGCGTCGCGCTTCTGGTCGAGGCTCTTCTCGATCGCATAGCGGTAGCCGGTCACCACCACGGTATTCGGGTCGGCCTTCTGGTCGGCTGTGGTTTGCGCCTGTGCGCTTGCAAGGGAAAGCAGTGCCACGCTCACCGCCATGGCGATGGGCTTGGCGCGGCAGCCGCGCTGCCGTGAAGCGAGATGGGTTCTGAACGTCATGCGTGTCTCCTGGTTATGCCCTGTTACGGGCTCTATATCGCGGTAGCAAGCCTCGAATCATCGATTTACTAAACGATGATGTTGCCGTTGGCACATCGATGGGATCGCGTCCACTCAGGAGAATTCTTACAAAGGAGGCTATGGCACTTCAACAAACTTTCAAAGAATGAATGAAGTTTAGTTTTGATTAGTAAACAAGAGTGCGGCGGATTTGCGACAATGCTTTCCGCCCTGTAGCGGCGCGCCCCGCTATTTGTTTAGTGTGGAAGTATTTCTGGAAAAGCGCAGGTAACCCCAGCGGCCCGGCACGTGCATGTCGATCACGCCTTGCGGCGACCATACCCAGTTGTCTTCCTTCGCCTGGCCGGCAGTCCATTCGACGCGGCTGAAATTGATGCGCCAGGTCGTTCCGTGCCGGGGAAGCGGCACCGCCTGGCGCGAGGCGAACGCACTCAGTGGATAGGCAATTTCCACCGTCCAGCCACGATCCTTGTCGCCGGCCTTGTTCAGGGTGCCCTGCACGGCGATGGCGGTCTTCAGGCCTTCGATGTCCCAGCTGTTATCGGGCTGGCCATCTTCGTTATAGGGCTTGGGCAGGAACAGGTCCCAGCCGGTGTTGAGGGCATTAATCTCGAATTCATAGTAGCTCCTGGTGTCGGGCAGCGGCTTGATGAAGACTTCGAAATCGTTGTCCTTGAAGATGACGGAATCGCGCTGGGTCAGCGTCGCCTTCACCTCCGGCTCTTCGAGTTCGGCGGCGATGTAGAGGTACTGGTCATCCCACAGCATTTTCACGCGCGTGCGGAATTTTGGACGCGGCTTAGCGTCGCCCTCGATGTCGACGAAGTCGGAAGTCCATGGCGCGTTTTGCCATGCCGGATCGTCCAGCTTTCCATCCACATGAATCGGTCCCGCCGCCCGAAGACATTCATAGGCAAGCGGCGCGGAACCGCCTGCCTTGGCGGGAGTGACGCCGGCCAGCACGGCTGCGAATGCGATAGCGGGTGCGTTCATCAGGGCTCTCCTCCATAGTTCGTCAAAATTTATATCAAGCCGACAAGGCCAGTTCAACGGCTCCCGCGAATTTCAGCCACACTTTAGTGAACTTTAGTAAACTGGGACGTCCATCCAGCATCCCAGGTGCCCTCGTGCCTATCATTGATCCGCCTATTGTCGAAATAGACATCCGCAGCTATGGCGAGCTGTGGACTGCGGACCGGCATGCCTTCGCCCAGCTCGTGCTGCCGCTATCTGGCGAGGTGGAGCTCGACATCGAAGGCAAGGGCCAGCGGCTGAATCCCTTGAAAGGCGCGGTCGTCGTGGCCGGCGCCTGGCATTCGCAGCAGAGCGCCGTTGAAAATCACTCACTGATCGTCGACGTCGACCAGGCTGTCGTGGACCATCCGATCTGGGAGCGCATAGCGGAGCGGCCATTTGCAGACATCAGCCCAGCCGCGCGCAAGCTGGTCGAGTTCATGCAGCTTTCCATCGCAGGGCGCGCCGCGCCGCCTTCGCTCTTGCAGGGCTGGGTTCCGCTGCTGCTCGATACGCTCACGCTCGAGCCGCCACGCCTGCAGTCGCGGCTCACTGCCCTGCTTGCGCATGCGGAAGCCAATCTTGCATTGCCCTGGACGACCGAATCGATGGCGCAGTTTGCGCGCATGAGCGTAAGCCGCCTGCACGCCCTGTTCCTGGACGAACTTGATACCAGCCCGCGCGCCTGGCTTCTCTCCAGGCGGCTCAATCGCGCTTGCGAGCTGCTGCGCCATACCAAGCCAGCCAATTGCGGACATCGCACTAAGCACGGGCTTCGGCGACCAGAGCGCGCTGACGCGCGCCATGCGCAGCCGGTTCGACATCACGCCATTGGCATATCGCCGCCAGGGACGAGAGCCAGCGGCAAAAATCCAGTAGTCCACGCCAAGACCTTTCAACGCGCGACATCCATCATGTCCCTATTTTGGGAGGTGGTCGTTGAATATTTCACTTGGCATTATTGCCGGCATCATCGCCGGCGCGTTCTGGGGGCTTGTTTTCCTCGCGCCTGAGCTGACGCGCGGCTTTACGCCGATCCAGCTTTCGGCGGGGCGCTATGTGGCGTATGGC
>Ga0055524_1001203_pt1 | contig 15356 bp, 9 predicted proteins | sample AraplaCol_mCL_r2_2_FD_55011 | JGI IMG/M metagenome (GOLD analysis project Ga0055524, IMG submission 55011) | Arabidopsis root microbial communities from North Carolina, USA - plate scrape MF_Col_mCL_r2 | ecosystem: Host-associated > Plants > Roots > Endosphere | place: USA: North Carolina...
CACTGAAAATCTGATGTCCGAAGAATTGTTACGCCTTTCCAAGCGCATGTCCGAACTGGGCCTGTGCTCCCGCCGTGAAGCCGATGAATGGATTGCCAAGGGCTGGGTGCGCGTGGATGGCAAAGTGGTGTCCGAACTGGGCACCAAGGTTTACCCAAGCCAGAAAGTCACCGTGGAACGCCAGGCTGCCGCCGAACAGGCGCGCCGCGTCACGATCCTGATCAACAAGCCGGTCGGCTATGTCTCCGGCCAGGCCGAAGACGGCTACCAGCCTGCCGTAGTGCTGATCAAGCCGGAAAACCGCTGGGCCGAAGACCGCTCGCCGGAGCGCTTCGACCGCAACCAGCTGCGCAGCCTGGTGCCTGCCGGACGCCTCGACATTGACTCGGTCGGCCTGCTGGTGCTGACCCAGGATGGCCGCGTCGCCAAGCAGCTGATTGGCGAAAATACCAACGTTGACAAGGAATACCTGGTCCGCGTCGAGTACACCAAGCCGGGCCGCCTGCCGGACAGCGACCTGCAGCGCCTGAACCATGGCCTGTGGATGGACGGCAAACCGCTGCTGCCAGCGAAAGTGCGCTGGCAGAACGATGACCAGCTCAGCTTCACCCTGCGCGAAGGCAAGAAGCGCCAGATCCGCCGCATGTGCGAAATGGTTGGCTTGCGCGTGGTAGGCTTGAAGCGCGTGCGGATTGGTCGTGTCAAACTTGGAAACTTGCCAGAAGGGCAATGGCGCTACCTCAGCCCGGACGAGCGATTCTGAGTCGGCATCAACGCAACAGAAAAGCAGCATTCATTGCCGTTTAGCAAGCGCTGGGCGGCAGAACGCGGTAAAGTACTGGCGTCTTCTCCTAAAAAACGAGAACCTGAGCTGTGAACGATCCAATGCCAAACGACTTCCGCAAGGGCCCGCCCCGTCCACAAGACGCGGTCGAACCGATTGCTGCGGGGTCACATCCACACGATATCGTGGACCCGGATGAAATCGGCGATGCGCTGCAGGCGCTGGCCGACGCCGGCGATGCGATTTCCATCTACCACCGGGACAATACCGAAGCGGTCATGGCCCGCTTGCTGTCGGTCGATCCCGAACTGCCGCACTTTGTCATCCAGCTCAACGAAGGCTCGGTACTGCCGCCAGGCGAATGCACGTTCGTGGCATGGCTGCGCGGCGCCAAATTCCAGTTCAAGCTGGACGACCCGCAATGGAATGCCCTGCCGGAGCAGCCGACGCTGATCCCCGCACAATTCCCCGAACGCTGCCAGGTCCTCAACCGGCGCGCCGCGCCGCGCCTGGAAACTCCGCTCGGCACCTACCATACGGCATCCTTCGTCCTGAACGGCAAGCCCTATGAATTGCAACTGTACGACTTTGCAGTTGGCGGCGTCGGCATGCGCTGCCCGCCGCGCGATGCAGTCGGGCTGCACGTGGGCCGCAAGCTGCAGCGCGTTCGGCTGGACATGGGCCCCGGTTCGGTGCTGATCTGCGACCTGGAAATCCGCTTGTCGCGCCACTTCCGTTCCTTCCTGCTCGGCGAGCAGGTGCAGATCGGCTGCCAGTTCCAGAACCTGTCACCTCTGATGCAGGACGAACTTCACCGCATCCTGGAACGCCTCAACACTGGCCGCGGCCAGCGTTAAGCCCCAGCCGGAAGCCGCACCGTCACACACAACCCCATGCTGCCGGCAGCATCAAGCTTGATGCTGCCGCCATGCTGGCGCGCCACCGCGAGCGCAATCGCCAGGCCCAAACCGCTGCCCGCCTGCGACTGCGCCTGGCGTGGATCGCGGAAGAAGCGATCGAACACGCGCTCGCGCAACTCAGGCGCGATNCCCGGCCCCTGGTCGGTGATCCGCAGGACGACANGGCTGCCCTCCGCACCTGCCTCGCNGCGCAAGTCGGCATGCACCTTGCCCTNNTGCGGGCTGTACTTGATGGCGTTGTCCAGCANGTTATCGACCAGCGAAACCAGTCCTTCNCGGCGCCCCGCCACCTGCAGGCCGCTGTCGCCGCTCAATTCCAGCTCCACCCCGCGCGCATCCGCAATTCCCGACAAGGCAGCCATGCGCTCCTGGACCAGGGCATCGAAGCAAAGGTTTTCCGCCTCCTCTCCAACGGTCGCGTCGCTGCGCATCAGGCGCAGCAACTGGCTGACCAGGCGCGTGGCGCGCTCGTTCCCGTTCAGGATCCCGTCCAGCAGTTGCTGCTGCCGCGGGTCCGTGGCCTGCCGCTGCAAGGCTTCCACATTGACACGCATGGCGGCCAGCGGGGTGCGCAGTTCATGCGCGGCATCGGCGATGAAGGTACGTTCGCGGTCTGCGCTGTCCCTGACCCGCTCAAGCAAAGCGTTAATCCGCGTGAACATGGCCACCAGCTCGCCAGGACGGCCATCGAGCGGCAGCGGCCGCAGATCATGCGCGCCGCGCGACGCCAGGTCCGCCATGGCCCTGCGCCACGGCCCTTTGGCCGTGCGGATCCCGACCCACGCGGGAATGAACAGGAACGGCAGGCTGATCAAAAGGGGCAGCACCAGCGTGCCGCGCGACGCGAGCGTCAGGTAGATATTCAAGCCATCGGCCGGCATGACGATGGTAACCCGCACGCCTGACCGCGGCGACTCCAGCGCGCGGGCGCGCCAGCTCGCACCGGCGCTTTCAAACCGGACGATCCGCCCGGTTTCCAGTTCCGGCACGTCCCNCAGCGCCGATCCTGAACGGTACAGGACACCCTGGCGGCCTTCGACCACGATGACAGGCCAGGGATGGATATCGGAATCGAGGCCGCCCATGCCGCGCAGNGCAGCGTCNAGTGCGCGCATGGCATCGCGCATGGCAGCAGGATTGGATTCGAGGCTCTCCGCCGTCGTGAACCAGGCCTCATAGATTTCTTGCCGCTTCAGGATGTACTCGTCCCGGCTGGCGTCGTGCACCACGAAGACCAGCACCAGGAACCATAGCAGGCATAGCACGAGCACCTGAGCCAGCAGCAGGCGCGCCACCAGGCTGCGCCTGGCCGCTTGCCGCCAGAAGCGCCAGTTCATCGTGGCTCTTTCATGTCGATCACGTAACCCACGCCGCGTACCGTGCGCACCACTCCCTCGCCGATCTTGCGGCGCAGGTTGGCCATATGGACGTCGAGGGAGTTGCTGGCGTTGGCCTGCGCACCGGGGAGCGCCTGTTCTTCCAGGCTGCGCCGCGTCACAACGCGGTCGGCCCGCATCATCAGCATGCGCAGGAGTTCGAATTCACTGGCTGTCAGGTCCACAGGACGCCCGTGCGCCGTCACACGCCGCGTCGGGAGGTGCAGCGTGATCCCACGCAAATCGAGCACCTGGCCATCAAAGCCATAGCTGCGGCGCGCCAATGCACGTACGCGCGACAGCAGCTCGGCCAGCTCGAACGGCTTCACCAGGTAGTCGTCTGCGCCCTTGTCGAGTCCAAGCAGACGGTCGGCCAGTGCATCGCGCGCGCTCAGGATCAGGATGGGGACGCCCTCGCGCTCTCGCCGCAGGCTTCCCAGCAGCGCCATGCCATCGCCATCAGGCAGGCCCAGGTCGAGCAAGACCAGGTCGAAACTGCGCTGCCCCAGCTGTTGCTGTGCATCGGCAAGCTGGCGCACCCAGGTGACGTCCATGCCCTGGTCGGCAAGCGCAATGCGCACGCCGTTGCCCAGGTCCATGTCATCTTCAATCAGCAGGATCTTCATCCCGGTATTTAAACACGTCTCCATGAAGGAAAGATGAAGAAGTCCTTTATCCGATCTTCATGCAACGCTGACAGACTGCCCGCTCCATCACTCTTTTCAGAAAACAGTCATGAAATTGCCAGTCTCCCTGTTGCTCGTTGCCTGCACCGCCAGCGTTCACGCCGAAGATGCCCTCACCCTTGGCGCGGGCCTTGCCGCCACCCCGCGCTATTCCGGTTCACACGAAATGCGCGGCACGCCGGTTCTTGTGGTCGATTACCAGTTGGCCAATGGTTTCTATGCCAGCACTATCCGCGGCCTGGGTTATGGCACGGGATTCGGCGCATTGCGCCTCAACGCAGCACTGGGGATGCGCGGAAAGCGCAGCGACGACGACAGCAATGGCATCGGCGGCAGCGGCAGCAGCGAATTGCGCGGCATGGGCGAGGTCAAATCCAGCGCAACACTGAACCTGGGCGCGCACTACAGCATCTTCCAGGGCCTGGACTTCTCAGCCAGCACTGCGCTGCCGATTTCTCACCGCGAGAACGGGAAAACCGCCGGCTTTGAACTCACCGGCACGCTGCACGCCGATGAACGCGACAAGGTAACGCTGTCGCTTGGCGCCAGCCTGGCCGACAGCAAATATATGCAAACCTATTACGGCGTTACATCCGCGCAGGCAGCCCGCACCGGGTTCAAGGCCTACAAGCCCGCGGCCGGGCTATACGAGGCGAAATTCACCTTTGGATGGGAGCACCGTATCGACCAGCGCTGGGCCATTACCGGCATGCTCGGTTCCAGCACCCTGGTGCGCGATGCCGCCAACAGTCCGGTTACCCGGCGCACCACGGCGCCGACGGCTGCGGTGTTTGCCAGTTACCGCTACTGACCGTTGGCGCGCCGGGCGGCGTCAGCCGCCCTTCTTCCATGCCCCTCAGAACGAAGTCCGCAGCGACAGCGTATAGCTGGCGCCCGGCTTGTACTCGTCGAAGATCGCGTTGCTGAACTGCGTGTAGGTCCGGCTGATCGCCTTGTTGGCATTCCACACGCTGAACGTCAGGTCGGTGTTGTACCTGAACCCGAACATCTGCTGCAGGTTCATGCCGACCGACGCATCGACCTGGGTGCGATCGGTGGTGTAGGCATACGCACCGCCCGCCACATTCAGGCCGGTGCTGGTGTTCACCACATGGCTTGCCGTGTACTGGCGCGCCACGCGCACATTCAGGCCGCCGCGCTCATAGTACAAGGTCAGGTTGTTGGTGCGCGGCGGCACGCCGGCAACCGGCGGCGCATTCGGCGCGTCGTCAGTCTGCTTGGCATAGGTGAAGTTGGCGGTGAAGCCAAAGCCCTTCACCGGCAGCATGTCCAGCGGCTGCTGCCAGGTGGCTTCCAGGCCTCGGACCTTCAGCTTGCTGTCGATGTTGTAAGGTTCGGTGATTTCCACCAGGTGCTTGTCGCGGCCACCGCTGGCCGTCACCGCCTGCTGCTGCGCCTCCGTCAGGCCGACGGTACCGAACATCTGGTCCAGTTGCGCCAGCGAATAGGTGGTGATGCGCTGGCCCGGCCGGCTGGTGATGTCCTTGCCGAAGGCGCTCAGCGAAACATAAGCCTCCTTGCTCATGTAGTACTCGAGCGCGATGTCCAGGTTGTTCGCCTCGAACGGCTTCAGGTTCGGATTGGTCACGCTGCCCTGGCGTGCACCCTGGTCGCCCAGCGTGAGCTGGGTCTGCCGCAGGTCAGCCGGATTGGCGCGCGTCATCGATTTCGAGCCCGATGCACGCAGGATGGTGCTGGGCGTGACATTGTAGGCCAGCGTTGCCGACGGCAGCGTGTTGCTGTACTTGGTGGTCTCGTACTTCCACACACTGAGGTTGTCATACAGGCCGCCGTTGTTCAGCGTTGCATTGCGCGGATCCGCACCGACACTCAACACACCGATGGTCTGCTCGGTCTGCGCATAGCGCACCCCGGCGTTATAGCGCAAGGTGCCGCCGAAGATCTGCACCCGGCCGGTGGTTTCAGCATAGGCCGCGTCGACCACTTCGCGGATGTAGCCGCCGCTGCCGTTCTGGAAACCCTTGTAGATATTGTCGCGGAAGTACTGGTAATCCGTATCCTTGGCAAACTTTGGCCAGTCGACGGTGATGAAGCCATTGCTGCCCGCCTTGACGTAGTTCGGGATTGCCGAATTCGGAACCACGGAGCCGAGATACGTGAGCGGCGCCGCGCCAGCGGTGGAGCCGGTGCCGTAGCCAGGGTATGCGGTGGCGACATCGGCCATCGGCCCCGGCGTGCTGCGGCCGTCGCAACCGGGGCTGCGGATCTGCGTGTTCGGTGCGAAGAAGCGGTAGCTCATGTTGTTGCCGCAAGCGACGTTCATCCACGCGTCCGCCACGGAAAAGCTGCGGTAGCGGCGTTCGATGTCGTCGCGCGAGCCGCCCACCTTGATGCTGAAGTCGGCGTCGCCCCAGTTGACGTTCAGGCGCGTGCCTTTGGTCTTGTTGGTGCGCTCGTAGAGGTCCATGCGCAGGCCGGACAGGCTCTGGCCCGCCTGGTACCAGCCGAAGTTGTTCGGATCGTTGATGTCCAGGTTGGAGGTGTAGACCGGCGTCTGCCCCGGCGTGCTGTTGTCGTAATAGATGACGGAATTGGGCGACCTGGTTGCCACCAGCACGGTCGGCATGTCGCGGAAGAAGGTGCTGTTGGTGGCGTTGAAATGGCCGTCGATGGTCCACTTGTCGCTGGGCCGGAACTCGAAGCCCGGATTGATGCTGCGGAACTTGGTCTCCTCTTTCATCGGGCGGTATTCCAGCGCCCAGAAAGTATTGGCAAACGTCGCCTTGGTGATGGTGCACCCCAAGGTGCAGTCGCTGCGGTCGAATTCCATGCCGATCGGGATCGGCGTATTGGCCCGGGTACCGGCATTCATGCCCTCGTAGGTCATCCTGTTCTTCTTCTGCGCGAACATGGTGTCGAGGTAGATGTCCAGCATGTCGTTTGGCTGCCATTGCAGGCTGATGACTTCACCGGCGCGATTGCGCTTGCCTTCATAGACGAAGTGGCGCCCCAGGCGGCCCATCAGTCCATTGTCGATCTGCTGCAGCGTAGCCCCGGGATTCAGCGCCAGCAACATGGCACGGTCGATCTGCTTGCCCGGCACCAGGATCGAACGCGCGTATTCCGGCAGGGCCGCCAGGGCCAGGCCGGACGGCACGGTATCGGGCGTCGACTGCGAGCCGCCGCCGGTGCTGTTCAACTTGTCCGAGGCATTGCCCTGGAAGGACTTCAGCTGGAAATTGCGCATATCGACCGTCTGGAAGCCATCGGTCTTGTAGCCCGTATTGCCCCAAGCGACACCGGCCAGCGCGCCAAACTTGCCCCACTCGGCGCTGGTCCAGGTGTTGCTGACCAGGGCCGAACCGGTATTGCCGGTCTTGCTGTTTTGTTCGCGATAATTGCCGCTCAGGGTGAAGGCCGTCCGGAAACCGGCCTTGTCGAAGGGGCGCACGCTGCGCATGTCGACCGTGCCGGCAATGCCGCCTTCAATCAGGCTGGCTTTCTGGCTCTTGTAGACGCTGGCGCTGCGGAACAATTCGGAAGGCAGGAAGTCCATGTCGACTTCGCGGTTGGCGCTGATCGAACCACCCCAGCTGCCCGCCGACGCTGACGCCATGGGCGCGCCGTTCAGCAGCACGCGCGTGAACGCCGCGCCCATGCCGCGGATCGAGATGTTCAGGCCTTCGCCGTCGATCTCGCCCCGCCGCACGTTCACGCCCGGCACCCGCGCCAGGGCATCGGCAATGTTCGGGTCGGGGAATTTGCCCATGTCTTCGGAGAAGACGGTATCGCTCAAGCCGATGTTGTCGCGCTTTTCCATTGCCGACAGCGCGAGCGAGCTGCGATAGCCGCTCACGGTGACTACCGGCAGCACCTTGTTCGCTGCAGTTGGCTTGGCATCCGTTGCCGGCGTGGCTTCGGCGGAGGGCTGCGACTCTGTGGCCGCAGTGGCTGGCGGTTGCGGTGCTTCGCTTTGCGCGTAGGCCGTGGAAATCATCCCCGCGAGTATGGTCATGACGAGGATTTCACCGCGCGTGCCGAAGCGGCGCACGCGTCCTCCCAGTTGCTGGTTCATGCTGTCTCCTTTATATACGGCCTCATGGGCCTTGATTTAGTTAGCGCTATCAATGCGCTTGCAAAGTTACATTTGCTCCTTGTAATGTGGGCGCTTGCGCCCGCACGGTGATGGTTCCCTTCTGTCCCGGCTTGCCGCGTACGATGGCCAGGCACAAGCCGTTGAAGGCGGGTCGTTCGGTGGATGGGAAAGGCACGAAGCTGGTCGGGTCGCCGTTATCGGTCGCCACGATCTCGCCCGGGCCTTCGATGCTGAATTTCACGCTGTCCTTTGCCATGGGGACGGTATTGCCGTCCTGGTCGGTCACGCGCAGGGTGATGAACGACAGGTCGGCGCCATCGGCCGCGATCTCGCTGCGGTCAGGCACCAGGTCGAGTTTTGCCGCGGGGCCCACAGTGCGTACCGTCGATGCCGCCCATTCCTTGCCCTGCTTGTACGCGATCACCTTCAACTCACCCGGCTCGTAAGTCACCAGGTCCCAGCGCAGGCGGTATTCGAATTCCGCGCGCTTTTTGCGGCCCTGGCTTTTGCCGTTCACGAACAGTTCGGCCTCGTCGCCCGAGGTGAATACGTGGACCGGCGTAAACTTGCCTTCCCTGCCCGGCCAGGTCCAGTGCGGCAAGATGTGCGCCAACGGAAGGTCCGGGCGCCAGCGCGCCTGATACAGGTAGAAGCGGTCCTTCTTGAAGCCCGCCAGGTCGATGATGCCGGAATAGGAACTGCGCGAAGAGTAGAACGGCGTCGGCTCGCCCAGGTAATCCCAGCCCGACCAGACGAATTCGCCCGCCACATAGGGGTATTGATCCTGCGCGGACCAGGAGCGGTCGGCTGAAGTGCCGAAGTCGGACGCATACAGCTCGTAGGCGCTGACCTGGTGCGTATTCCAGTCGCCGCCGGCGTCGGGCCGTACCGAGGACGTGAGCGCGCCCGTCACTGGAAACTGATACTCGCCGCGGCTGCTCAAGGCTGAAGCGCTTTCGCTGCTGAAGATCATCTTGCCGGGGAAGCGGGCACGGAATTCGGGGAAGCGGCCTGGATTGCTGCGGATGCCCGCGCCCTGGTAGTTCACGCTGACCAGGTCCACCGTGGCCGGCAGCGGCATGTGGGCACGGGCGTAATTCATGGCGGTCATGGTCGGGCGGCTGCGATCCTCTTGCCGCACGATGGCAGCCAGCTTGCGGCCGATCGCGGCGCCCTCTTCACCGGTATATTGCTCTCCCACCTCGTTGCCGATACTCCAGATCACAATCGAGGGATGGTTGCGGTCGCGGCGGATCATGGCGCGCAAGTCCTGCTCGTGCCAGTCCGGGAAGATCAGGTGCGTATCGAGCGCGGTCTTTTTCCGTTCCCACACGTCGAACACTTCGTCGATCACCACGATGCCCATGCGGTCGGTCAGCTCCAGCAACTCCGGAGCCGGCGGATTGTGGCTCATGCGCAGCGCATTGGCGCCCATTTCCACCAGCATTTGCAGCTGCCGTTCCGCAGCGCGCACATTGAAGGCGGCGCCCAGCGCGCCCAGGTCATGGTGGTTGTTCACGCCCTTCAGCGCAATGCGCTCGCCGTTGACCAGCATGCCTTTGTCAGGGTCCATGCGCACATCACGAATGCCGAACCTTGTCTCGAATTCGTCGATCCCAACGCCGTCGCGCCGGATGGTGGTGACGGCCACGTAACGATGCGGATGCTGGGTCGGCGGCGGCCCCCAAAGGCGCGGTCGCGCGATGGTTACGCCGCCTGTGGCGACATTGCTTGCGCCTGCGGCCACTTGCAGGCGCTGCGGCTGGATTTGCGCAACCGGCTGGCCGCTGCGGGTCCCCTGTTCGTCCAGCGCGTATATCGCCGTTGCCACACTGACGGTGGCGCCGCTGCGCGAGTCGTTGTCCATCGCGACTTCCAGCGAGACCTCGGCGGAGTCCCGGCTCACGCGCGCCGTTCGCACATGGGTGCCCCAATGCGCGACGTGGATCGGCGCCGTCTTGGTGAGCCACACATTGCGGTAGATGCCGCCGCCCGGATACCAGCGCGAAGACTCCGGCGGGTTATCCAGCCGTATCGCGAGCATATTGCTGCCGCCGGGGACGACGTATGGCGTCAGGTCCAGCCGCCAGGAGTTGTAGCCGTAAGGCCAGCCGCCCACCAGCTTCCCGTTCAGCCACACCGTCGCATACGACATCGCGCCGTCGACATCGAGGAAGATCGAGCGGCCACGGTCGGAAGCCGGTATGTCGAGTGCCTTGCGGTACCAGCCGATGCCCCAGCTGGGCAAGCGGCCAACGCCGCCAAAAGGACCGGTTTCCAGGAAGGGCCCGGCAATGGCCCAGTCGTGTGGCAGGTCCACGCGCTTCCATGTGCCGTCGTCGTAGCCGGGCTTCAGGTAGGCCACGTCCAGTTGCGGCTCGTGCGCCGGGCGCCGATGGCGCCGGGCCGGATCGCCGATAAAGGCGTTGCCGCTCGGGAGTATCCACGGCTTGAGCACCTGTTCCCGTGCTGCGGCCGCAAGCGCCGCAGCCTGCGGCACCGCATCGGCAGCCTTGCCGTCTTCACTTGCCTTCACCTCGGGTCGCACGTCGTAGCGCAGCGAAGCGGAGGTACCGGCTGGATCGCCCATCGTGAAGCGCCACCCGGCATTGATCGACAGGCGTTCTCGCGGAGCGGCGGCAGCAAGCAGCGCGACAGCCCAAAGCAACAGGGACGCCAGCGCCCTGCATTTCGTCAGACGTTTCATGTTTTCCCGTAGTTCGAAGTAAGCCGTCGCGCAAACAACCAACCACTAACACGAAACAGATAGCGCAACCATTTCAGTCTATATTTGGCGTCATGGAAATGTCAACAACTTGTTGGCGGGACTGTTGCGCACGATTGAAAGGCGTTGTTTGCGCTATTCATTTGGCGCAGGCCTTCGATCAACATGGTGATTTTCTGGTGTACCGCAGCCGTGCCCCCGTTGACTGGCCACTGCCACTGCTTTGATACTTCAACGGCAACATACCAAAAAAATCCCCAAGGAGACATCGTGAAAACTTTCCGGTTGAATGCCTGCGCGGCAGGTATGGCCTTGCTCGTCCTCTTTTCCGGCTGGTTCGCCGGCAACGCCCATGCGGCCGACTTCGGACTTACTGAAGACAGCAATTTCTACACCATCGACACCGGCGCCGGCCTGGTGTTCAAGATCCGCCGTACCGACAATGGCGTGAGCACGCAGTCCGCCGGCGACATCGCTTCGATGATTTACAACGGCGTGCAGTACCAGGACCAGTCGCGCGGCAGCCAGGTGAATTCCGGCTTTGATTTCCTGTACACCGGCGTTTCCGCAGTCAGCGTAAACGCCACCACGCTCGGTCCCGACTTCATCAAGGTGACGGTGCAGGCTGGCGACCTGACGCACTACTACATCGCCCGCCGCGGCTATCCGCACATCTACATGGGCACCTATTTCACCAGCGAGCCAAGCACGCTGGGGCTGACACGCTATATCCTGCGCGTGCCGATTGCCGCCTTGCCTAACGGGCCGGTGCCATCGGATATCCGCAACAATACGGGCGCCATTGAATCGGGCGATATTTTCGGACTGGCCAACGGCCAGACCCGCTCCAAGCATTACTCCAACATGCGCCTGAAGGACTGGTCGTACATCGGCGCCACCGGTCCCGGCGTCGGACTGTGGGTGGTGCGCGACAACAACGAGGGCAATAGCGGCGGCCCCTTCTACCGCAGCCTGCTGAACCAGGGCACCTCGACCACGCAGGAGATTACCTACATCGTCAACTATGGCGAGGCCCAGACCGAAGCGTTCCGGCCCGGCATCCTGAACACTTACTCGCTGGTGTTCAACAACGGCAGCGCACCGACGACTCCCGACACCTCCTTCTTCGCCAGCATGGGCATGACCGGCTTCGTCGGCCCGGAAGCGCGCGGCCGCGTGGCCGGCGTAGGCCTGCAGGGACGCGACACGCGCTATGAATACACGGTGGGCTTCTCCAATGCCACCGCCCAGTACTGGGCCAAGGCCGATGCGGCCACCGGCCACTTCGACAGCCCCGGCATGATTCCCGGCACCTACACCATGAAGGTCTACAAGAACGAACTGGTGGTCGATACGCGCAGCGTGACTGTGGCGGCGGGACAGACGGTGGCGCTGAACACCATCAATATCGCGGGCGACCCCAGCACCGCGGCAGCGCTCTGGCGCATCGGCGACTGGGACGGCACGCCGGCGGAACTACTGAACGGCGACAAGGTCACCACCATGCATCCATCCGACGTGCGCATGGCTTCCTGGACGCCGGGCGACTTTGTGGTCGGCAGTTCCAGCGCGGCCACCGGATTCCCGGCTTATCAATGGAAGAGCGTAAACGGCACCATCACCATCCGTTTCAACCTCAAACAGAGCCAGCTCGTGCCGCTCACGCTGCGGGCCGGGATCACCGTCGCCTTCGCAGGCGGGCGGCCCAAGGCACAAGTGAACGGCTGGGTCTCGGCCAACCCGGCCGCCTCCAGCCAGCCTTCAACGCGTACGCTGACCGTAGGCACCTACCGCGGCAACAATACGCTGTACACCTTCAATATCCCGGCCAGCGAACTGGTGGTCGGCGAAAACGTGCTGACCCTCACCGCCATCAGCGGTTCCAGCGGCACGACTTACCTGAGCCCCGGCTACGCCTGGGATGCCGTCGACCTCATTCCTACGCCATGAACAAGATAAGACTTCTCACCCTGTCGGCAGCGCTGGCCGCTGCCGCCGCATTGCCCGGCGCGGCATCGGCGACCGTGATGCGCACCTTGGCTGCGCCGCCCTCCTCGCTGCACACCGCTACCTTCAGCGCAAATCTCGCGCTGTCGAATGATTATGCGGAGGACGGCCTGCTGTTCCATTTCACCGGTTCGGCCAACAACAACCAGTGCGGCTATGCAGGCATCAACTGCTATGACCAGCCATCGGACCTCAGTCCCTGGTTTTCAGGGAACTACATGTCGACATCGGGGAACAATGCCTACATCAGCATCAGGCGGGCAGACGGCAGCGATTTCCGCAGCATCGCCTTTGCCGCAGCTTCCGGCTACCTGACCGTGAACGGCTACTGGAGCACATGGAACGACAATGTGCGCACCGGCGCCGGCAATTTCACGCAGGCTGGCGGCGCCATGCTTGGGCTCTATGATGCGACGGGGTTCGACGAAGTGCGCTACTACGCCTTTTCCGGCGCCAACCGCAGCAGCGGCTGGAGCAGCCCGGCCATCGATGCGGTGCGGGCCGACCTGCCGGAACCGGGAAGCGCGCTGCTGGCGGTTGCCGGCCTGCTGGGCATGGCCGGCGTGCGCCGCAGGCGCCGTTAGAGCACGTCGAGCGGGGTAGCGCGGGTCGGCGGAGAGAACGATTTGTCCAGCAGGGCCAGGTCTTCCTGGTCCAGCCGGAGCGTCATCGCTGCGGCGTTGGCGCGCACATGCGCCTCGCTGCCTGCTTTCGGGATCGGCATCACGCCTTCCTGGCGCAGCAGCCAGGCCAGCGCAATCTGTGCGGGCGTGGCCTGGTGGCGCGCCGCGACCGCCTGCAGCGCCGGTTCGGCCAGCAAGCGTTCCTGTTCCTTGCGGTTGGACTCGAGCGGCGAATAGGCCATCAGGAGGATGCCGCGCTCCTGGCACCAGGGCAGCAGGTCCCATTCGATGCCGCGACGGCGCAGGTTGTAGAGCACCTGGTTCGCCTCAATGGCGTCGCCGCCGGCCAAGGCGGTCGCCTTCTTCATGTCCGCCAGGTCGAAGTTGCTGACGCCGAACTCATGGATCTTGCCTGCCTGCTTCAGGGCGATCAACCCTTCCAGCGTTTCGGCGAAAGGCACGCTGCCTTGCCAGTGCAGCAGGTACAGGTCGATGTGATCGACCTTCATACGTTTGAGGCTCTTCTCGCAGGCCGCCACCACGCCTTTGCGCGAAGCGTTCTGCGGCAATACCTTGCTGACCAGGTAAGCCTCGCTGCGGCGGCCGGCAATCGCTTCGCCGACCACTTTCTCGGCGCCGCCGTCGGCATACATTTCCGCCGTGTCGACGACGGTCATGCCGAGGTCCAGTCCCAGTTGCAGGGCGCGCACCTCGGCAGCCTTGTCGGCTGCCCGCTCGCCCATATTCCAAGTGCCCTGCCCGATCCTCGACAGCGTCATGGCTACCTCCGGAAGTGTTGCGTCAAGCCTCGATGGCGCTGGCCGACTTCGCGGACCAGCGGTACAGCCCTACGACCACGGCGCCAGCCACGGCCAGCGCGATAAGCATGGTGGTTGCCTCGCTCATGCTGTTGGCAATTGCCAGCGGTTCGCCCTTGTTGGTCAGCACGATCAGGCCGGCCAGGGCGACGTTGAACAGCGATTCGCCAACAATGAAGCCGGACATCACCAGCACGCCCAGGCGGGAAGCTGCTTCGCCATGCTTCTTGTTGCGCATTGCCTTCTCGAAGAAGTAGCCGGCGATCGCGCCCACTACCACCGGCGAGGTGACAGCCGACGGCAGGTAGATTGCCAGGCCGACGCCGAGCGGCGCGCAGCTGTATTTACGGTTGCTGGATTTCTTCAGGATGAAGTCGAGTGCTACCAGGGCCAGGCCGATCAGGGCGCCATAGCCGATCAGGTCCCATTTCAGGTCGCCGCCGATCACGCCTTTGGCCAGCGTGGAAATCAGGGTTGCTTGCGGTGCGGCCAGCGGCTGGTCGGAAATGGCGTTGGCATTGGGCGCGCCGGCAAAGCCGTTCGCGTGGTTCAGCAGTTCCAGCACCGGCGGCACCACGCAGGAACCGGCGAACACGCCGATGATCAGGGCAACCTGCTGCTTCCATGGGGTTGCGCCGACCAGTTGGCCGGTCTTCAGGTCCTGCAGGTTGTCGTTACCGATCACGGCCACGGCCAGCACCACGGTGGTGACGAACAGGGCGAAAGCGATCAGCGCCTGGGCCGTGTCCGGGCCCATGATTTCGCGGCCCACCCAGCCCACCGAAGTGGCGGCGCCGAGGATGGACAGGATGGCCAGGCCGGATACCGGGGAATTGGAAGAACCGATCAGGCCAGCCATGTAGCCGCACACCGCAGCAGCCAGCATGCCGGCAATCAGGATGTAGCCAATGCCGACCACGATCAGCGGGGTCGAGATCGAGGACAGCGGGCCGCCCGACAGGAAGGACGACAGCAGCCAGCCTGCCGGCACCATCGACAGCAGGGTCACCAGGCCAACGATGAAAATCGGCAGGTCCTTGTCTTCGCGCGGTACGTCGCCGCCGCCGGCCTTGGCACGGCGCGCCGACTCCATCGCGGATTTCAGGCCGCCGATGACCGGCTTGGCCAAGGTCGCCAGGGTCACGATCGCAGCGGCGCCAATGGTGCCGGCGCCCATCATGCGCACCTGGCTGCTCCAGATGCCCAACGCGTGGTCTGCCAGCGAGACGCCCGGCGCAGCCGGATTGGCCATGGTCAGCAGCGGCACCAGGATGCCCCATGCAATCACCAGGCCGACCAGCATGGCCATGCCGACGGCGATACCCATCAGGTGGCCGGC
>Ga0055524_1001212_pt1 | contig 15282 bp, 13 predicted proteins | sample AraplaCol_mCL_r2_2_FD_55011 | JGI IMG/M metagenome (GOLD analysis project Ga0055524, IMG submission 55011) | Arabidopsis root microbial communities from North Carolina, USA - plate scrape MF_Col_mCL_r2 | ecosystem: Host-associated > Plants > Roots > Endosphere | place: USA: North Carolina...
GGAAAGCGCTGCGCCCAACTGATGGGTATAAGCTTGACCTTGTCCGGCGCGCCGAAGATTGCAATCGTGACTGCCTTGCAGAAGTCGATGTCCTCGCCATGCCAGACACCCTGGGAATCGACTTCATGGAACCCTTCGAAGTTCCCATCACCCGAGGTGCAGTTCAGGAAACCACGCGCCTGCACCGCTTTCAGCGTGTCGCCCTGCCCGGCCTGGGCTGACGTTGCGCCCGCCAAACCAAGTGCCATCAGCGTGAGGCCCAGCCTAATGGAATTGATCATTTCTTTGTCCTCTCTGTAGGTTTTGTGTCTTGATGCGGTTGTTTCCGCTATCGTTTTTCTTGGAACACACCTAAGCCCAGTCACGGCGGGGCGCGATCGAATTTTGGTGCGACACGATATGACTCCAACTCATAGATCGGGCTTAGCCACGCGGATCGTTTGTCTGATACTTCCCCGCGGAGATCCAACAAGCCCAGGAGATCGATCCGCGGCTCGGAAATGCAATGATCAGGTCGATTTAGCTTCGCACGGCCCCAGCCAGACATCAGGCCGGCGCAGCCTTGTCGTCTGCGATCATTAAATCCGACATCTTTTCAGCCAGCATGATCGTTGGAATGTTTGTGTTGGCTCGCGGGCAGAATGGCATTGCCGATGCGTCGGCGATCCTGAGGCCACTTAGCGAGCGAACCCTTCCGCGGTTGTCAGCTACGGCCAGGGCATCGTCGACAGCTCCCATTTTGCAAGTCGAGGTCGGGTGCCAGTTGCCCGTTACGTTCCGCATTACATACGCCTCAAGCGCCGCATCGTTTCTCGCGAGATGCTCAAGAGTGACGCCTTGGGTAATAATGTTCCGGATCAGCTGCCTGCGGGCAAATGCGCCACTGTCGAGCATCTTCGCCAGAATCCCGGTCAACACATAGTTGGTTTTCGACATCCGGCTGACTGCCTTTGAACGGGCGTTCCACGCGGACGGGAAGGCATCGAGCGCAACGCCCCGCAGTGCTTCCGCTTCGAAGACCCGGACGAGCTTCCTCACCCCTTCCTTCAGACGATCGAGGTCGCGGCGGTCGCTGAGCCAGTTGAAATTGACTGTCGGCTCCTGATCGACAGAGGGACCAACCAGGGTCAGTTCGCCGGTTGAATAACTGCGATTAACCCAAAGCTGAAGCGATCCGAGACGTTTGCCGAGCGGATGCCATGCGGATTTTGCCACCGCAGAGATTGCCATGTCCGTCTGAGGGCAATCGGCCATTAATGACGAATATCTCGCATGCAGTTGGATATGCCCAACCACGTCCGGGCGCATTCGCTGCGCAGGAGGCAGGTAAGCGGAAACAGCGATCGACGGATGCTCCTGCAGGTTCCGTCCGACGCCCCGGATATCGGCGCGCACTGAAATTCCCGCGCGGGCGAGCTTGGCCGGGTCGCCGATCCCCGATCGCATCAGGATGGCAGGGGTGTGCAGCGTTCCGGCACACATGACGACCGTTCGAGCCCGATATTGCGCGGAACCGTTCGGCCCCCGGGCCTTCACGCCTGTCACGACATTGCCCTCAATGGTTAAGGATTCGACGACGGTTCTGGTCTCAATCGTCAGGTTTGGCCGCTTGCGCACCTCGGGAGTGAGGTAGGCTATCGCGGCGGAAACACGCTGTCCGTTGAGATTGCTGAGCGGTACTCTGGAATAACCGTCCCCGAATTCGCCATTGAAATCCGCGCGCTCGCTCAGCCCTATCGATTCATAGGCACCGGCGACACCCTTGATGAATCCGGACCAGTCGCTTTTCAAAACGCGCTTAATCGGCAGCGGGCCTTCCTTTCCGTGGAAGGGACCGTCGAAGTCGTGGTCGGTTTCAAGCTTGCGGAAGTAAGGGAGCACATCTTCCCACGCCCAGCCGGTCGCCCCGAGCCGAGCCCATTCATCATAGTCGCCCGGACCGCCGCGATTTGCGACCTGCGCGTTGATGCTCGAGCCCCCTCCTAGAACCTTGGCCTGCTCGTACTCGGAAGGATCGCGATCGCGGAAGGAGAAGGTTGCTCTCAATCCGCTCCACTTGTAATTTCTGTTGAAATAAGCCCGGGTCGGATTGGCGTCGAGAATGTCCTCGGGAACGCCGCCAGGAGGGGTATCCATGCCCGCTTCGAGAAGGAGGACGCGATGTCCCGCCGCCGAGAGCCTGTTGGCCACCACGCAGCCGGAGGAGCCGCCACCCACCACGATATAATCGAAATCCATGTTCTACCCCGAAAAATCCGGACCATCTTGCCCAGATGGCAAAGCGTCCCGCCAACGAAAAATGTTACGCCTGGCATGAGCCAAGCTCATATCTCCGCTTTCCAACCTCTTCGACGACATCACGATGCTTCCAACGCCGATCAACGTCGGCTCGGATCGGTCTGCGTCGTTTGCCCCTTCCATGTTCAGAGATCCATGAGAACGCTCTTGACACGCAGATTGGCGTCGAAAGCCTCGATGCCAAGGTCTTTGCCAGTGCCGGACTGCTTGAAGCCGCCAGTCGGAATGATGAAATCGTCGGTTCGGCCGTAGCGGTTGACCCAGACCGTACCTGCGTCCAGCCGGCCCATGACCCTGAGTGCCCGGGACACGTCGTTCGTATGCAATCCCGCTGCCAACCCATAGGAAGTCGAATTTGCGCGACCGACGGCTTCCGCTTCCGTGTCGAACACTTGGATCGTCAGCGCGGAGGCGAATATCTCCTTCTGCAGGATCGGGTTGTTGTCTGAGTCCACACTGATCACAGTCGGCTGGAGAAAATACCCCTTGAGCCCTGGGATCCGTTGCCCGCCCGCAAGCAGTTTCCCGCCGTTGTCCAGCGCGAGGGCGATGTCGGCCTCGACCGACTGTGCCTGCCTGAGAGAGACGATCGGAGCATAATTCGTCGTGTCGAGCCACGTTTCGCCAGGAGTGACCGCCGACATGTTGTGGATCAGAAGTTCCGTCAGCTTCGCCGATACGGATCGCTCGACAATCACGCGCGATCCTGCAACGCACTCCTGCCCGCCATTGTTGAGGATCGAGCGCGCAATCGCCTTTGCGGCCCTTTCGAGGTCGGCATCGGCGAAAACCACCTGCGGGCTCTTGCCGCCGAGTTCCAGCGTAAGCGGCTTCAGTCCATGCCTGGCGCTTTCCTCTGCGATTAGGCGCCCGGCGCGGGTCGATCCCGTGAAGGTGAGCTTGTCAATGTCCGGATGACGGGTCAGAAGGGACCCGGTTTCCGGACCGGTTCCCTGCACGATGTTGAGCAAGCCAACGGGAAGCCCGGCTTCAATCGCCAGTCTGGCGAGAAGAATGACGGAAGCCGGGGTCATTTCCGAGGGCTTGACGACCACGCCGTTTCCGCCCGCGAGCGCCGGTGCGATCTTCCAGCCCGCCACGCCGAGAGGATAGTTCCAGGGAAGGATCGCTCCGATCACGCCATAGGGCTCCTTCACGGTGAAACCGAAGGATTGTGTCCCGGTCGGCGCGACAGACCCACCCCTCTTGTCGGCCAACTCCGAGAAGAAAAGTATGGACTCAACGAGATGCGGTATATCGCCGGATATGACGTCGCTGATCGGCCGCGTCGACGTCGCGGACTCGATTCTCGCCAGATCGGCGGTGTGTTCAGTGACTTTCGCAGCCCAGTTGCGAAGGATAGCAATGCGCTCGCGCGGCTGAAGCCCCGCCCAATGGGCCTGCGCCGCCTTGGCGGCCGAAACTGCTTTGTCGACGATTACCGCACCGGCGACGGGAAGCTCGCCGTACTGCTTGCCGTCCGACGGCCGGCTGACCGCAATCGACCCCGTGGAGCTTGATTCCACGCGTCCATTGATGAAGTGGCCAAGCGGAAGATCGAACGAGTCGGGATCGAAACTGGACATAAAACGCCTTCGGATTGTTCATTGGCTCAGCCAGACATTTACACGCCCAGCAGGGTTTGCAGCAAATAGTCGTAGCGTGGCGACGAAATGGTCACCATTGAGTATCGCTGGGCGCCGCTATGCGCTAAAGTCATACCTCATCGAAGGGAATTTGAATGAAGGTCAAAGAAAGCCGTCTTTTACGCGTCTGCCTTCGCTGCGCGCCCACTACCGCGTTCGTCGCCGCAGCGCGTCACCTCAATCCGGTGTGGCGGCTGACGAGCTCGGTCTCACCCAAGGCGCCCGAGCCGGCAGATCAAACAAATCGAGGCGCGACGTTATTCGTCCGCCTGCCGCGCGGGCTCGACATGAGCGAGGCAGCGAGGTCTTGCGCAACCATTGTCTCCTCGCTTTTAGGGAGCTGCGCGACGGCATCGGCATGATATCAGGGGTCAGGACCAGGTAGCGCCTGCGGGCGCCGCTCGCACGGTACTACGCCACACGCATCCAGAACCGCCGATCTGCAAGTTTCGGAACCGGCATCCCTGCATCGATCGGATCAGACGGACATTGCTTCCTTGTCGATTTCGCGCGCAACGGGTCGGATGTGGCCATCGGTGTCGGCGACGGTCGCTGGTCCGGCGTCGCCGACAAGAAGATTGAGGACGATCCGCTTTTTCCGATTGCATCCCGGACCTCGTCAGCCAGGCAGCTACGACCGACGTCACCGCACTGGCTGAAAAGATGGCGGTACTCCGCGCCATGGAAAGGCCCTATTGGGACGTCTGGACCCAGAAATCGAAGATCGCCATCAAAGGCTATCACCGCAACGTGCGGTTCTCGGCCCCCCTCATGATGATCGAGGCGGCAGAAGCGGGGCAAGGCGTCGGTATCGGCTACTACTTCTTTTCCACCCCGGAAGCGCTTAGGGGCGAGACGATCAAGAACTTCCGCGAATGGGTTTCGTCCTCTCGGCGAATAAGATCCGTCGAACTAAGGTGTTTCCGGCAGATCCCTAGGCGGAGCAGAAAGAATGCGACCACCGATGGCCCAGTCGTCCTTTTCATGTTCGCTGATCACGATGTGGAGCGTCTCGGGGGTGCCTCCGCATATTTCGAGAAAGTCTTCGCTGATCCTGCGCACCAGTTCTCTCTTCTGCTCGAGGGACCGGCCCGACAGCATCTCCACTTTTATGAAAGGCATGATTGGCTCCTTGTTTGCCGAGAATTATCCACGCGCGAACGGCACCCACAATCGACTTTATCGCCCCACCGGTATGATTAGATCGACGTATGAGCTGAGATCATAACGCGCACGAGTTTAATCGATGGTGGCCGGTTTTTCCGCAAGTATCGTGTCGGCCACTTCGAACACTGGAGAATGTCGATGAGCTTTACCTACGATACATTGTTTCTCAACCGGAAGGCCGTGGAAGAAATCGCGCTGCCCATGAAGAAGATCGTCGAGGTCGTCGAGGACGCGCTCATCGAAAAGGCGCATGGTCGTGTGCAGATGCCGGCCAAGCACTGGATGGAGCGCGATCCCGATCGCTGGTTCGGCGGTATGTCCAGCATCGTTCCGAAGACCGGCTACGCAGCCATGAAGTGGCAAAGCGGTTCGGACGAGAACTACGAACGGGGTCTTCCTTATATCACCGGCATGCTATTTCTCAATTCGCTCAAGGGGGGAACCGTGGACGCAATCATGGACTCGACTTGGATCACCCAGCAACGAACGGCAGCTGCCTCCGCGGTGGCTGTCAAGCATTTGGCAAATCCGAACGAAGCCAGTTATTCGCAGTTGGGATGCGGCGTCCAGGCTCGCAGCCATTTCGAAGCTCTCCGCTTGGTCATGCCGGAACTGAAGACGTTGCATGTCTACGACATCAATCCCGCCGCCGCCGAGCGCTTTGCTGCTTACGTGCGGTCCGAAGGTCTTGAAGTCGTGATCGAGACCTCGTCTCGCGCCGCCGTCGAGGCTTCCAGGGTTCTCGTTACTGCCGGCCAGATCGCTCCCGACACCGACCGCGAAATTGGTCCGGACTGGCTGCAACCCGGGCAAACCGCGGTCGCGATCGATTATGACTGCTATTTCAAGCCGGAGGCCCTTTCCTGCGCTGACGTGCTGGCCACGGACGATTTCGGTCAAATCGAACATATTAAGGAATACGGCTATTTCGTCGGCTCGAGAACGCCCGACATCGAGATCGGGTCGATTGCTGCGGGACTTGTTCCGGGCCGGAAGACCCCGAAGGATCGGGTCATTGTCGCCAACATGGGCGTTGCCGTCGAGGATGTTGCGACCGCAAAGGAAATCTACGACCTTGCCAGACAGCGCAAAATCGGCCAGCGGCTTGAAGCTTAAGGACCACGGGAGACAGCCATGAAAATATCATCCATCGAAACAACTATCTGCCGCCTCCCGATCCGGCATATCGGCAAGCTCGGCGTCGGCTCGCTCGAGGAAATCGACCTCGTCATCGTCAAGCTCGTCACGGAAACCGGCATCGTGGGCGTCGGCGAATGCTCCCCTTGGGCGGTGTTCGCAGAAAATGCCTACGGCATCAAAGCGACGATCGACCACTATCTCGCACCTGCGATCATCGGCAAGCCGATATTCAATATCGAAAGCGTGCTGCTTGTCATGGACGCCGCCCATTACGGCTCTCCCTTCGCCAAGACAGGCGTCGAGCTGGCCGTGCTCGACGCGCTGGGCAAAACGTTGCAGCAGCCAGTCTACAACCTGATAGGCGGGATGCTCAGGGATCGAATCAATCTGAGCTACTCTGTGACCAACCAGGATATCGAGAAGGATCTCGACGAGACCCGATGGCTGGTGGATCAGGGTTTCAAGGTCCTCAAGATCAAGACGGGCGTGCTGCTGGAAAAGGTCGAGATCAAACGGATCGAGGCGATCCGCAAGCTGGTCGGCGACGATTTCGATCTTCGTCTCGACTTCAACCAAGGTGGGCGCCGCGAACAGGTGCTGAGGCTAATCCGGCGCCTGGAGGATTTCCAGCCGACATTCATCGAGCAACCAGTGAAAGGGTGGGACCTCGATGCGATGGCTGAGATCACCCAGGCGATCGATACGCCAATTATGGCGGACGAGAGCGTACTTAGCTGGGAGCAGGGTTTGCAGGTGATCAAGCGCGGCGCCGCCGACATTATCAGCATCAAGCTGGCCAAGACGGGCGGCATCTACCGCGGCAAGAAGGTCGCCGCCGCATGTGAGGCAGCCGGCATGCCGTGCTATGGCGGTGCTATGTGGGAGTCGGGTATTGGTGTCGCCGCTCATCTGCATTTCGCTTGCTCGACGCCGGCCGTAAAATACGGCAGCGACTACTACTGCCCGAACTTCTTGATGGAAGATGACCTTATCAAGTCGCCACTGACCTTCACGGACGGCGATCTCTTGGTGCCGGAAGGTCCGGGTTTTGGCGTCGATGTCGATTGGGAGGCCATCGAACGTTACCGGTTAGCCTGACGCCGAAAAGGAGCATAGAAACAGCTAGGGTCGTCGTGACGGGATGGCCGATGAGAGGGGATGTCGCAGGCAGCGGTACGGCCTTTGTCAGCGTGAACGATGTCGATCTTGTCCGCATCGTCCCCGTCGTCGATACCCGCTATTCACCGTACGACCTTCCTGCAGCGTTCGACCAATCGGATCCAGCAGCCTTTGGCAAGATCGTCATCGACGTTACGCGGTAGATGAAGCCCTAGCCCAGACCGCTGGGTCAATCACGTCTGGGCGCTGGACTTAGTTCAAGACCAGTTGTCACAAATCGCAAGATCCGGATGCTGACGGTGGTCGATACCTTCTCGCGCTTCTCGCCAGCAGTCGATGCACGCTTCAACCACCGGGGCGAGGTCTTGGTCCAAACGCTCGAACGAGAATGCCGGCAAGTCAATTATCTGGCGTCTATGCATGTCGATAACGGCAGTGAATTCATCTCCCGAGATTTTTGATCTGTGGGCCTACCACAAGGGTGTCTTGCTCGGCTCCTCCCGTCCCAGCAAGCAGCAAGCCGACCGACAACAGCTACATCGAGAGTTTTAATGGCAGGTTCCGCGCCGAGTGCCTGAACGCTTACTGGTGAGCCGTGACGACGCACGCTCGAAGATGGAGGATTGGTGTAGTGACTATAAAGATTTCCGGCCACATGGCGCGATCGGCACCCCGCTGAGCTGAGCGTTAACGGGGCGCACTTCTACAAGAGGATGTGAGAGATGTTGACGGAATCCGCTGCGAATCCGTCCGGCGCGAGGCGCTTGTATCCTGAAACCGATGGTAGCGAGTGTGAGTTACAGCCATTTGGAGGCAAACGCCGAGTTAGTTCCGCGCGTCGACGATGTTCATATTCTTAACTGGGCAACTGCGGCGCGTTTAAATTCATCGTCTACCCCACAGAAGACGGCAAGACATCGGAAAGGTATAATTATTTCCTTGAGAGTTTTCGAACGATGCAAGTGCCGCCTGCATTTCTATCTTTACCGAACTCAGATCTGGTTCCGACAAAGCGGCAAATAAGCGCCCGAACATCTGCGGGCTAGACAACATCTGCCAAACCATTTCGAAGGATGCGAACGAGATCGTGCAGTGGAAGAGCTCCGCCTCTGCAACCCTTAGACCTGCGGCCAATAGGCATTTCTCATATCCACCTGGCGCAGCGCTATTGTAAGTTGGTGTCAGATCCGAGGAGGCATATGGAGATAACACGGGGATCGCCGCCGCCATTAGGGTATGCTGTTGTATATCCTCGTAAGCGGCAATACTGAACTGACCGTCGTTTTTCAAAACTCGGGCCATTTCTCCGATCGTACGCTCCAAATCTCCTACTTGCAAAAGGCCAAACAACGAGACGACAACATCGATCGAAGAGTTCGCGATGGCAAGGTCTTCCATGTCCATGACCTTGAGTTCGATGTTGGTAAGCCCATCAGCTGAGGCTATTTCCCGAGCCTGTTCTATGATGTCCTTCGCTATATCGACACCAAGGACTGAAACACCGGGATGACGCTTAGCTATGTCGAGGCCGGGACGACCCAGGCCGCAGGCCAAGTCTACTACGAGCGCATTCGTTGGCAGTGAAATTCGCGCCAGTACGGCCTCAGCGAACGGATTTTTTGAAAGATTATTCAATGCTGTTCCTTTATGCATATTTGAAACGCAGCATCAACGCGTCACTCGCTTCGACCTCCGATAATCCCTGAACCGCGCCGGGTTTGGCGGAAACCATTTCGTTTAAGCTAGGTGGCCATGGCCAGTTTGTCCAGCAACGACAAACGTGGACCGTTTGAAGTGCATAGCCGGCCTGGTGCGGTCAGAACCTTCAAGCTTGGCAAGCCTACGGAGGGCGGCCCAAAGGCCGCGGTAACATTGTCCGCGTTTGGGCCAAATGGAGACTCGGCTGGTGCTATCGCCTGGAATGAAGGCTGTCGATCGCATGTTTGAAAAGCGTCATAAAGACAAGCTGTAAGCGACGAGATCCATGACGGGTTCAAATCCCAGTTTCTTGTAGACTGGGAAGCCTAACTGCGTCGCATGCAAAAAAGCGCGCTTGAGCCCGGATTTTCCACATGCGTCCGCGAGGGCATGGTGGTTTAGAGCATGGCTGAAGCCGCGGTTGCGAAAGCTCTCTCGGGTGCAGACCAGTCCGACATACAGCACGTTATGACTCCGGATGATGGATGACACTGACACCGGCTCTTCATCAACATAAGCAATGTAGGCGAAGGCGGCCTCACGCCAAAATCCCCGATGAGTAAATTCTGCTCTGCAGATGGCAATCTCGGTTTTAAATACTTCTGCGACAACAGCTGCAAAATCGTCCGCTGCCTTTTGATGTGTAACGCGAGCGATATCAATGCCGATGGTGAGGTTGCGGCTGATAGGTGGCAGTTCTGTTAGCTCCATCCCTACGAGACTGAACTTCTTTACAAACCCGGACTTAGCCGTGGCCGCCTCTACGTCGAGATGGCTTAGATGATCAGGGCATAGGTAAAGCCAACCAGATTGCGATTTCTGCCGCATGTAATGTTTCGCATCAGCTAAACGGGATAACAGAGTCTCCTGGTTATCGATTGTGCCGCCCAACATCAGGCCGTTCCAAAGCTTGAACGGACTATCTGCCCAGAACCTGAAGATCCCGTCTTGGTGCGTGGTGTCGGCTTGTTGCCATGTGGATGCATAGATGCCCATCGCCGATGCCCACTGGTTCATTCCATCTTGCACTCGCTCACTTACTGCCGCCATTGTGATTTCCTAGATTTATATGTCAGGTTCTTGGCCAGTTGGGCCGGTAGAGTCGTTTGCCTTACTCCCACACCACGGAATCGATCAGGCGGTGCTGGCAATGATGACGGTGTTCGTCGCAGCTCATGATCTGCGGAGGAACGGCATTTGGCTGACACCCATGTCTGCGATAGCGTGGTGGTTTTGAGCGACCAGTGCGGGCGTTTCGATATTAATCACGCTCGTGGTCGCAGCACTATCGCGTAGGTGATTGGCTTCTTTCACGCAGCGTGGTCGATGGTAAATCGGCTCAGTTTCCGTATCGCCCGACCATGCCTAGTGCTTCCCTTGGCCGTGCGTCATCAGGATGTTCCAATCACGATCTCCACGAGATTGGGGTGGCCCGATGACAAACCGCGCCGGACGGCCGGCTCGATCTCATCTGCAGACGCCACGCGCTGGGAAGCCACGCCGAACGCCTTAGCCAGGGCCGCAAAGTCGATCGTGGGATCGCTCAGTTCCATTCCAGCGATGGTCGAATTGCCGCCTTTCTCGTATCCCTGAGCCACGGAATATCGCTTCAGAATGTTGTACTCTGAATTATTCATGATCACGAACGTGACCGGAACACGCAACCTAGCCGCGGTCCAAAGAGCTTGTGGGGCATAAAGAGCAGAACCGTCTCCCAGAAGCGCAACGACGGGCGAACGGTTCGTCCCAAGAGAAACTCCGACGGCGGCGGGCAAACCCCATCCGAGAATTGCGCTTCGCATAAACAGATAGCGGTGTACAGGGATCTGCTGAAGGAACGCTCTGACATGCATCATGGTTGCGGGCGCCTCATCCACGACGATGACGTCATCGCTGAGCGCGCTCAGCACGTCGCCGGCAGCAACGAGCGGCGTGATGGGCGTCCGTTGTCTTTCTTCCTCAATCCGCGCCGTTAAGGACGCTATCCGCTTTTCTCGCTCGGCCGCGGCAAAAGCGCGAACAGCGCCTACGGCCTGCTTATGATCTCGGGTTGCGTCGACAAGAAATGGGAGAAGAGCCGTCAGCGATGCCTTCAGGTTGCCGACGCAGGCAAGTTCTGTCGGATAAGTTCGCCCGGCTTCGGAACCATCATGGGTAAGCTGAAAGACCCTGCAGCTTTTTGGTACCGCCGGCCCATCACTGTAAAGGTAGGAAACAAAGGGATTGTCGCCCACTACCAGCACCGCCTCCAGCCCGGACATCAGGGCGTGCATGTCCATAGCGGTTGACGGCAGGTTCCCCTTCCAGAGGGGGTGGACCGCGGGGAAGGACATGCTGCCCGGCCAGGAAGGTCCGTAGACGGGGGCGCCGAGCACGTCCACGAGTTCGATGAGCTCCGAATTCGCCTCGCAAGCATCAACCTCGTCCGTCGCGATCACCGCTAGCCGGCCCGGCTGGAAGACTGCCAAACGAGCGGCTAGATCCTGTAGGCCGCCTGCGATAGTTGTCCTGTTTATGGTGGACGGAGATCCCGCGGTCGCTGATGTTTCTCTGGTCAGGGCGTCAACGGGCAGCGAGAGAAAAACCGGGCCGAAGGGCGGTGTTATCGTGGCTTGCAGACCTCGTCTGACAAGCGGGGGAATTTGATCGGGATGCAGCACTTCCCTTGCCCACTTCACCGCCGGCCCTGCCATCCCCAGCGCGTCACCGTAAAGAAGGGGGTCACTGAAACTGTGACGGGTATCCTGCTGGCCCACGGTAACAAGCATGGGGGTCTTGGCAATCTTTGAGTGCAGAAGAGCACCCATGGCGTGACCCAGACCGCCGGCCGTATGGAGGTTTACGAAAGCAGGTCTCCCGCTCGCTTTAGCGTAACCATCAGCCATCGCCACGACAGCAGTTTCTTGCAGACCGAGTATATATTGGATTTCGGGAAATTGCCGGAGCGCGTGCATGATCGGCATTTCGGTGGTGCCTGGATTACCGAATATGTACTTGATACCGGCGTCGGTGAGTACCTCTAAAAGCAATTGGGATCCTGTAGTCATTCCATCTCCTGATTATCAAATGTGGGGCATTCTAGAAGACGCCGATGACGGCTCGATTTCATTCCATGATGCTGCAAGACGGAGCTAGTGTTGTCCTTGTGAAATGGATGGCGGCTGATCTGGGGTGACAGATAACGAGTAGTCACAGGGTTTGATTCATTGAAAGCGTCGCCCCATGCCTGAAATCAGGTTTTGGCTCTAGTGACAGCCTTCCATTGCGCTACGGCACGGAGGCGGTGAATGTGGATTGAATAAGCTGAGCGTTTCCGATGCGGCAGGACGAAGAGATTTCGAACCGATGGAAAAGCCGAGAGAAATGTTGCAAGCCGCTGACAGATCGAAATCCTTTGCATCACCCGTTCTCGTTTTCGAAGTGGTAGGTAGGAATTCTCCCCACGATTGGTTAGGCCCTCGTCTGATCGATGTTCGTCAGGAGGCATCACGTCCCGTCTCGCCGCACCATATGAGCGCGCGGCTAATCGGGATGTTGCGCTTCGGCGCCAGGCATTGCTCCTTCAGCAGACTGAACTGCAACCGCTTGGCAGCATGGGACATATTGTTTGATGAAGTGGACAGCGATTAGCCGAGAAACCTGACAAGTTGCTCAGCAATACGTACGGGCTGTTCCTCGGGAACCCAGTGACCACAATCTTTGATCACACCGCCTTGCACATCATCCGCGAGTTGTCGGAACTGTTCCAGCGGCCCGAGCCCCATCGAGCGATCACCACCTACTGCCCAGACCGGTATTGTCAGCTTAGTTTGAGTGAGCAAAGCCAGGGCTGCGAGTTCTCCTGGAATCGCGCGGTATACGCCGACCATGCCGCGAATGCCTCCTGGAGAGGCGAGGTGGCGAGCATAATCGGCTAATGCGCTATCCTCAATCGCGTCAAGATAGGCGTACGTTCGAAAGAATTCTTTCAAATATGCACGCTCCCGACCTGCAATTAGCAGTTCTGGTAGATGGGGGTGCGCGTAAAGGCCAATATGCCAATAACTGGCCAAGACAGGTGCAAGCGTCGGCGACGGTGTACCAAGGATCGGCGCTTCCATAATACCAAGACGCCGCACGATTTCCCTGTGCTTCGTTGCGAATACATAAGCAACGATACCGCCGAGGTCATGGCCGACCATGTCCACGGATCGAATGCCGAGTTCTTGTAAGAGTTGGCGGACATCTTCCACCATCGTCTGAAGCTCGTAGCCGCTCTCTGGCCGATCACTATCCCCATAGCCGCGCAGATCAGGTGCGACAACCATTCGATCGGCCGGCAGAAGCGGTATCAGCTTACGCCACGACAGTGAGGTTTGCGGCGAACCATGAAGTAGAACGAGCGGGTAACCCTCCCCGCCAATGCGATAGCGAATACGGACACCATTGACCATCGCGTCCCGTTGTTCCAGTTCTTGCCAAAGCATCTACTTCTCCGTTGCGGTCTATAAAAATCGGATTTGTCTCTCCTCAGCCGAAGCGCGCACCATGCCTGGCCAAGTGAGGTGCCCTTTGGGAAAACAGGTTCCGGTCCGGGCTGGAAAGTGCGTGTTTGGATATGCGGCAGTCGAGCAGCGCCCGCGGCGGAAACTTGTCAAAGTCCACTACTGATCTGATACCGAGATCATTTAGCGCTGATCGCCAAACGCTTCACCGGAAACGGGCGCGCAGAACCGGACATGCGGGGATCTGGCAAGCGTCCCGGTATGTGACCTGTCATCGCGATCTCCCTTTCGACTTGGCGCCGCTCAATCTGAAAAGCTGAAACGCGCCTCGCCCCTCGTGCCAGCGCCGCTTTGATGATTACAGCGGGAGCTTACCCCGTAGTCGTCGCGCCCCCTGGCAATTTCGTCGGGGGCAAACCACTGTCCTAGGAGAGCTATATATCGACCAACAGTCGTCGCGGCAACTCGCATGTGCAAGCGGCCTACCGCACTCAACAATGCGTTGAATTATCCGGCTTTAGGCTCTTCCTTCAGAAGCGAGATGTGCATTAAGTAAAATCCTGGCTCGCATTCGAATGAATACCTAAGCCTCGATGCCGTGTACAGGGACAAGAATAAAGCGTGATGATGCCGTCGTCTGATCCTCGCATGGACGATACCTTCATCAGCCGCGAACAAGTCGCTCGATCTGGCCGTCTTCAATCATGGCAAGGCGATCGTTGCCCCGCAATACCGTGTACATCGCCAATACCGACCTTGTCGGCAGCATCTTCTACACCGGGCCCTGCGGTCTCGAGTGTCCAATCGCTGTTGCTTAAGCCCAAACGGCCCGTTCAGCGATAAATTTATCCTATCAAACTGCTTAAAGTCCTGGATGACATCGTGGGTGCCGCGTTCGCGACGCTTGCTTCAACGCTATCCCTGAGCCGGCCAAAAGTCAGTCCGAGATATTTCCCTCGTTCGCGAAATAGAAACCGTTTATACCCATTTTAGAATCGTTTTCGCCCAAGTGTCTCTGAGTTTCCAAACTTCCAACGGAAACATGGGTGCAGACGAAGATATTTTGCTCCTCTGAGGACATCATGATCCCTTAGATATGATCTACTCTAAATACTCTTATGGTAGTCCAGGATGACTGCTTAACACACGCCATGCTGGTACCACGATGCGTAAGATACGCCGATTCCCGCGCGTCATATTATGCCTGCTAAAATACTCCGTTCGTATAGTAGTATTTACGCTGAACTTATATTAAAACGCATGTCAACAGCCATAGATCTTATCCTATTTTACTTTCGTTTAGCTGAGATTTACAGATATTAGGTAGGTCTTCCGGGAGGAAATGGAAAATGGCCAACGTCGACGGTTACGGTCTTAACGCTGAATTTGCGAAAAAGCTTTCGGCTGTTTTAGCAGCTTGCGCAGCTAAAGGCTTCAACTTCAAGATTTCGCAGGGGTTGAGAACACCCCAGAAACAAGCTGAATACTATTGTAAATGGGCAAAACGGTCGCCGGCCGACATCGATAAGGCCGCGGACAAAATGGTCAAGGACGGCGCGCCATGGCTTGCGTCTGTACTGAAATCATATCGCGATATTCCAAGACAGGCAGCTTGGTTAACAAGTGCTCTGCCGGGCGGTGGTTGGCACCAATGGGGTGAGGCTGCCGATTGCTATTGCTACAAGGCTGGCAAAATGGTGACGGACGGCAGCGACCCTTGCTACAAGTTC
>Ga0055524_1001215_pt1 | contig 15247 bp, 10 predicted proteins | sample AraplaCol_mCL_r2_2_FD_55011 | JGI IMG/M metagenome (GOLD analysis project Ga0055524, IMG submission 55011) | Arabidopsis root microbial communities from North Carolina, USA - plate scrape MF_Col_mCL_r2 | ecosystem: Host-associated > Plants > Roots > Endosphere | place: USA: North Carolina...
TTGCGTGTATTCGAACTCGGTGGCGCCTGGTCGCCGCAGTGTTCGTCAAGTATTTCGACCATGCGATCGAATGCGGCGATGCACCTGGTCAGCACGTCGAGATAGGCTGACATCTGAGCGACACCGGCTTCTGCCGCCGCCTGCTGCAATTCCTTGCGCCGTTCGGTTTCATTCGGCCGCTGCGAAAGCTGGAAATCCCAAAGCGAAAACTGGGCGAACTTTCCGCCCGGGATCAACGATGTCAAACGAATAGCCTGGATGAGCGTGCCTTCGCCGCCGACGCCGTTGAGACCCGCGAAGGGCGCAAACCGTTCCTCGAAATCGCCATCTCCGATCGAATGCAAAGTGTCGAAATGCTTGTCCAAAAGCGACACGGTTGCGACGTAAACATCATGCAATCCTGAGAACCCCCGCAGCCGCAACTGCGCCTCTGCGAGCCATGCCAATACTTCGATATCCTTGCTTCTGGAAGAAAGGATCTGCAATCCAAGATTGCTAACATCGTGCCAGGCAGGTGCAATCGCAATAGTTTCACCTGGGATAATACTACGTTCGGCTGTACGAGCGGCGTTTCTCGCGTCCTTAATTCTATAGTATATTTCACGAGATACAGTATTAACCCGCACGTTTTCTCCGCACGGATGCTCTTGTTCAAGTGGATCTATAATTTCGCGGACATTCACGCCGTTAAATTCCTCAAAAAGCAGAGATTACTGCGAATAACGGTCATTTTGGGCGGCTCATATTGGCTTGTCAACCATCGATGGATGATGACGGATTTATGACGACTGTCGATATGCTCGTTTTTCAAAATAGAGTCGTTTTTCTTCTGGACAAGGGTTTATGAGCGCCCTAGTTGTTTCTTCGCGTTAGGAGAGCGTACTGAATTTCGACGTAAAGACAGGACTGGTGGATGTCCCATATCGATCTCAATCGTCTGATAAGAACGCTTGAGCCAAATTTACGTGTCGGTCTTGAGACAGCGGCGTCGCTTGCCGTGCGGCATCAGCACGCCGTCGTCGATATCGCCCACTGGCTTCGCTCCCTTCTTGATATCGCAGGATTTTCTGCCGTTTTCGAAGAGCTCAAGCTCTCCTCCGAAATGCTGAGGACAGAGCTCGACGCGGCGATCGCCGACATGCCGCGGGAGGATGGCGCCTCGCTCGCGCTCTCTCCAAACCTGCTTGCCCTTGGAAGGGAATCCTTTCTGGTTGCATCGCTGCAATGCGGGCGGAATGTCGTGCTGCTGGCCGATCTGCTGGCCGCGCTGATCAATGATTCGGCATTGCGGGCCGTGATGCGGGGCATTGCCCCATCGATGCGCAATCTCGACAGGGCGACGCTCGACAGGTTGCTGGAGAAAGCGTCGTCCGGTTCGTCCGAGCAGCTTTCCATGCCCGCCACCCCGTCTCCGAACCTCTCTGGGGACAATGAATTCCTGCGGCTCTACACCCACGACATGACGGCGGATGCCCGCGCCGGCCGGATCGACCCGGTCATCGGCCGTGATGGCGAATTGCGGCAGTTGATCGATATCCTGATGCGCCGGCGCCAGAACAATCCGATCCTGGTCGGCGAGGCGGGAGTCGGCAAGACCGCGGTGGCCGAAGCGCTTGCCCTGGAGATCGCCGCCGGCAACGTGCCCGCGCGGCTGAAGGACGTGAAGCTGCTGCTGCTGGACCTGAGCCAGCTGCAGGCTGGCGCCGGCGTCAAAGGCGAGTTCGAACGGCGCTTGCATGGCGTGGTCGATGCGGTGAAGACCTCGCCCGAGCCGATCATCCTGTTCATAGACGAGGCGCATGGGCTGATCGGCGCCGGCGGACAGGCGGGGCAAGGTGATGCCGCCAATATCCTGAAGCCCGCTTTGGCGCGGGGAGAACTGCGGACGATCGCGGCGACGACCTGGGGCGAATACAAGCGCTTCATCGAAAAGGATGCCGCGCTCACCCGCCGCTTTCAGACCGTGCATGTCCGCGAGCCGGACGAAGAAGCCGCAATCCGCATGCTGCGCGGCGTGGCGGAAGGCCTGAAAACCCATCACAAGGTCCGCATCCGCGACGAGGCGATCATCGCCGCCGTCCGGCTTTCGGCGCGATATCTGCCGGACCGGCAGCTTCCCGACAAGGCGATCAGCCTGATCGACACGGCCGCTGCTGCGGTGGCGCTGGCGCGCCAGACGACGCCGGAGGCGCTGAAGTTGCTCGCCGACGAGCGCGATCTTCTGGAAACCGAGGCGAACTGGCTCGCACGCGAACCGGAGACGCCGGAAAAGCGCGCCCGGCTTGAGGAGATCGCCGGCAAGCAGAAGCAGATCGTTCTGGAGATCGAGACGCTCCAGTCGAAATTCGACGAAGAAAACCGGCTCGTCCGGGAAGCGGACCGGCTGGAGGAGTTCTTCTCGCCCGACGACGCCGTCGTCCCGCTGGCGCCGGCCGACAAGACGGGCGACGGCACGAATGTCGCGCCTTTCCCATCGCAAGCCATGACCGCGGAAAGCGCACGCGCCGCACTTGCCGTCACGGAACGCAGCCTGGCGGCAGTCGTGGATCAAACGCCGCTGCTACCGCGCGTCGTCGACAAGGAAATCGTTGCCGCCGTCGTCGCTCGCTGGACCGGCATTCCGGTCGGCAAGCTGCTGTCGGACCAGATCGAGACCGTCAAGACGCTCGATGCCCGCCTGAAGGAGCGAGTGCTTGGCCAGGACGCGGCGATCGAGCGCATCGCATCAGCGATGCGGGCGGCCCGCGCCGGGCTTTCCGATCCGCGCCGGCCGCCGGCCGTCTTCCTGCTGGTCGGCATGTCCGGCACCGGCAAGACCGAAACCGCGCTTTCGCTCGCCGACATGCTGTATGGCGGCAGCCGGTACCTCACGACCATCAACATGTCCGAATTCAAGGAGGAGCATAAGATTTCCATGCTCCTCGGCTCGCCGCCNGGTTATGTCGGGTACGGCGAAGGCGGCGTGCTCACCGAGGCGGTGAGGCGCAGGCCCTATGGGGTGCTGCTGCTCGACGAGATCGACAAGGCGCATCCGGGCGTTCAGGAAATCTTCTACCAGGTGTTCGACAAGGGAACCCTGCGCGACGGCGAAGGCCGGGACATCGACTTCAAGAACACCACCATCGTCATGACGGCGAATACCGGTTCGGAGATGATCGCCGCACTGGCCGCCGACCCCGACACGATGCCCGAGGCCGACGCGCTCGAAGCGCTGCTGACGCCGGAATTGCAGAAGCATTTCAAGCCGGCCTTCCTGGGCCGTACGACCGTGCTGCCCTTCATGCCGCTCGGCAACCAGACCCTCTCGGGCATCGTCGATATCCAGATCGGCCGCATCCGCGAGCGGGTCGAGGCCACCTACGGGACCAGGCTTTCACTCTCGCCGGGAGCCCGCGACGCGCTGATTTCGCGCGCCCGCGCCAGCGAGGTGGGCGCCCGCGCGATCGAGGTCATGATTGCCCGCGACCTCTTGCCTGATCTTTCGACATTTTTCCTCGATGCCGTTGGCCAGGGGAAGAAAATTCACGGGGTCACCATCGGTTACGACGGCCACCGTTTCGGCCTCGATGCCGAAGAGGCCGCCCCGCAGGAATTCGACACGCCGGGGGAAAACCGGTTGTCGGATGAAGTAGCCCCGAGCCGCAAGCGCACTCGGGGAGCAGCGAGAAGAAAGGCAACTACGCCTTAGACGCAACTAGGCACTCAACCGCCAATAGGAGAGCTGACAGCATGCCGATTTATCTTCAGATCGACGGNATCCAGGGNGATGCGACCCACGAGCAGCATCGCAAGTGGATGGACATCGAAGCCATNCACTGGAACGTCGCCCGCAACATGAACACCTCCGCCGGTTCGGCGGCAAACCGCGAAGCTTCCGAGCCGACCGTTTCGGAAGTGATCCTCACCAAGGTCAGCGACTCCTCGTCGACCAAGCTCTTCCAGGAGGCCTGCTCGGGCCGCACCGGCAAGCGCTCCGTCATCCATCTCGTCACCACGGGCAACCCCGGCGACACTTACATCGAGTATTCCCTCGAGAACACGCTGATCGCCAGCTACTCGATCGATTCCAACGGTGACCGCCCGGTCGAGACGATCAAGCTGAACTTCACCAAGATGGAAGTGAAGTACACGCCTTACGACGACAAGCACTCGCCGCAGTCGCCGATGATCGCCTCTTACGATCTCGCGACCACCAAGGCCGCCTGAGGCTTCTCAACATCGGCAGTGCCAGCCTTGTTGCTGGCACTGCAGCCGACGTTTCGAGCGCCTTTTCCATCACAGGGAAGGGCGCTGAAATAGGCTGTTTTCGCAGATGAATTGAGAGACATCCTTGCGCTTTAGACAATGGAGATGATCGTGTCGGCTGCAACTGAGCGTTTGAACGATATTCTTGTAGATTTGCCCAAATACAAATCCCAATGGGAGACGAATGTCGCCAATCCCTATGTGCGGGCTTACGATCTCGCCGTCGACAATTACCAGAAGACCACGAAAGCCCAGGAAGCCCGCGACCGGATGCTGGCCGAGCTCTTCGTGTTTTCCGCTTCGGTCCTGACGGGCAGCATCATGATGGCCGCCTTTGCCACGACCTCGGTGCGTGTGCTGGCGGGGCGCACGGCGCTTCGGGTGATCTGCAACAACAATCTCAACCGCACCTTCGACCTGATGCATGCCGCGGCCAACAGCAAGCCGGTGATGTTTGCGCTCGGCGGCGTGCTCGACGAGGCCAAGAAGCTCGCCAACAAGCAGGTGACCAGCGCTGCGGAAAAGCTGACGAGCAGCGCGCCGATCGCTTCCGCGCCGACCGCCCTCAATTTCATGACGCGGATCGCCGATTTCATCGATACCAACCACATCTGCGTGCATGATTTNGTCAGGGGCGTGCANCAGGACAATTCGATCAGCGAGGCCAACAAATCCAGGCTTGCCGATCTGGTNGGCAAGACGCCGTTCTGCAATCCGCCGGAGAGCCGGCGCGTCGACGAAAACCGGCTGTCCCAGAAGATGGAGCTCTTGTTCTACATGAGCGCGGTTCTGGATTCCGACAAGCTGGTGACCTATGTGCCGGCCACCGGCGGTACTGTCGGTGGCATGGGCCGGGATATCGAATACAGCAAGAACGCCATTCCGCAGATGCCCTCGGCATCGGATTATCCGAAGGCCACTTCGCCCCGCTTTATCGGCCGGCCGCTCCAGCCTTTCGAACCCGGTCAGCGTGTCGAATACGACAATATCGGATCGGTCGTACGGGATCGCATCAACACGCTCAGCCGTCTTACCGGCAATTCATCCTTCTATCCCGAGCAGAATTTTGCCGAAAAGCTTCTGATAGACCCCACAGGCCGCGCCCAACTGGCGAAGGCGGAGCAGATCATCAACCGACTTTCCACCGACGCGCGGCCCAAGCAGCTCACCGACGTCAGGATGATCTGAGGGGTGTCGATGCTGTTGACGGATCTCCTGAAGCCGCACGGATTGATGGGGCGCATGCGCTGGCCGCTGGTTGCGGCCGCTCTCGTCTGCGCCATGGCCGTAAGTGCGGCCGGCATGGTCGGTGCCTCTGATACCACCGATCAGTCCCTGCTTCAGATCGAAGAGGTGGCGTCGCGCCTTTCCGGCACGCCTGCCGCTGTCGACAATGTCGCCAAGGCTGCGGCCGATCGGGGCATTTCGGCGACTTCGGATGCGCAGCCGCTGCTTGAAACGGCGGCGCGGTCTTCCTTCAAGGCCGACAGCATGCTGGCCGAAGTTTCGAAGGCCGTCGGTGAGGCCGGCGACGATGCCGTCGATCCGAAAGCCTTCGCCAAAGCGGCAGCGGCTTTGGAAGAGGGGCAGGCGAAGATCGCGCGCATGTACGAAGCGCAGGACCAGACCGCGGCGAAGGATATCGAAACGCGTCTTGCCGACCCGGACAACGGGCCGCGTATCAATCGGCTTGCCGATCTGATGGCCGGCCCGGATCTTGCCGTGGAAACGGCTTTCACCGCCCAGCTCATGTATCTGTCCCTGGAGACCCTCTCCAGCTCCGATGCCGGGACNCTGGCGTCCGCTCCGCAGGACAAGCTGCAATCCGAGATGAAGAGCGTGATCTCGTCGCTGCGTTCGAAAAGCGAGAACGAGAAACCGCTTCCCAAGGACATGGCACGGGCGAATGAAAAGGCGCGGCTGACCTTCNTGCTCGCCACCCTGTCTCCGGAAGACCTGTCGGTGCTGACGGATTTCTATGAAAGCCCCGGTGGAAAGGCCAAGCGCGACGCGCTCATCGAAAGTTACAAGCAGGTCTCCGATCAGGCCAATAGCGAAATGCTGGGGCAGTATTTCCAGGCGCTGGTGGATTACCTCAAGACCCATCCTCGGCCGCAACAGCAGCAGTAATTCGGCTCCCAAGACGGAACGTGATGTTATGGACGATTTGCAATCCCTCGCCGCCGATTTCATCCAGGCGAACCGTATTCTGAAGATCGTCTCGCCGCTCGGCGAGGACCAGCTTCTGCCGGAGCGGGTGACGATCGAGGAAGGCATTTCCTCGCTCTTTGAAATCAAGCTGTCGGCGCGCGCCAAGAAGCCGTCGGTCAAGCCGGAGGAGTTGATCGGCCGGCTGATGGATGTCTCCGTCGAGGTGCAGCAGGGCGAGGATGGCGGCGGCGTGCGCCGCCCGTTCAACGGCCTGGTGACCGAGCTCAACGAAGGACCGCCCATCACCCGCGGCCTCAGATCCTATTCCATGGTGCTGCGGCCGCAGATGTGGCTGCTGTCGCGCCGTTCCGACTGCCGCATCTGGATGGACAAGACGTCGGTCGATATCGTCGAGACGCTGTTTTCCGAGCACGGCATTCCGGCGCCCGATACCACGGGCGTGATCACGCCACCGCCGCCGCAGCATTATTCGGTGCAGTGGAACGAAACCGACCTTGCCTACCTCACCCGCCGCTTCGAGGAGGACGGCCTGTTCTACTGGTTCTCGCATGAGGACGGCAAACACAAGCTGCATGTCGCCGACAGCCCGAGATCCTGGCTCGGTCCGTCGCCCTCGGCGCAGGGCGAGGGGCGGGTCCGGCTGGCGCAGGGCTCGGCCGACCGCAACCACATCACCGAGTGGAGCCGGCGCTATTCCTATGTGCCGGGCCAGCGCGCCGGCGCCGACTGGAATTTCGAGACGCCGCGCATGGTGCCGGGCACCATGACCCCGTCGCTCGTGCAGATGCCGGAAGCGACCAAGCGCGAGCTCTACGAATATCCTGCGCGCATCTCCTCGGTGGCCGAGGCGGAGCGGGCGGAAAAACTGAGGATGCAGGCCTCCGAAGCCGATCACGACCGGGTCTTCGGCGGCTCGACATCCCGCATCCTGGAGGCGGGGCGCCGCTTCACCCCCTATGAAGTCGCCCATCCCGACCATGCCTATGAGGAGCATGTGGTGGTCAAGGCGGTGCATACCGTCGTCGACCGCTCTTACGAGACGAACAGCAACGAGCCGGAATACACGAACACATTCGAGGCGGTGCCGTCACGGGTGGCGATGACGCCGCACCGCGAGACCAAGCGGCCGCGGATCGAGGGCACGCAGGTGGCAATCGTCGCAGGGCCCGCCGGCGAGGAGATCCATCCCGACCAGTACGGCCGCATCAAGCTGTGGTTCCCCTGGGACCGCAAGGCCAAGAAGGACGGTTCCGACACCTGCTGGGTGCGCGTCAGCCAGGTCTGGGGCGGCGGCACCTGGGGGGCGCAGGTCATCCCGCGCATCGGCATGGAGGTGATGGTCGCCTTCGTCGACGGCGACCCCGACCGGCCGCTGGTCACCGGCGTGGTTCCCAATCCCAGCAACGCGGTCCCTTACGACCTGCCGACCAACAAGACGCGCATGGTCATGCGCTCCAACTCCCATAAGGGCACCGGCTTCAACGAAATGACCTTCGAAGACGAGGCCGGCCAGGAAAACATGTTCTTCCATGCGCAGAAGGACCAGACGACGCGGGTGCTGAACGACCGCACCAAACGCATCGACCGGCACGAGGTCTCGGCGATCGGCGCCAACCGGACGGTCGAAGTCGGCGGCAACCAGAAGCACGAGGTCGGCGGCTCGATGAACACCGTCGTCGGCGGCACCGGGCCGATGGCCATGGCGCTGATGGGGGCGGTCAGCAGTCTCTCCGGACATACGGCGGGGCTCTTGGCGCAGGCTGGGCAAATTGCAGGCGGCGGTGGGCCGGGGCTCGCGGCCTTTGCCGGCACACTCGCATCTTCAGCGCTGGGTTTCCTTGGTGCAGGCGGACTGGGAAGCCGCGAGGGCGTTGTGTCCGGGCCGTCACCGAGAGCGGATGCGGGTACGGCGCTGGCTGGTTCCGGCACGGGTGTCGGCGACGCGGCCTCCAGCCTTTTTCCGCTGCCCGGCATCATGAACACGATTGTCGGCTCGTTCAAATCGGACACGATCGGGATTGCCCGTGCCGAGCAGGTCGGCGTGAGCAAGGTGACCAATGTCGGCCAGACATCGCTGGAGAGCGTCGGCAAATTCAAGAAGATCGCCGTCGGCGAGGAATTCGTCATCGAATGTGGCAATTCCAAATTCATCATGAAAGCCAATGGCGAAGTGATCATTCTCGGCAAGACGTTCAACTTCGTCGCCACCGAACACTTCCAGATGCGCGGCAAGCCGATCGATCTGAACTGAGGAGGTTCGCTTGGAACTGATCAACCGGCTTCCCTTTCCGGCTATGGCCTTTCGGCAGTTCGATGCGAATGGGGACTTGGATTGTGTCGTGTCGGTTCGTGGCACGTTCGAACATGTTCAAAACGACAGATTGCGGTTACGTCGCGAGCAGGAAGACTTCCAATGGGAGGACGCCTATGAAGGTGATCCCCATGCCGGCCCTCTCCTGCGTCAGAGCGATCTCACACCAGAGAAGGTCGGCACCGACATCACTTTCCTCGGCAATGCCTATGCGCCGGGCAGCACTCCAGCATCGTCATGGCAGGTCGGTCTGCGCGTCGGACAGCTCTCCAAAAGGCTTGAAGTCCATGGCGCGCGCTTCTGGCGCCCCGTCATCAAGGAAAAATGGGCCGGCTTTTCGGCAAGGGAAGCCAAGCGGGTGCTGGCGGATTGGCATCTGAGCGAAGCAGANCCGGCATCTTCGGTGCCGATCTGCTGGAGCAAGGCNTATGGCGGTCAAATTCCCGGTACGGGCGATCCGCAAACCGAAACGCCCGCCGATGTCGAAGCGCGCAATCCGCTCGGCTGCGGCATCGTCAATCTCGACATGCCTTGGGATCAAGCGCCCGTCGCGGCACCGCAAATCACGTTGCTGGGACAGACGCTGAACTGGCGCGAGCCCACCGAGCCTCAGGGACTGGGCTTGGTGTCGCCTTGGTGGCGATCTCGTCAGCAACATGCCGGGACCTATGACGATGTCTGGCTCAACGAGCGTCACCCGCTTCTGCCGGAAGATTTCGATGCACGCTTCTGGCAATGCGCTCATCCGGATCTCGTTGCGGCCCCTTATCTGAGCGGGGACGAAGACTACGAACTGGATCATCTCCACCCTAGCTTCGCCCAAGCCACAGGGCGACTGCCGGGGATCACGCTGGGCGTCCGATGTGTCGGCCAGGAGCGCGATGAGTGGTATCTGCTCTCGCTGGACGGCGTGCATTTCGACTGGCGGAACGACAATCGAGTGATGCTGACCTGGCGGACGCGCTTTCCGCTTCAGGAGGCAGGCCAAACATCGCTTACGTTGACGCGGGTTCAAGTCAAAGCGGCGGATGATGCTCATCCCGACGGAGCAGCGGCATGAGCATTCCGCGCGACAACTATGTCGGCAAGCCCGACTATCCCACGCCCTGGACGACGAAGCAGCCGCGCGAAGGGCTCCGCGATATCGATGAGGCACGGATCGTTTCGCTGTCGCCGGATGTGTGCCTGACGCCGATAGGTTCTTCGGTCGTTCCCATACCATACCCGATCGTCGACTATTGTGGGCACGACAAGGGCTATACGCCATCCGTCCGCTTCACTGGCAAGAAAGCCATGGTCATGCGCTCCTGCACCACGCATGTCCATGGCGACGCTCCGGGCAATCGCAAGGGCGTTAAGTCAGGCGCGGTAGAAGACATCTGCGAGCCGATCGAGCATGCGGATCAGGTTCGAGCCGAGGGATCTCATGTCATCCGCCATCTCGACCGCTTCTGGATGAACAATCGCAATACGCAGGGCGAGGCGAATTTTGTGCGCGGTACCGAGACATTCGCGCCGCCTGAAGACGATGATCCCATTCCCGGCTCACTGCGCTGGAAGGGTAGTGACGAAGGCAAGGTCGTGAGCGACGCGTCACCCGAACCGCTGATAATGGGGGCTCAATACGCGGATGCGGGGAGCGCTCTTCGCAAGGTAGCGCCGCAGCAATCGGCAGGAAATGCGCAACCGGCAACCCAGCCCAAGCCGCTGCCGCAGCCACAGCGGCCGCAAACGACCCGACCTTTTCCTCCCGCCGCGAATGACAACGTTTATCAACGCCGCGGAACCTTCGGACGCCCTTTGCCGACAGGAGCGGGCCGGGTGCTCGGTTTGCTCGGCCTTGCGCAAGCCGGCTACCAACTCGGCGACATGGCGGGACGATGGTATGTCGGACCGGATGGTGTCATGGCTCGGGCGATCGGCGACCATTTGCGCGGGCAAGTCCCTATTACGTCGCCGCAAGCGCGGGAAATCAGCAATTTGCCCTGGCATATGCGGGAATGGTTTTCCGGGAATGCGACCATCCTCAATGCCAATGACATTCTGTCGTTGAAGGCCGGTGTGCCGCTCGATTTTCGCACGATGGATCCCGATGATCTCGCCGACCTGCTCGAGGCGCCGTGGCCCAGCGCCGAGCAGTTGCGGAAAAACGCAGAGCGCATCGGTGAGCGCCGGGCGCCTGCAGCACTGCCCGTCCCGGAAAACGTCCGCGTGGAGCAGGAGCGTGAAAAGCGGAGATGCCGGATCGACACCTACGAAAAGATGGAGCCGATCTGCAAGAGCATCGGCATGCAGGCCCATCATATCGTACCTGATTGGACCTTGCGCTATGGCACCCGCAAGGAAGCGATCGTCGGTGAAAAACGAATTCCGAATATGCCCGGTTTCTGGCAAGGGCAGAGCATGTGCGTCGTCGGGCAGGCAAGGACGCAGGGAACCGAACACAACGATTCTCACCTGGCCGATGGGGCGATCGAGGCGCTCGGTAGAAATTCCAATCCGCCGTTCACCGCAACTTTGGATGATGTTAAGGATGCCTCTATCGACGCGATGACGTCCGTTCGGCCGGATTGTGCCGCGCAGATCATCGCTGCAGTCAATGGCGAGTTCGCCGGGAGAGACCCCAACCAACTGTTGCGAGCCAAACAGTATCCGCCTTTGCCCAGCGACACGCTCAATGCGTTGCAGACGGGTGCCAAGAGAGGTGCAAATGCAAGACCTTAAGAGTGCGAGCAGCATGATAGAATTCACTCGCGCCTGTGCCCGCTCCGATGATGTCGTCGTGATCAATGCCGTCATGACAGGATCTGACGTCTATGCTCCAGAATCCCGCATCTTTCGCTTCGAACACGACGCCCGGATCGGAGAACAATGGTATTATGACGACTTCGATTTCCATATGCAGGACATCACCTTATTCAGCAATCCGGAAATCGACGCTACGACCGACTATCTCACCTATATGTCTTCTGAGGGGGATGTTTATCACGCTTGGTGGAAAGGAAACTTTCGCGAAAAGATCCTGGGCGCGGGAACCTGGGTGGCAGACGCTAAAGGGCATGGACGAATGTCAGCAATTACCCAGGTCGGAGGCAAACTTTATGCATGCGGACAGGGTGGNCAAATCTATCGGCGACACGGTCGGGACAGTTGGAGCCTTCTGACTGATAGATTGCTGTTCGACATGGCCAGCTATCNGAAGAAAAAAGAAGGAAGGCCTCGCACAGATGATCCGGACTACCTTTCCTGGCTGAGGGACTTTCAGAAGCAAGCGCCCAAAAACATTTCTCTGAACGCTATCAAAGGCTTTTCGGAGGATGCGATATATCTATGCGGATCAGAGGGACCCCGGCCCGTCCTCTATTTCTGGGACGGTTCGGAGCTGCATGAGCTGAAGGTTTATCTTGAGGAAGCAGCGCTGACGGGCATCCACATTGAGCACGCGGATAGCGTCTGGATATGCGGACGGGAAGGCGTGCTGCTGCACGGCAGCTATGCACGCGGGTTCACGCCAGTCAATCTGCGTCAACAGCTCAATCTCTTTCACATGATTACGCCCTATCGAGGCAAGCTGATATTGCCGTCGAGCGTTCGCCCGGGCGGCCTGTTCGAACTCGCGCCCGGCACGTCCGATCTGCGCCGGTTTTCCCCCGCTCTCCCTAAGCTGCGCGGTGAATACATTTTCTATGCGGGGGCTGTCGGTGATGTTCTTTGGGTTGTCGGTCAGAAGGATATTTTCCGCTTCGATGGGAATGAGTGGGAGCGGATTGAGCATCCTGATCTTTAGAACAAGGCATCTGTTGCCCACCGGTGTGGCTGATGCTCGTCCCGATGGAGCAGCGGCATGAGCATCCCGCGCGACAATTATGTTGGCGAGCCCGACTATCCCACGCCCTGGACGACGAAGCAGCCGCGCGAAGGTTTGCGTGATCTTGACGAGGCAAAGATCGTCTCGCTATCGCCGGATGTATGCCTGACGCCGGTCGGCTCCTCGGTTGTTTCCATCCCGTACCCGATCGTCGACTATTGCGGGCACGACAAAGACTACACGCCATCTGTCCGCTTTACCGGCAAGAAGGCAATGGCCCTGCGGTCCTGTACGACCCACGTCCACGGCGATGCACCGGGAACGAAAAAGGGATTCAAATCCGGTACTGTGGGAAATGTCTGCGAGCCGATCGGGCATGCCGACCAGGTGCGCGCCGAGGGTTCTCACGTCATCCGGCATCTCGACCGCTTCTGGATGAACAATCGGAATACCCAGGGCGAAGCCATCTTCGTGCGTGGGACTGAGACCTATGATCCGCCTGCGGATGACGATCCTATAATGGGATCATTGGCAGCCCAGAAGCCGATACAGCTTGCGTTTGATGCCACTTCCCCTGAAGGGCAGAGGTTGTTACGTGAATTCATGGCGCGGCAGGCAGAGCAAGGCGCGACACAGCCTAAAAGCGGTTCCTCGCTTGGACGCAAAGGTAATTTTGGCCGTCCCATTCCGGGCGGTGGATTAGCTGGAGCCGCAATTGCTCTCGGAGAGATACAAAATCAATATTACGCTGGCAGCAGACTTTGGCGCTTGCGAAATAGCCTTGAAGAACAAGGTACAGTGGTCGATCCGAGCAATCCCCGTGAACTTCAGGCGCTGTCAAATTATTCCGAAAATCTTGGTGGAACCAGCTTCATAAAGCGAAATTTCTTCGCGCCGATGACGGAGGACGAGGCTCTCAATCAACTGAAAATGGAGCTGCAAGAAGTTAGGAAACAAGAAGCGCGAGAAGCGACAGAAGCCGTCCTGAACTCTAAAAGGCTTGAAGCGGCCGTTGGTCAAGGTGTCCGGGTAGATGTCGATGAGGGTGAATGGCCATGTATTGTTGGCCCCTACAAATATGTCGAGACGATCTGCCCGGGCGAGGCGCATCATATCATTCCGGATATGGTATATCGTCTGGGCACGGCTCCGGAAACGCAGACAGAAAAAGAGTCCACCGCCGGGCGTATTCCCAATTCGCCTACCTATAATCAGGGACAGGCTATTTGCCTGTCGCCAGGCATGCACAGAACGGACGACGATGCCGTTCACAAGTCGCTCAATCCGGCTCTCGCGAGTTTGGGACAGAACTATAACCCTCAGGGAACGGCTCCGCTTGGTAAAATCAGAGATGAGGCACACAAGGCGATTGATCGGATCGAGGGGCTGCCCGAGAAATGTAAAAAAATGGCAAAGGATGCGGCGGACGCGCAAGTTAATATCAAATTTAGGCAACCTGGCCGCACTACGCTACGACCTCCCCGATTGCCGGGCGGACAAGGTGTAATCGATGTCCTAAAAGCCGGCACTTATTGAGGTAAGAAATATGAAACCGTACGATCCCCTACGCCTTGATCGAGCCCTTGCTCTGGGGAAAGACACGTTCTGCGTCGTGTTCAGCGGCAAGGATTATGAGGATATGTATTCCTACGTCCTGGTTCACGAAGGTGGGTTGGAACAGCCATGGTCCCGTTCCGACGTCCCGCGTAAGATCGATGATCTTGCCGGTAGAATTGGAGAGAATGGACGGCCGATCATCTATGCTCTCAGCGATGAAGGCGATGTTTATACGCTGCCCATGGGCAAGGACTCCTCGCATCGTAAAATAGTCGGCGCTGGCGTCTATTCCGACGATGCGACCGATCTTGGATACGTCAATTCCATCGCCCTGATTGGGGATGCGCTGTTCATAACCGGCTATCACTCGCAGCTTTATCGTCTGGTCGAGAACGACATAGCCTGGTTCCACAAGGAAAAGCTGCCGCAAGCACCAGAAACATACGATTACCTCGTTTTCGGCAATCTGAATGGCTGGACCGAGAGCGATCTCTATATGAATGTGACCTATTCGCCGACAAGCACAAACAGGGAATTAACGGACGAAGAAGAGGAGGAGATGGGGCGCCTCTACCTAGCCGGCCGAAATGAAGAGGCCGCAGCCATTCGACGAGCCTCGGAGGGCTCAAGCCGTGTCCTGGAAGGCCGTCTTTATCATTGGAACGGGCAAGAATGGCGGATCATAGTCAAACCGCGCTCGGGGAAGTATTATCCAGAGCCAGCTACGCTTTCGGACATTTTCATCGAGTCCCCAGAGAAGGTCTGGGCCGTCGGCGGTAATGGCGTCATTTTGTGCGGGAATGCCGAACATGGCTTTCGGGATGTTTCTTTCAAGGGAAACAATGAAAAGCTGCATTCGATTACGAAATTCAAGGATCGGATGGTGATAGCCTCAGACTACGCTTTGCATTGGTTCGACGGGCACCTGCTGTCGCCTTTGAAACCCGTCATTGATCCGAGCATCAATCGCAACATTCCGAACCCGCTCAAAGTCCAGGCCGTCGATGATGTCTTGTATTANTTCGATTCAAAACATGGCGTTCACACCTTCGACGGTGATCGCTGGACAGATATCGAAATTCCGCCTGAGTTGCTGGAACGCGATTTCAAAGGGGTGCCGCCTAAATCTCGATGACCGACGCCCCTGACGACGA
>Ga0055524_1001217_pt1 | contig 15238 bp, 13 predicted proteins | sample AraplaCol_mCL_r2_2_FD_55011 | JGI IMG/M metagenome (GOLD analysis project Ga0055524, IMG submission 55011) | Arabidopsis root microbial communities from North Carolina, USA - plate scrape MF_Col_mCL_r2 | ecosystem: Host-associated > Plants > Roots > Endosphere | place: USA: North Carolina...
TCGTCAGCTTGCGACGAAGACCGCTCGACATTGTTCCTCCCTCGTCCCTTAAATCGATCTCAAGCCTAGTGGGATATGCAGGATTGTCAATAAATAAGATATGGTGACACACATGCGGATTAGCTTGGTCGGCGATTTTTATAAAGAAAACTCAATATAATTCACGATATTTTCCGGCTTTTATCTGCATTACGCATTGGCTTTCCGGCCGGCGACGCTTAGATTATCGATAAAACAGGATTTGGTGATTTATGAAAGAGATCAGGCGAAGGCGCGTAGGGATTATTGGAGCCGGCTGGGTGAGTGAATATCATCTGCCGGCATGGGCAAAACAGTCGGCACGCGCCGAGATCGTCGCGATCGCCGATCCCTCCACCGAGGCGCGCGAGGCCAAAAGCCAGCACTTTGGCATTCCACGCGCTTACGCGACTGCGGAGACGATGCTGGCGAATGAAGCGCTCGATGCGGTCGATATCTGCGCGCCGCGCGAAGCCCATGTTGCGCTTGTGCGGCTTGCCGCGGCAAGGGGCCTCGATATCATCTGCCAGAAGCCGCTCGCGCCTGACTACGATCAGGCCGCTGCTCTCGTTGCCGGTCTGCCGCCGTCGATCCGGTTGATGGTGCATGAGAACTGGCGGTTTCGCGCTTACTATCGCCGGCTGAAGACATGGCTGGAAGAGGGCATCGCGGGCGCCGTCAGGCAGGTCCAATTCGAATTCCTGTCGAGTGGGATGATTGCAGACGGTGAGGGCAGAAGGCCGGCGCTCGTCCGCCAGCCGTTTTTCCGCACACAGGAACGCCTTCTTGTCATGGAGGTGATGATCCATCACCTGGATACGCTGCGCTACCTGTTCGGCGAGATGGAGGTTGTTGCCGCACATCTCGAGCGCAGCAATGACGACATTGTCGCCGAAGATGTTGCGTCCGTCGTCCTGCGCCGTCTGGACGACGGGGTGATGGTCACTGTAAACGCCAATCTCGCGGTGCATGGCGCTCCGCCGGCGCCGCGTGACCATCTGCGGGTTTTTGGTACACAGGCGACGCTGGAACTGGACGGCATCAGTCTTTCGGCGAAGGGGCAAATCCAGCGCCTGGAGGAATTTGATGCGGATGCGGTCTATCAGGGCGCCTATGATGCAACGATCGCGCATTTCCTCGACGGGCTGGAGGGGCGTGCGGCGATGGAGACTGTTCCCGACGATAACATGAAGACGCTGGCGCTGGTTGAAGATATCTATCGGCTGAGCCGGTTCGACGCTCGAGGCAAACCGCGATAAGATGGCCAGCCGCCGGAGGATTATGGATGCAGATGCTTGACGATATCAGTGAAGGCGAGATCGAACACGACGACCTGAGCATCGCGCGCGCCCTTGAGGAAGACATCATCTTCGGACGGCTGGCGCCAGGCACGCGGCTGACCGAAGACACGCTGCTGGCGCGCTTCCATGTCACCCGCCATTTCGCCCGCCAGGCGATTGTCCAATTGGAGGCGATGGGCATTGTCGTGCGCGAGCGCAACAAGGGTGCCACTGTCCGTTCGCTGACCCCTCGACAGGTGCAGGAGATCTATGACGTGCGCGAGCTGCTGCAGCGGCAGGCCGCGCTCTGGATTCCATTGCCCGCACCCGACGAGCTGATCGCTGAACTGACGGTCCTGCATGAAGAGCACGGCCGGCATGTGGAATCCGGCTATCTGCGCGGCGTGCACGAGACGAACGACCGGTTCCACCTGACGCTCTTCGGGGCCTGTGGCAATTCCCATCTCGTCCAGTCGATCGAACTCTATATGCGCCTCAGCCTGCCGGTACGTGCCAATTCCATGTCCAGCAAGGAATCGCTGCAGATCTCACACGAACATCATCGGCTGATGATCGAGATGCTGAAAGGCAGGGACAACTGGGTCTTGGCGCAGCTCTGTGTCGATCACCTGCAGCCGAGCAAGAAGCGCTACCTCGCCTATGTGAGCGAAAACTGAGGTCCTAGATGGATTGGCCGGCAATCATATCGGCTGCCGCCGTTGGCGTGCGATCGCCTTCCCCCAGCAAAGCCGAAACCTCGGCACGCTGCGGTGCGCCGAGCCGCCCGCCAAAGGTGCTGCATTTCAACGCTGCGGCGGCAGAGGCCATCCGGATAGCCGCATTTGTCGTCAATCCCTCCGTGACCGCCAACGCATAGGCGCCATGGAAAATATCCCCGGCCGCCAGTGTGTCGACCGTCTTGACCCGAAATGCAGGCACATGTGCGACGTCAGCTGTTTCTTCGTTCCACCAATAGCTGCCGCGCTCCCCGGCGGTGACCACGATCAAGGCCTGCGGATATTGCGTCTTGAGATGCGGTACCATGCGGGCCGGATCGTCGATCTGCGAAAGGCTACCGGCTGCCGGCTCTGAAAAGATGATGTGGTCGGCGTGTTTCGCCAGCATGTCGATGATGCGAGGCGCAGCGACATCGCCATCGAGGATTGCGGGCTTTCCGGCTGCCCTTGCTGCTTGCAGGACCTTCAGGGCAAGAGCGGGCCAGCGCACATCCACCATGACGGCATTGAACGCCGCGAGATCGTCGGCCGTGACCTCCTTAACGTGTTCGTGCAGTCGCGGATCGTAGAAGGGAACGATCAGCCTTTCGCCATCGTCGTCGATGAGGATCGTCGAAACGGCCGAACGGGCGCCGGCAACCCGGGCGCTGCCGCCGACATCAATTCCCGCTTGTTCGAGCTCTGACAGGATCTGCTGGCCGGCCGGATCGTCGCCGACTGCGCCCCACAGGCTTGCAAGACCACCGAGGCGCACGATCGCATAGGCCGCACTGGAAGCCATGCCCTCGGCCACTTGCAGCATTTCATAGGGCAGAACCTTACCCGGCGTCTGCGGGATCGTGCGGACACGAAACAGTGTATCGAGCACGGCAGCACCGACGCAGAGCACGTGGCGCGGCTTGCTGCCCGCATCGGAGAAGGTCGGGGTCAAATGCGTCGGCCAGTTGACTTGTCGAAGAGATGGACACTTGCCGGATCGATCGCGATCGAAACTGTGTCGCCGTACGCGATTGCCAGCCGTTCACGGAAGAGGCAGGAAATCTGTTCGCCATTGCAATCCAGCTTGGCGAAGATTTCCGATCCCGTTCCCTCGACGATTTCGGCACGGCCGCCAATGCCGCCTTGGCTGGCGCGAATATGTTCGGGACGGATACCGTAGACAAGCTGACCAGCGGGTGGTGCGCTCTTGATGTTTTCCGGCAGTGGCAAGATGAGGCCCATTTCGGTGCGGAAGACACCTTCTTCAATCCTGCCGTCGATGAAATTCATCGAGGGCGAGCCGATAAAGCCGGCGACGAAGAGATTGGCGGGGCGGTCATAGAGTTCCAGGGGAGCGCCGACCTGCTCGATGACGCCATCATGCAGAACAACGATCTTGTCAGCCATCGTCATCGCCTCGATCTGGTCGTGGGTGACATAGATCGTCGTCGTCTTGATACGCTGATGCAGCGATTTGATTTCGGCGCGCATCTGCACGCGCAGCTTCGCATCGAGATTGGAAAGCGGCTCGTCGAACAGGAAGACTTGCGGATCGCGCACCAATGCGCGGCCCATAGCGACACGCTGACGCTGGCCCCCTGAGAGCTGTTTGGGATAACGGTCGAGCAGCTTTTCAAGGCCAAGGATGTTAGCCGCCTTAGTGACCCGTTCGGAAATCTCCGACGTATCGGCCTTTTTCAGCTTCAGGGCAAAGCCCATATTGTCGGCGACGCTCATATGCGGATAGAGCGCATAGTTCTGGAAGACCATTGCGATATCGCGGTCGCGGGCCCTCAGGTTGCTGACGTCACGAGCACCGATNCGGATTTCGCCGTCGCTCATTTCCTCCAGGCCGGCAATCATGCGCAGCAGGGTGGATTTGCCGCAGCCGGACGGACCGACGAGCACAACGAATTCTCCGTCGGCGATATCAACGCTGATGTCCCTGATGACATTGACGGCNCCAAAGCGTTTCTGGACGTTTCGAATATTCACATTTGCCATGTTGATGGTCCTTTGAATGCCTGGGTCAGCCGCCCTTGACGGCACCAGCCGTCAGGCCCGCAACGATCTGCTTTTGCGCAAACATGGTGAGTACCAGCACGGGCAGGGTTACGATGAGTGCGGCTGCAGCAAGCGGCCCCCAACTGACCTGCTCGAACGAGAGCATGTTATAGACGGCCACAGGCAGGGTTCTGGTCTCGCGGCTGGCAAGCACGATGCCGAAGACGAAGTTGTTCCAGGAGAAGATGACCGAGAGGATGAAAGCNACGACGATGCCGGGNTTGGCGATCGGCAGCGCCACCAGACGGAAGACCTGCCAGGAGGTCGCACCGTCGATGCTGGCCGCCTCTTCAAGCTCCATCGGCGTCGTTTCGAAATAGCCGATCATGATCCAGACGACGATCGGCACCGTTACCACCAGATGGATGATGATCTGCGGCCAGAGCGTGCCGAGAAGGTTCAGCCACTGGAACAGCAGGAACAGCGGAATGAGGAAGGACAGGCCTGGCGTCATGCGGGCGATCATGATGACCATGGCGGAACGCTCCGCCTTGAGCCGCGCGATGCCGTAGCCGGCGGGTACGCCGATCAGCAGTGCGAGCAAGGTTGCGCCGCCGGTTACAAGGATCGAATTCCAGAAATAGAGGAAGAAATTATTTTCCTCGAAGACCTTCATGTAATTCGACCAGGCGAAACGCTCGGGGATGAAGATCGGCGGATAGGCGCCATTGTCGATTTCATATTTCAGCGACAGCGAGATCATCCAGAGAAAGAACAGGATGACAGGGGAGACCATGACGAGGGCGACAAACAGCAGCCCGATGCGATCGATCGTCTTGCGTTTCATCAGCGTGTCTCCGTGTCGGACCAGTTGGCGCGCTGCCGGATCATCATCAGGACGAAGGAAAGCGCGACAATCATGATGAAGAAGACGACCGCCATCGCCGACCCGTAGCCGATGTCATAGTAAGAGAAGGCCGTATTATAGAGATAGATGTTGATCGTCTCCGATGCGGTGCCTGGCCCGCCCTGTGTCATCGCATAGATGATATCGAAGCTCTTAACAGCATCGATGCTTCTGATCATCACGCCGATCATCAGGAAGGGTGCGATCATCGGCAGGGTCAGGTAGCGGAACTTCTGCCAGGCGTTGGCGCCGTCGATTTCGGCACTCTCATAGGGTTCGCGCGGAACGGCCGCCAGGCCCCCGAGAACGATCAGCATGATCAGCGGTGTCCATTGCCAGGTCTCGACCAGCACGAGCGAGGGAATGACGCTGTTCTGTTGTAGATCCATTCCTGCGGTCCGATGCCCACGAGCGAAAGCAGGTAATTGAGCACGCCGAGCTGCGGATGGAACATCATCGTCCAGACGAGCGCTATGGCGACCGGTGTCGCCATCATCGGCATGACGAAAACGCCCCGCAGCAATCCGCGGAACGGAAACTGTGCGTCGAAAATCAGGGCGGCGAGCGTGCCCAGGATGAGCGGGGCGACGACGGCAAGCAGCGTGTAGAGCGCCGTGTGCCAAAGCGATTCCCAGAAGCGCATGTCCACCAGCAGCCGGGTGTAATTGTCCAGGCCGGCAAAAACCACCGGCTGGCCCAGGGTCCAGCTGTTCACGCTCATCCAGAGCGTAAACACCCAAGGAAACACGATGACCGCGGCGATGACGAGCAGCGCCGGGACAACGAAGGGCCAGTAGTTCGGAGCAAGCCGACCTGGCTTGCTCCTCCCGTTTGCGATGCTATTCGATCGCGTGGTGTCCATGCTCACGGATGCCATTATCCCTCGCTTCGGGCCAGTACCGGTTCGAACTGCGCCGTGGCGCTCTTCAGTTCCGCTGCCGGATCGGCGCCGCCGATCATGTTGGTCAAGCCGACGCCATAGATGTCGCGGAACTCGGTGACCGGAATGATGACCGGCAGCGCGAGCTGCGAGACCTTTGCCGAGCCCGCAACGGCATCGACCCAGGTGCTCGGCATGGTGACGCCCTCGCGAACCTTGGCGTCTTCGAGAATCGAATTGCGGAAGGGCACGCCGGCACCCGCCTGCAGAAGGCGCGCGCCCATGTCGTGGGAAATGACCCACTGGCAGAAGAGATAGGCCGCTTCCTTGTTCTTGCTGGCGGCGGTGACGCCGATGCCGTCACCGGTCGTGGCGGCCGCCTGTGCCTTTGGTCCCTTCGGCATGATGCCGTAGCCGACCTTGCCGACGACGCGGGACTTTTCCGGATTCTCGATCGGCGGCGCGAAGCCGACGCCATCGAGCCACATGCCGACCTTGCCCTGCAGGAAGGCAGACTGTGCCTCCGCCCAGTTGAAGCCGGATACGCCAACAGGCGCAGACTTCGTCATCAGGCGCTGATACATCTTGGCCGCCTCGACGGCTTCGTCAGAGGTCGTGCGCAGCTTTCCATCCGGGCCGAGCGGCGTCGAGCCATAGCCGAGCAGCAGGGTGGTCCAAACCGGAACGTTGGCATTCTTGAGGCCACGAGCCACGAAGCCGTAGGTATTGGAGGACTTATCGGTCAGGGCTTCAGCGGCACTAGCCATCTCATCGAATGTCGACGGATAGGACAGGCCCTTCTTCTCGAACAGTTCCTTGTTCCAGTAGACGATCCAGTAGTCCACCGAGAAGGGAAGCGAGCGCAGCACGCCTTGCGAGTCCTTGGCAAACTGCAGGCCGGCTTCTGCAAAGTCGCTTTCGACCAGAGATGGGTCGGTCAGCGACGGATCCTTGATGAAGCCGCTGATGTCNGCAAGCCAGCCGCCCTTTTCGAACTGGCGCTTCTGGACGTGATAGCTGAGGTGCACGACGTCGAAGCTGGGCTTGCCGGAGCTGAGTTCGATCGTCGTCTTCTGGCGCTGCTGCTGTTCCGGCGTTGCCTCGGCATTGACCTTGATGCCGGTCAGCGCTTCGAACTCGCTCAGATATTTGAGGATCGTNTCGCTACGCGGGCTCTTGACGAGATTGACCTCGAGNGTCGTCCCGGCAAAGCGCTTCCAGTCGACGGCCGCCGAAGCAGGCNTGATGCCGAGAAGCCCGGCAGCGCCGACGGCTGCTGAACCGGCCAGAAAGTTTCGNCGCGTCGGACGAATGAATGATGATGACATGCTGCTCTCCTCCTCTTGTGTGGCCTGCGATCTCCTCACCGCAGGCGTCAGTCTAAATTCTCAGCGCGCGACTTCGCGCGTGATTGATATGTGCGGCAAGCGCATCGATNGCCCCTTGCGCATTCCTTTGCTCAATGGCCTCCAGTACGCGAAGATGCTCACCCATGACGGGGCCGACGCGCCCGTCGATGCGGAAGCGTTCCTGGCTGATCAGGCGCATCTTGATGGAGTTGACGCGGTAGGCGTTGGAAATGATCGTGTTGCCTAGCGCATCGATGAAGGCGTCATGCATGCCCCAGTCGACAGCCTGGGCATGGATTTCCAGTTCATGGGAATGATTGCCGGCCTCGATTGCCGCGACGATCTCACGATGCTGATTCAGGAGCGCCGCGATCGCCGCGTCGCTTGCCGTCTCTGTGAAGATCCCGACGGCTTCCTTTTCGAGAAAAAGCCGGAGCTGGAAGGCTTCGCGAATGAGGTTCAGGTCGATATGGGCAATCTGAAGCCCGCGCTGCGGCACNGTCTTGATCAGGCCCTCGGCTTCTAGCCGCGGTATAAGTTCGCGAATAGCTCCGAGCGTCAGGCCGGTCAGTTCGACAAGCCTGCGCTGCGAGACGAATTGCCCGGGACGGACGTCACGCGCCAGCAGATGCCTGGTAAAGCTTTCATAAGCTTTCTCTCTCAGCGTCGGCTGCTCGTCCGCTCCATCCATCGGGCTCTCCTCGTACATGACCGCTATGCTGCCTTTGTGCGAAAAAGTCCGTCAAAGGCAAGGGCAAGCTCGCGTCTGCCATCGGCGGAGATTGACGTCAAAGGAGGGCGAACCGCAAGCCATCTATCATCGCCAGTCATTTTTGCCACCATGACTTTCACAGCCGGCGTCACGGGATGCTTGAGAAGTTCGCCAACGAACTGTTCGACGCGCGGATCGTCATTGCCGTCGACGGCCATGGCGCGGACTTCGTGCGGCGCAAAATTGGCCATGCCCGAAATCGCACCCTGACCGCCCATGCGCACACCCTTGGCGAGGTGCCGCTCGTCGCCGATCAGGATGATCAGGTCGCCATGCTGGCGNAGCAGGGTTTCGGTGTAGGGCCAGTCGCCGGAGGAGTCCTTGACGCCGGTGACNATGGAGGGGAAAGCCTTTCGCAACCGGCTGATCAGGTCGATGCTCAACGCGACCATCGTGACCGAGGGAATATTGTAGGCCAGTACATCACGCGCTGCCTCGCCGACACGCGCAAACACATCGGCAAACCAGGCAAAGATACCATCATCGCTGACGTTTTTGAAATAGGAGGGCGGGGCGAGAAGGATACTGCGCACGCCTTTCGACAGGGCCTGTGACATCTGCTGCGCCGCATCCTCCGCCGCATCGACGAGCACACCGACGACGATCTGCCCGGGCTGAACGCCGGCGGCAATAAATGCGTCGAGGATCCGTTCGCGTTCCTGGCTGCCGATCGATGCGCCTTCGCCTGTTGTTCCGAACAGAGTGACGCTGGCGCAGCCCGAATCAAGGCTTCGCTTTGCCTGGGCGAGCATGACCTCGGCGGCGATGGCGCCGCTGCGGTCAAAAGGCGTCGCCAATGCGACCGACAAACCAAACCCCGTCATCAATATGTCTCCTTCATGTCAGTACTGTATGGCTAACATGTCAGTTATTAGCTGTAAACCTGTTTGTGGTAAATTGGTCTCTTGATGGCAAAGGGCTGTGGAATGTTGGAGCGTCGCGGTCTCGGGGACAGGCGGCTCGTTGTTGCCCGCGGTGCTGCGCGGGATGGTCTCGACGGCGCCAATTGTGGCGCAGTGAAACGACACGCGGTCAATGACGTGACGATGACCGCGCGCCGGATTGCTCTGAGGTGGTTACGGAGCGCAACTTGGAGGGTTGCGCTCCCACTTTTCCCGCCGTCTCACCAGTCCAGGCGTAGGAGAGAAACGCCCTGACGCGGCAGGGAGAAGGTGAGATTGATCTTGCCGTCGCGGACCGAAACAGACGCCTTGTCGTCGATCTCGGCGAGCTTTCCCGAGGCCTCGAGCCTGGCGTAATCGGCGCCCGCGATATCCTGCGGTTTGCCCATTTCCTTCCAGATGCGGAAGGAGTTGGAATGCTGCTCGTCCATGCGGAAATGCTTGAGCGCGGCCGGACGATTGCCCCAGCCGTCAATCGCCAGGCTGATATCGGCAGCGGGGCCTGCCTCATCGTCATCATGATAGTGCCAGACGAGAACGGAGACGCCCTTGTCGTCGCGGGTCGCAACGACGTTGACGTCGGGCTTGTCGCGAACGCCGTGGCTCATGATATCCTCGATATCGCGGCGATAGTCGCTTTCGGATTCCAGCCACTCGCCGCCAAGCTTGCCGAGCATCCGGAAGCCGTTCAGCACCGCCTTGTCGACGCCGTTAGTCGCGAGATCCCGGAAGCCGTCGAAATAGGGCTGGTCGTCGAAAAGGAAGGCCCAGGTCACCGCACCTTCGATCTCGATATTGGCTCGGCGCGACAGCTCATAAGTGCGGATCATGCTCTCGACGACATAGACGCCGTAGAGCGGTCCGTTGCGGTAGCCGTTCTGCGGGTGGACGCGGGCCGAGCAGGCCGCACAGCCTTCCGGGTCGGATTCGCCGATGACGACGGGCAGATGCCGAAGCTCGGGGAATTCGTTGATAATGGCGAGATTGGTTTCGATGTCGCGCAGCTGCTTGTGCAGACCCATGCGCACATGGCCGTCGAAGATGACCGGGTTGCCCTTGGCGTGGAAGGCGATGAAATCGATCGGCGGCTTGTTCTCGACAACATGGCGCAAAAAGGCGCGCAGGAAAGTCTGCGCCTTCTCATTGGCGAAGCCGCCGCACGTGTGCGGGCCGCCGACGCGTGCTTTCGGCAGGGCGCGTTTTACGGCACGTGCGCTCGCATCATACATGGCGCAGAATTCCGGAATCGTACCCGTCCAGTAATGGCCGTCGGGTTCATTCCAGACTTCCCAGGGCCAGGAGGAGACGACATCTTCGCCGTAGCGATCGGCGAGATGCCGTGCCCAGGCCTCGATGAGGTCTCCCCATTTTTTCAGGTCCTTCGGCGGCGCGGTCCAGCCGGTGGTGATCGTTGCGTATTTATCCGCCGGCTCCCAATGATGCTTGTAGGGACCGTCGAAATCGGAAAGCGCCTCCGGCGTGAAGCCGATCTGGATCAGCGGAATGTTGCCGGCCTCGACATAGGCGTCGAAGATCTGGTCGATGATCGTCCAGTCATAGACGGGATTGCCGTTCGCATCCTCCGTATAGGCATTGGTCGAGCCCCATTTCAGGGCCGGCTTGCCGTCGCCGCTCGTCAACAGATTGTGGGTACGAATGCGCGGAGCGACGGGGCTGAGTTCTGTCAGCTCCTTGAGAAGCTTCTTGCCATGGGGGGAATAGGTGTAGTTCGGCTCGTCATAGCCGAACCAGTTCCACAGCGGTTTATAGGCCCCTGTCGGCCTGCCGGCGTGAACGTTGATGGTCACGTCATAGGAACTCGTCATCGTCTTTCCTCTTGAACGGCCAAGCCTCTGCCTCCTCCCGAAGGCTAACCGACCAATATTGTGATGAGTTGCGGCTGTCTTGGGAGGGCGCCGCGCTCGCCGCAAAAGCTAAGCGAAATGACCATTTTGTCAATAATATAAAAAATGACGATTAAATGGGTGATGAAAAATGCCGGTATTTACGAGAGTTTTTGGCATTTAAAAAATTACCTGTTGCCGTTTGGCGAAAAATTGTCGATAAATGTTGAGGCGAAACTTGTCGTCTGGAGGAGCCATATGGACTATCAGGTCCCTATGAAGACGCTTTCGCCGGAACGCGATCGATAACGGATTACGGGAAGCGCCCGCCTCTGCGGGCCAAGGAGGAGGAGCGTCCGATGAAGTTCCCAAGATTTGCAGCCATTGCCTTATTGTCTCTAGCCGCTCTGCCTGCTTATGCGCAGGACTTCATTGCCGGAATTCCGCGCAATGAAACTCTGATCATCCAGGGCACGCCGCAGCAGAATGCCGACTGGTTTAATGTCTGGGCGCCGGGCGGTGGTGGGTCTGCCAATGTCAACGGCCTGCAGCAGCTGACGACCGATACGTTCTGGTTCATCAATCCGGAGGGTGGTCCGGATGCCTGGCAGAATGCGCTCGCTACCGAGCCGCCGGCCTATAATGCCGATTTCACGCAAATGACCGTGAAGCTGCGCAAGGGCATCTATTGGAGCGACGGTGTCGAATTCACCAGCGACGACGTGGCCTATACGGTCAAGACTCAGATCGACCATCCCGGCATGTCCTGGAGCGCGCCTTTTTCCGTCAACGTTGCCAGCGTGGAAAACCCAGATCCGCAGACGGTGATCTTCCATCTCAAGAAGCCGAATTCGCGCTTCCATACGGTGTTCACCGTGCGCTGGAACGCTGCCTGGATCATGCCGAAGCATGTCTTCGAAAAGGCCGGCGATCCCCTGGCATTCAAGAACAATCCGCCGGTCTCGCTCAGCGCCTATGTGCTGCAGAGCTATGACAAGGCTGGCAACTGGACCATCTGGAAACTGCGCGACGACTGGCAGCGCACTTCGATCGGCATGGCTGCCAAGGAGCCGCCGCAGGTGAAATATGTCGTCTATCGAGCCGCCGGTAACCCGGAAGCTCGCGTCATCGAGCAGCGCAATCATAATCTCGACGTGATCAACGACATGGCACCCGAGGGCATGTTTGCGATGATGCGCGACAGCAAGAGCGTCGCCTCCTGGCTGAAGGGCTTCCCCTTCGCCCATCCCGATCCGACCCTGCCTTCCGTGCTGCTCAACACCAAGAAGCCGCCCTTCGATAACAAGGATGTGCGCTGGGCGCTGGCATTGATGATCGATATCCGCGCCGTGGCCCTCGGCTCCTATCGCGGCGCCGCCAATCTGGCTGCTCTCGCCACGCCGCCGACCGGCTCGGCTCCGGACGATTATTACGCACCGATGCAGGACTGGCTCACCAGTTTCGAGCTCGATACCGGTAGCCGCAAGATCAAGCCCTATGATCCCAATATCTCCGCCCAGATCGCCACCATGGTGCGTGGCCAGTGGGGTGACCAGATCCCGACCGATCCGAAACAGCTGCAGCGTACCTTCGGCTTCGGCTGGTGGAAGCAGGATGTTCAAGCTGCAACCGAGCTCCTGCAGAAGGCCGGTTTCAAGAAGAGCGGCAATCAATGGATGAAGCCTGACGGCACGCCGTTCACGATCCGCCTGCAGGTCGAGGGCGACGCCATTCCGACACTCGCGCGTGCCGGCACCGTTATCGCCCAGCAATGGAGCCAGAACGGCATCGCTACAAAGGTGGATGTTGCCGGTCCGACCAACGGTCAGCGCCTTAGTGCCGGCGATTACGAAGCCGCAATCTACTGGAGCATTGAGACCTGGGGCGGTCATCCGGACCTGTCCTTTTTCCTGGACAGCTACCATTCGGAATTCATCAAGCCGCTCGGCCAGATCCAGCCGCCGCGCAACCTGCAACGCTGGCAGGATCCGCGTCTCGATCAGATCATCGCGAAGAATCGGTCCATCGCCTTCGACTCGCCCGACGTCACCAAGGTCGGTCAGGATTTCCTGAAGCTCGCGGTCGAAGAGATGCCGATGATTCCGCTGATGGCCTACAACAAGTTCGCCCCGTTCGACACCACCTACTGGACGAACTATCCGAGCGCTGAAAACCCCTATTCCGCTTCGGGTCCGAACTGGTCGAACATTCGTTACATGGTGACCGGCCTGAAGGCCAATCCGGACGCTCCGAAGAACTGATCGCGTCGACACGGGAGTGGCCGATTGCCGGCCGCTCCCCTTCTGCTACTGGAGGATGGATGCCATGAATGGCTTTCTGATCTATGCGGGTAAACGTTTCCTGCAGTTCCTTTTCGTGGTCGTCACCGGCATCACGCTCGCATTCCTGATCGCGCATTTCTCGCCTGTTGATCCGGTGGAGCAGACCGTGTCGCTCTTGACGAGTTTCGGCTCGACCGATCCACAATCGGTTGAAATTCTGCGCGAATCGCTGCGGGAGCTCTATGGAACCGGCGGCCCGCTTATCGATCAGTATTTCACTTTCTGGGGACGGGTGCTGACCGGNGATTTTGGTCCGTCGCTGTCGTCCTTCCCGACACCGGTCATGACCGTCATCGGACGCGCCTTGCCTTGGACCGTCGGCCTTCTGACGCTTGCTACGATCATCGCATGGATCATCGGCAACCTGCTCGGCGCGCTTGCCGGCTATTTCCGCAACAGCCGTCTGCTCAAGCTTGCCGGTATCGTCATCATGGCACTGCAGCCGATCCCGACCTACATTATCGGCCTCAGCCTCGTTATTCTCTTTGGTTTCGTCTGGCCGATCCTGCCGATCAGTGGCGGCGCGCAGGTCAATCTCACGCCCGCATTCAGCTGGGCCTTCATCAGCTCGGTTATCGAACACGGCATTCTGCCGGCGCTGACGCTCGTGCTCGTCGGCATCGGTGGCTGGTTCATCTCCATGCGTTCGCTCGTCTCCAACATCATCACCGACGATCATGTCGTTTATGCCGAGCTCGGCGGCGTGCGCTCGAGCAGCATCTTTTCGTATTATGTGGCCCGCAACGCCATGTTGCCGCAGGTCACGGGTCTCGCGCTCAGCCTCGGCAATGTCTTCGGCGGTGCCGTCATCGTCGAGTTCGTCTTCAACTATCCGGGCATCGGCAAGCTGTTGATCTCGGGCATCTATTCCGGCGATTACAGCCTGGTCCTGGGTGTCACGACCATCGCCATCATTGCCGTCGCTGCGGCCGTCTTCGTGATCGATATCATCTATCCGCTGATCGATCCGCGCGTGAAACTGGGATAATAGCGATGTTCAAGATCCTCAGAGACCTGCTTCGTTACAACCGCGAATTCNTGCTCGGGACGATCCTGATCCTGATCATTGTCGGGTTGATCNTCTCTTCCTTCTTCTCGCCTTATGACGAGAACGCCATCTATGTNGTGATCCCCGANATGCCGCCATCCGCCGAATTCTGGTTCGGCACGACNTCNCGCGGCCAGGATGTTTTCTGGCAGATCGGCGCGTCGCTGCGCAACACGCTGCTCTTCGGCATTATCGTCGCTGTTATCAGCCGCCTCATCGCGCTCGTCGTCGGCCTCGTTTCCGGTTACATCGGCGGCCGCACCGACCAGATCATCATGGGCATCAACGATACGCTGGGCGCATTGCCAAATATCCCGATCCTGCTTCTTCTGGTCTTTGTCCTGCGTGACCAGATGACATGGTCGATGCTGGCGGTTGTCGCAGCCCTGCTCGGCTGGACGCATGACAGCCGGCTCATCCGCTCCGTCGCGCTCTCGCTACGGCAACGGGAATTTACCCGGCACGCCGTCTTTTCGGGCATGCGCACGTCGCAAATCCTCGTTCGCGAACATCTTCCCTATGTCATGCCGATCGTCTTCTTCACGACGATGAACAATCTCATCTGGGCGATCGGCCTGGAAGTGACGCTCTCCATTCTCGGCTTTTCCGACATCAACCGGCCGACGATCGGTGGCATGATCTACTGGGCCAATGCGCATTCGGCCATGGTTGCCGGCATCTGGTGGTGGGTGGCCTTCCCGATGCTGTTCGTGGTCATCCTCTTCCTCGGCCTCTTCATGCTCGCCATGTCGGTCAACGAATATATCGATCCGCGCTCGCGGCTGGCCCGGATGGGAGCCTGAGACGATGCAGAATTCTTTGAGGAAAGCACCTTTGACCCTCGTCGAAAACTCCCGGGACGCGCTGACGATCGACGGGCTCAAATGCTACTACGTCAACGATTATTTCGGCGTCCGGCGCGAGATCAGGGCCGTCGACGATATCAGCCTGACTGTACGCAAGAACGAAATCTACGGCATCGCCGGAGAATCCTCGAGCGGTAAGACCTCGCTCATCAAGACCCTTGCCGGCGCCATTCGCCCGCCGATGCGGGTCGTCGGCGGCACGGTCAATTTCAATTTCGATGGCACGCCGATCGATGTCTATGGCGAACCGCAAAAGATGCGGGCTGCGCGCTGGCGACATCTTTCCTACATCATGCAGGGCTCGATGAAC
>Ga0055524_1001220_pt1 | contig 15211 bp, 11 predicted proteins | sample AraplaCol_mCL_r2_2_FD_55011 | JGI IMG/M metagenome (GOLD analysis project Ga0055524, IMG submission 55011) | Arabidopsis root microbial communities from North Carolina, USA - plate scrape MF_Col_mCL_r2 | ecosystem: Host-associated > Plants > Roots > Endosphere | place: USA: North Carolina...
TTCGAGGCGCACCGGCTGCAACTGGCGGGCAATGAGTGGCGGCGCATGAAGGCCAACAACTCACTCGAATGCCGCAACTGCCACCAGTTCGATTCGATGGACTTCACCCGCCAGAGCAAGCGCGCTGTGGATGCCCACTCGACCCAGCTGGCCAGCGGCGAGAAGACCTGCATCGACTGCCACAAGGGCATCGCGCACACCCTGCCGGATATGTCAGGCGTCAAATAGCTTGCGGTAGGCCGATGGCGAGCTATGGAAGGCAGCGCGGAANTGCTGCCTTAACGATAGCGCGCTGCCAAAACCGGCCGCTTGTGCCACCGCTTCAATCGAAGCGTCGCTGGTTTCCAGCATGCGCTGGGCGTGCGCCAGGCGCTGGTTCAGCAGCCATTGCTTGAACGAAGTACCGGTGGCCTGGCGGAAGTGGCGCGTGAAATTGCGGCGGCTCATGGCAGCCCGTTCCGCCAGCGTATCCAGGCTGTGTTCTTCGGCCAGGCGATGCTGCACCCAGTCCAGCACCTGCGCCAGGCGGCTGTCGCTGGCGGTAACCGGCAGCGGGCGGTTGATGAACTGCGCCTGCCCTCCTTCGCGGTGCGGCGCCACCAGCAGCCGGCGCGCCACCATGTTCGCGTAGTCGGCGCCCTGCAGCTTGCGCAGCAGGTAGAGCGAGCAATCCAGGCTGGCCGCCGCGCCGGCCGACGTCAGCACGTCGCCCTCGTCCACATATAACACTTCTTCATCGACCTTCACCAGCGGGCAGCGTTCGGCCAACTGGCCGGCAAAAGCCCAGTGCGTGGTGACGGTGCGGCCATCAAGCAGGCCCGCTTCCGCCACTGGAAAGGCGCCAAGGCACAAGCCGACGATGGTTGAACCGCGCGCGTGGGCCTTCTTCAGAGCCTGCAATAGCGCTGGCGGCGAGGGCCGGCAGTCGTCGTGCCAGGTCGGCATGATGACGATATCCGCTTTGTCCAGGGCGCGCAGGCTCTTGCTGGTCGAGATTTCAAAGCCAGCGGTGGTGCGCATCGGACCTTTTTCTGCTGCGCATACCGTCACCTCGTACAAATGCTCGGCATGCGGGCCGCCGAATACCAGGCAAGGCACGGACAGGTGGAATGGAGTGATGCCGTCGAAGGCAATAATGGCCACTTTTTTACGCATGGCCCGATTATATCGCATATTGTCTCTTGGGCCACTGTCGCGAAATCGGTGCGGACCGCACAATGGATCCCATCAACAACCCAAACGGAGGAAATACCATGCCACGCCGCGCCCTGATCGTGATCGACGTACAGAACGAATACTTCACCGGCAAGCTGCCGATCGAATACCCTCCGGTCGAGCAATCGCTGCCGAATATTGTCCAGGCCATGAAGGTGGCGCGCGAAAGCGGCGTACCTGTGGTGGTGGTGCAGCACGACACGCCAGCCGGCGCACCGGTGTTTGCCGTCGGCTCCGACGGCTGGCAGCTGCATCCGGAGGTCGCAGCGCTGGGCGCCGATTATGTCGTCAATAAAAAGCTGGCCAGCAGCTTCACCGGCACCGGCCTCGCACAATGGCTGGCCGATAACAAGATCGACACCCTGGCGATTGCGGGCTACATGACCCACAACTGCAATGCCTCAACCATCATCGAGGCTGCGCATATGGGGCTGGCCGTGGAATACCTGTCCGATGCCACCGGTTCGCTGCCGTACGAGAACGCAGCCGGCCGAGCCACGGCGGAAGAGATCCATCGCATATTCAGCGTGGTATTCCATTCCAACTTCGCCGCCGTGACGACCACGCGCGATTGGGCCGACGCCGTCAGCGCCAACCGCGCGCTGTCGAAGGACAATATCTACTTGTCCAACTCGCGCGCCCGCGAAAGCTTGGGCCGCGCTTCGTCGGTCTGACGCTTGCCGGCAGGGCCGGTGGCCGACTCCTGCGAGCCGGCATGCTGGTCCTGCTGCAGGCCGCCGCCGGTGCTTTCCGCATTGGCGGTGTCGCTCCGCTGGCGCATCCGTTCCGCCGACTGGCGCGCCGCCCAGCCGGTCTGCTGGCCGGCCACGCCGCCCCGCTCGCCTACCCCGTCCGTATCTCGCTGCAGCGTCTCGCCGCGCTGCTCGTTGCCGGGTTCGACGCCAGGCGCACGCGCCTTCAGGCTGTCGGGCGCGATCGGGTTCATTTTCTCCTTACTTGTGCTCATCGTTCTCTCCTTCGAACGTATCATGGGCACATGGTGCGCCGCTGCCCGCACCGCAACTATCGGCGCGGAGCAAGCAGTTTTGTAGGACAAGGCCTAGGAACTTTTTTCACAGACTTCTGTCAAATCTCAATACCGGTCCAACCGGCAGACCGCAAAGTCGAGATTATTCATTGCGGAGGCGCCCATGGACTATGACGAACGAATTGCCAAGGTCGAGGCACTTGTGGATACTATCAAAAAGGACATAGACCGGCTCTACGACGCGGTCGAACGCTTGAGGCAGCATACCGACAACGGCCTCGCCGAACTGCGGGCCAGCCTTGACGCACAGCGCAAGGAAGCCAGCGCCAACATGCGCTGGATGGTCGGGCTAACCCTGGTCAATACTTCAATGATCCTGGGACTGTCCGGCAGGATCTTCGGCCTGTATTGACCTGGTTCGCCTACTCAATATACGGTTCAGCGCTCGTCAGTTTGCCAACCAGGAAGGCATCCGCGACCGCCTGTAGCGGAGTGAAGTCGACGTCGGAACTCTTGCTGGCTACCAGGCGCCGGAAATGCTCGTACATCGAAGGGTATTCGCGCTCCGGCTCGTCCAGCACTACCTTGCCGTTCACTTCCATGATGCGGCCGCCCAGGTGCAGGGCCATGGTATCGCCAGCCGCCGACTCCACGAAGATGCTCCAAGTCTGCTGGCCCGTCTGCAGGAAATCGAACTCCGCATCGATCGGAACGCCGCGTTCACTCACCATCTCCAACTCAGCCTGGATCGGCGCGCTGCAATTCGACGGCACGTGCAGGGCTGCCTTGCGCACCAGCGCATAGCCCCCCAACAGGTGCGTCAGGATCGACAAGGCGTTAATGCCGGGATCGAACACGCCCATGCCACCTGCCTCGAAGATCCATTTCTGGCCCGGGTGCCATTGCCGCACGTTTTCCTTCCAGCGGATCTGGATGGACTTGATGGGCCGCGCCAGCATCCAGTTGCGGGCACTTTCCACGCCAGGTGCGAAGCGCGAATGCCAGCCTGCCAGCGCCGTCACCCCGTGCTGCGCCGCCATGGCGGCAATGGACGCGGCCTCGCCCAGCGTTGCCGCCGGCGGCTTTTCCAGGAATACGTGCTTGCCGGCCGCAATCGCCTCGCAGGCGAGCTTGTGCCGCACTTGTGGCGGGGTGCAGATCGCCACCGCTTCGATTTCAGGATGGGCGGCCAGCATGCTGCCCATGTCCGGGTAACGCAGCACGCCTTCCGGCGCACTGGCCGGTGAGCAGCCCGCCACCAGCTCGAGGCCCTTGTTGCCGCGAATCGCGGGGATATGCTGGTCGACTGCAATCTTGCCCAAGCCAACGAGACCAATTTTCAATGCCATATTCAAACTCCGTTCAGCGGCCAATTTCTACACGATACACCGGCGTCACCTTGACGCCGCGCAGTTCCGCTACCTGCGCCTGCCCGTTGAACGCGGGACGGTGTTCTTTCGGCAGGTAGATCGGTGCGTCGGCGCGCAACGGCAGTACCGTCAGCGTCAGCGCAGCACGTTCGCGAGCCGGCAGGTTGCCTAGGCCGAACTGCCAAAGCTGGCCGTTGTAATACCAATCGTCCACCATGCGCGTGCCGTCGAACAGTCGGGCCACGTCGCCGACAAAATCAATTTCCAGCAAGGCGCCATCGACTCCTTTCGGCCGGGTCGCACCAAGCGACAGTTCCCATGCTGCGGAATTGCCGAAGACTTCCGCATCGGGCTGGATTGCCGCCTTGGCGTTGCCGCCAATTTTAATCGGAGGGACTGGCTGTGCGGCGCGCAACTTGCGCGCAGTGACAGCCAGTTCCTGGCTTGGCAGCGTTGCCTCGACAACCTGGAACAGGCCATCCTTGCCGCTCGCCTGCAGCGCCGTGCTGCCCTTCTGCGGCAGCGGCAGGGCCGGGAATACTGCCGCGCGGAAGGCTGGCTTGCCCTGGGAGCGCAACACCAGCCGGCCGTTGGCAAAGTGCGCCTGGCTGTCGCTGACGACCAGGCGGCGTTCGCCCTGCAACTGGCCGACTGCCATCTGGCGCGCCTGCTGCTGCGACAGGACCAGCACCGTCACCGGGCGCTTGCCGGCGCAGTCCAGCGTCAGCGCAGCATCGAGGCCGGGCTGGATGCCTTGCACCAGCACGCNGCCGCCTGCATTGNCTNCCTNGCCCTGCGTCTTGAGGCAGGCGCCGGCCGCCGCGTCCAGCGCGAATTCAGGCGCAATGCCNTCCTGCGCCGCGAACACGTACACACTGCCCGCCTTGCCGCGCTCCAGCCGGGCTACCGGCTGCACTGTGGCGTATTGCAGGCGGTAGCCGTCCATATCGAAATTGATCGGCCAGAAGAAGTAGCTGCCGGCCGCGATATCGACCGGCTGGCGTGGCAGCGTGACTGCCTGCCCGTCCAGCTTCACCGCGAACTGCACCTGCTTCTGCGCCGGCAGCGCATATTGCCGCACATGGCCGTTATAGAACAGGAAGGCCTGTTCGCCCTTGCTGCGCACCGACCAGCGCGGCGCCGACAAGTCGGCCGGGTCGGCCGGCACAAGCGACGGCTTATGCACCGTCATCGGCGCCAGGCGCGCGCCGAAGTCGTTCATGAAGTAGTGGAACGGGCGCAGGTAAGCCAGCACGTCGCGCTGCTGGCCGTCAGGGCCCAGCGGCGCATTGAAATCGTAGTTGATGGCAGGCGTGTCGTTGTAGCCGCCGGTGCGCGTGCTCTCTTCCATGGTAGTCATGCCGACCGGATTGCGGCCGCCATGGAACATGTAATAGCCCATCAGGTTGACGCCGGATCCCATCTGCACCGGCAGGGTCGACGCGATATCGTCCGGCGATACCAGCGTGCGGCGGCGGTACATGGCCGGCAGCCCGGCGCCGTACTCCGCGCCCAGGAATGGCGTGCGGTCCATGTCGGTTTCCGCCGTGCCTTGCTGGGTGGCGCGGGTTTGCGCGCCGAGGTCCCCGCTGACGCGCGTGTCGAAACGGAAGGCGTAGGTTTCCTTCGGCGGCAGCTCAGTCTTGCTGGTGGCCCACGGTTCGTCCTGGTAGCCGCCGAACACCGGCACCACTTCGCCGGACGGATACAAGGTCTGGTCCCAGCCGGTCACCGTGTAGAAAGGCACGTCGATGCCGGCCTTCACGGCCATGCCTTTCAGCGTGGCGATGTGCTGGGCGCCGCGGCCCGGGCCTGCCAGGTTGTATTCATTCTCGATCTGGGCGCCGATCACGGGACCGCCCTGCTTCCACAGCAAGCCATCGACCTGTTTCGCGATCTCGCGGTAGAAGCGGTCCACGTATTTCAGGTATTGGGGATCGTCCTGGCGGGTCGGCATGGAATCCACCACCCAGTCGGGAATGCCGCCGTAACGCACTTCCGCGTGCGACCAGGGGCCAACGCGGATCCACACCTCCAGCCCGGCCTTGTTGGCCAGCTGGATGAAGCGCCGCAGGTCGCGGTTGCCGCTCCAGTTGAACTTCCCTTCCTTTTCCTCGTGGTGGTTCCAGATGATGTAGCTGGCCACCACGTTGATGCCGGCCGACTTCATCTTGGCCAGCTCCGCCTCCCAGCTATCCGCCGGGCTGCGCGAGTAGTGGAATTCACCCATCACCGGCAGCCAGGGCTGGCCGTCGCGCGTCAGGTAGCGGCTGTTGATGCCAAGGACATGGCCGCCGGGAGCGACGGCCGTGCCCATCTTGATATGGCCGGACAAAGGCGCCGGTGCGGGGGTGCTGGCATCGACTGCCAGCACTTGAGGGCCCTGCGCGGCCTGGGCAGCGTGAACGAACGCCATCGCAGCCAGGCAAAGTGTGTTACGGATCATCGGCATGCCTCAATCAGAACTTGTAGCTCAGGCCCAGGTTGTAGCGGCGGCCATATTCCATCACGTTCTGCATATATGGATTGTTGGACTGGGTCTCCACCACTTTCTGGTTGGTGATGTTGTCCAGGCCAAGGCGCAGCTGCAACTGCGGGGTCAGCCACTTCGAGAAGTTGGCGGAGACGTAGGTCTCGGCTGGATTCTCGATCATGTAGCCGGCGGTCCAGCGCGGCATGCGCACGAAGGCACTGTGGTAGTTGGCAGATACGCGCGCCTCGTAGCCCGCCTTCTCGTACCACAGGGTCAGGCCGCCATTGCGCTTCATCAGGCCCACCATCGGATAGTTGTTGGTGTATTCCTTGATGTCGCTGTCGTTGTACGAGAAGTTCGCAGCAACGCCCAGGCCGTCGAACGGAGCCGGCAGGCCGGTAAAGGCATGCTGCGCCACCAGCTCCAGGCCCCGCACGTTGCCGCCCTCGCCGTTCACGGAACGGGTCAGGGTCGCAGCGCGGCCGTTGACGGTGGTATGGTCGGTGGTGATGCCGATGTAGTCCGACACCTTCTTGTAGAACACGCCAGCCGACACCAGCGACCCTTTGTCGAAGTAGTACTGCCACGACAGGTCGACCTGGTTCGACATCATCGGCAGCAGCCCAGGATTGCCCGCGCTGCCGGTGATCGGCTGCTGCGAACCCGGATTGGTGTCGATTGCCAGCTGGCGCGAAGCGCGCATTTCATCCATCGGGGCACGCGACATGGCGCGTGCCACGCTGAAGCGGATCTGCTGCTTCTGCGCCTGGTCCAGGTTGAAGATCAGGTTCATGCTAGGCAGCACGCGGGTGTACGAAGCGCCGCCTTCAGCCGGGGTCGGCGCGGCGCCGTTGATCGACTCCATGCCGGTACCGCTCTGCTTGGTGTGCACCACGCGCACGCCGGCATTGCCGCGGAAGGTCTTGCCGAACAATTCGCCTTCCAGGTCGGCCTGGGCGTAGACGCTGCTGTTCTTTTCCTTGACCTTCCAGCCGGCCAGCAGGTCGTTCGCGGTCGGGGTGCGGCCATCCGGGCTGAAGGCATCTGCGCCCCACAGGCTGGTGGCGGAGCCCATGAAGTCTTTCAGCACGATGAATGGCGCGAAGCCGGAAACATTGACCGTTTCGTAGGCCGATGCCGGAATGGCGCTGTTCGAAGCCAGGTTCCAGGTGGTCTGGTNGTATTTCTTCTCGCGGTCGGCGAAGCGCGCGCCGAACTTGATGCGGCTCACCATGCCCGCATCCAGCGGACGCCATGCGCTCAGTTGCGCCGAGTTCAGGCGGTCGTCGACGTGGCCGTCGGTGTCCACGTACANGGTCGGGTTGCCGAAGGCGGCCGGGTTGCCCGAATCGTGGCTGAAGCTGAAGTCCTGGGTTTCGTCGCCGGTGAAGGACCACTTGATGGTGCCGTTGTTCAGGGCGAACTGGCGTACGTCGCGCCAGGCGCTGTCGCGGCCGGCCGAGGAAGTGGCGATGTCGGCATCCACTTTCCAGTCGCCGACATTGAACTTGCCGTTCAGGCCCGCGGCCAGGTTGTCCATATCCTGCGTCCACAGCGTGCTGTTGGTGGTCAGGCCCACGTTGTTGACGGTGGCCCCGACAACGTAGCCGTTGCGGATGTCGAGGTTCGAGTAGTTGGCGCTCTGCCAGCCATCCCAGTTGCCAAGGTCGCCGGTCCAATGCGACATGGCCGGTTCGCGGATCTTGTTCTTGGCGTAGTAGACGTCGGCGGTGATCATCGCATCCGGGCTTGCCTTCCACTCCACCTTGCCCAGCACGCTGCCACGCTCATTGGTGCCGCGCTTGAGTTCAGTCTCGAAACCCCATGGCGTCTTGTCTACCTTGCCGTCGCCGTTGATGTCGGCGGAATGGTCTTCGTTGAAGCCCCAGTGGTTCTTGCGCTTCTCCACCGAAGGCTGCTTCTGATAGCTGAAGGCCAGCGCCACGCCAACGTTCTTGTCCGCGTACTGGTCGATGAAGATGCCGCCCAGGCGCGGGCGAACCGATTTGGTGTCGAGGTCGCGGGCTTCCGAGTAGTACAGCGCGTCGGCCTTCAGCGAAGCCTGGCGGCCGCTGTATTTGAGCGGCGACACAGTCTGCAGGTCGATGCTGGAGGCGACGCCGCCTTCCACCAGGTCCGCATTCTGGGTCTTGTAGACGATGGCGCCGGACAGCGATTCGGACGGGAACTGCTCGAAGCGCACAGCGCGGTTCGGCTCGGACGAAGCCAGTTCGCGGCCGTTCAGGGTAGCGCCGATGAAGCGCTCGCCCATGCCGCGCGCCACGATCTGGCTGGCGTTGCCGCGATCCAGGCCTGCGGCCAGGCCAGGCAGGCGGGCCAGCGACTCGGCGATGGTGGTGTCCGGCAGCTTGCCGATGTCTTCGGAAGCGACGACTTCCACCATGCTGTTGGAGTTTTCCTTGACGCTCAGGGCGCTGCGCACCGAGGCGCGGATACCGGAAACGGTGACCTTCTGGATCGACGGTTCTTCTGCCTGCTGCGCGAAGGCGGCAGGAATGGCAGGGATCAGGAACAGCGACTTCACCAGCAGGCTGATTTTCTTTTGCTTCATGATGCTTTTGTTTTCTCCGTAGTTTTTTTGTGATTTGTTGTATTACCAGAGCGCCCCGTAGATCACGGCCAGCAGCACGCACACCACGGCCGAACCGATNGCAAAGCCACGGTCTACACGGAACAACTGGCGGTCGACCACCATGGCTTTGGCTTCGCCATCACGCCTTCCCATAAGGCTGATCAGCACCATGCCGGCCACCACTGCCCAGAACACCAGGAACATGCGGTCGATGAACGGGATTTCGAAGACGCCGCTGCCGTTGTCGGCGGCGAAGCCGATCGGCGCGAGGAAGGACAGGTCCATCATCGTTGGCAGGAACTTGAGGATGATGGAGAACACCAGCCCGCCCACGGTGGCGAACATGGCGGCTGCGTTGGTCGCTTTCTTCCAGAAGAAACCAAGCAGGAACATGGCNAGGATGCCCGGCGAGACNAAGCCGGTGTATTCCTGGATGTACTGGAANCCGCCTTTCTTGTCGATGCCCAGCATTGGTGCGATCAGCACCGCAATTGCCATCGACGCCACCACGGTAAGGCGGCCGACCCACACCATGCGCTCTTCGCTTGCTGCGGGTACAAATTTCTTACGATAGATATCCAGCGTGAAAATGGTGGCGATGCTGTTTGCCTTGCCGGCCAGCGAGGCCACCACAGCGGCGGTCAGGGCGGCGAACGCCACGCCGCGCAAGCCNTCCGGCAGCAATGCCAGCAGCGTCGGGTAGGCGCGGTCCGGATTCAGCTCGCCGCCCTGGCGCAGCGCACCGCCCAGCGCGCCCGCCTGGTCCAGCGCGAAGGCCGCTATGCCGGGCAGCACCACGATCACGGGCATCAGCAATTTCAGGAATGCCGCAAACAGCAGGCCTTTGCGTGCGGTCGGCAGGTCGGCGCCCAGCGCGCGCTGCGTGATGTACTGGTTACAGCCCCAGTAATTCAGGTTGGCGATCCAGATGCCGCCCAGCAGGATGCTCAGGCCAGGCAAATCCATATAGCTTGGATGATCGCGCGTCAGCACCATGTCGAAGTGGCCGCGGGCACGCGAGAACAATTCGGCCGTGCCGTGCAGCGCGCCTTTGCCGCCGCCCAGGCCGGCCACCAAGTCCAGCGCGATCCAGGTCGTCACCAGGCCGCCGATCACCAGGCACACCACCTGGATCACGTCGGTGTAGCCGATCACCTTCATGCCGCCCAGCGTGATGATCGTCGCGAACACGGCCAGGAACAGCATGCAGGCGCCCACGCTCAAGCCGGAGATGCTGCTGATGGCGATGGCGCCGAGGTAGAGGATGGAGGTCAGGTTGACCACGATGTACAGGCCAAGCCAGAACAGCGCCATGGTCGTCGCCACGCCCTTGCCATAACGCTGTTCGAGGAACTGCGGCATGGTGTAGATGTGGTTTTTCAGATACACCGGCATGAAGAACACGGCCACGATGACCAGCGTTGCCGCCGCCATCAGCTCATACACCGCAATCGCCATGCCGATCTTGAAGCCGGATCCGCTCATGCCGATGAACTGTTCGGCGGAGATATTGGAGGCGATCAGCGATGCGCCGATGGCCCACCAGGTCAGGGAACCTTCGGCCAGGAAGTAATCGCGCGAAGCCGAGCCGGAGCTGCTGTTCTTGCGGCGATAGACCCAGATGCCGTATGCGGCAACGACCGCAAAATAGATCAGGAATACAACCGAATCGAGGGATGTGATTTTCATGGCTAGCGTCTCTGTTTGCAAATGCGTTGACAACATTTGCTTATCATTAAGACGCTTAGCTTAACGAATTGGCTATTCCTTAGTTATGCGGAATACGCATTGAGCTATGACTTTCTGGAATAGCTCGCAAGGACCTGATCATTCCGGCCTGCCGTAAAACTGCGGTGCACCGTCGAAGGCCAGTTCCAGCCGGTCCAGGACGAAGCCGGGATCGAGGGCGCGTACCCGCAGTACGTGCCGGCCCGCAGCGACGTTTTCCAGCGACAGGGTGCGCAGCGCGGTATTCGACAGCACGTTGGCCTTCCATTCGTCGCTGCGGCCATGGGTGGTGAAATCGAGTTCCCTGAACGGTTCGTTGTCGAAGCTGACGGCGATGCGAAGCTTGTCGCGGGACGTCAGGGGGTGCACCGGCACGGCCACCACTTTCAACTGGGCCGGGCCTTGCGACANGGTCGCAANTTCGTAANCCAGCGTGCTGCCCNCGCCTGCTGCCAGGGACGAGCGCATGCTGNCGCCGAAACTCCCCAGGCCAGGGACCAGGGTCCAGCCGGTCACTGGCGCCGCCTGCACCGCCGAAATGGTCACGATCCTTTCGCTCTCCAGCGGCAGTCCTGGCGCAGGATCGGGTTGTACCTGCAACCGGAGCGGGAGCGGTTTCCCCCCGCAGCGCAGTGCAATGGAAGGCGCTGCAGCGCGGCCGTCGTAGCGGATTTCAATGCGCTGCTCAAAGCCATTCCCGGCGTCCAGCCGGCCGCTTGCCGCAGACAGTGTGAGCGAGGCGCCAACTCCGGCTGCCTGCCAGTCCAGTTCCTGCCCGCTGCTGCCGACCAGCGTCACCGTGCGTACTCCGGCCGGCCCGAATTGAAATTGAGCTGCGCGCCGTCGCCCGAAAAGGGGAACGGATATGCGATGCTGCAGCCGACCCGCTGGGGAGCTTTCAGCGTAAGTGGGTATTGCCGGCGCACTGAATACCGGCAGGCGGCGCGGTGCCGGGTCCATCATTCCTTGCCATTTGCCGTTTCCCAGCGCGTTGTAATGCGCGGTGTCGGCCACGATTGCAGCCTGCGCCGACCGGGCACGCGCTGCCTGGAAGTTCGCGTCAGGCCTGCCTTCGCGGGCATGCTGCGCCGCCAGTTCCAGCCTCAATATCCGCGTATTCAGGTTGGCACTGGAACGCACGGGGTACTGCACCAATTGAAAGAAAGCGTCGGCCAGCGACGGCGGAAGCCGCCGCGCAACGGCATCGGCGCGCTTGGCCAAAGCCTCGTAACGCGCCAGCCTCCGCTCCGCTTCTCCGCTGCCTGAGCGAAGATAGTCTGTTGCCCTCACCGGCGTGGTGGGCTCGGTCTGGCTGAAACCCATGAACTCCGGCCTGCGCTCCCATGCCAGGTCATAGTAGCCGGTCATGATGTCCGCGAGTTCCTCGGCCTCGTCCGCGCCGAACTGCGCGCGCATCCAGCCGGCGAGGTGCTCGCGTGCGGGGCGTTCCAGCGTATTGCCGTCAAAAGCCAGGTCAAGGAAGTATTGCGTGAGGTATTCGGCGGGCTTGATGTCGCCGACGTTGACGATCCAGACCTTGCGCGCGCCAGTCGCCGTCGCCCGCTGCAACTGGTCGCGGATCAGGGCGGGATGCGTCGTCCCAAGCCACAGGTAATCGTGCGGGCGGCCCCAATAGGAGATGTGATAGTAGATGCCCGCCCCGCCCGGCCGCCGCGCTTCCTGCGGCGTGCTCAATTGGTGCAGGTAACCGTAATTGTCGTCCGGCCAGATGAGGGTGATATCTTCCGGCACCTGCAACCCTGCCTTGTAAATATCCAGCACTTCCTTGTACAGCGTCAGCGCCTGCGGCGCCTTCGGCGCAGCCTTGGCAAGCAGCTCGCGTTGGACAGCTATGGCCTCGCTCACTCCACGCCGCGCCTCATCCACGTTATGCGCGCCTTCCATGGCCGAATCGTGCACGCCGCGGATGCCCACCGAGTACATGTTTTCGAAGTCCTTCACTTCTTTCAGGCGCTCGTCCCAGTAACGAACCAGCGACGCGCGGTTGCTGAAGAAATTGAAGGCGCCGCGCTGTTGATGGTCCCACTCGCGCACGTTATTGCGCATCATGGGCTCCGCATGGGAGGTGCCGACCACGATGGCGTAATCGCGCGCTGCTTCCGCATTGCCTGCAATCTGGTAGAACGGCCTGGTGGAGTCGTGCATCGCCGGCCAGATGATGTTGGCCTTCAGGCGCCACATCAATTCGAAAATGCGCGCATAAGTGGAAGGACCGATATCCCGGGCCGGATCATGCCTTGCGGCCCACGGCTGCAGCCCCCAGTCTTCATCGTTCAGGAAAATGCCGCGATACTGCACGTGCGGCGAAGCCGAATGGACTCGGGCCGCCGACACTTCCAGTCGCTCGCGCCGGGCCGGGCGAACGTCCGCCCACCACTCCCAGGCAGAGACGCCCAGTTCCCGCGTCAGGTCGATCACGCCCCATACCGTACCGCGCAGGTCGGCGCCGGCAATCAGCAGGATTTGCGTTCCTGGATGGCGGCGCGAATCAACAGCAATGCGTTCATAGCTTTCCCATTCCAGGCGAGGCAGCTCAATACCCTCTTCCGCAAGCACTTTCCGCACCAGCGGCGAATCGTGGCGGCCGATCACTACGCATACCCGCGTACACGCTTCGATGCCAGTGCCCCGCGCCGCGCCGCCGCCCGCCAGCGCTGCCAGGTCGCGCGCCAGCAGGTCGCCAGCGACCTTCATCGCGGCTTGGTCCTCATGCACGATGGCGGGCAGTCGCCCATCGGGATTCAGCGTGATCCGTCCTTCCGCAGCGGCCTTGCCCGAGCTGGTTATGGCGGCAAAAACAATCAACAACGTGAGCAATTGCTTGGTCATATAGCGATTCGGGATAGCTGAAGCGACAATTGGCATACAGGAGGCGAAACCGATTCGCTAGCATATGGTACCGCTAACAATCTTGCAAACAAAAGTGGAGACTGAATGAAGAAGACTACCCGCCGCGCGCTCGCGGCACTTTGCATTGCCGCTTGGGCGGGCGCCGCCACGGCCGCCGCACCGATTCCCGAACTGGTGAAGAAAGACGGCCGGCACGCCTTGATGGTCGATGGAGCTCCCTACCTCCTGCTTGGCGTACAGGCGCACAACTCCAGCAACTACCCGGACGCGCTCAAGCAAGTGTGGGCCGCGGTCAAGGACGTCCACGCCAATACGCTGGAAATCCCGGTCGCATGGGAACAGGTCGAGCCCGAGGAAGGCAAGTTCGATTTCAGCTACGTCGACACGCTGCTGAAGCAGGCGCGCGAAAACAAGGTGCGTGTGGTGCTGCTGTGGTTCGCGACCTGGAAGAACACCAATCCGAACTACGCCCCCGAATGGGTGAAGTTCAACAACCAGCGTTTCCCGCGCATGGTCGGCAAGGACGGCAAATCCATTTATTGCATGTCGCCCTTTGGGGAGGAAACACTGAAAGCCGACAAGAAGGCTTTCACCGCCCTGATGAAGCACCTGAAAGCCGTCGACGAGGAACAGCGCACCGTGATCATGGTGCAGGTCCAGAATGAAGTCGGCACCATCGGCGCGGTACGCGACTTCGGCGCCAAAGCCGAAGCAGCCTTCCACCAGGCAGTGCCGCCTGCGGTGCTGGCCCATAAGAAGTCGCCGGTGCCTGGTGCAGCCAGCGGCACCTGGNCCGAGGTCTACGGCCCCTATGCCGAGGAATACTTCCATGCATGGGCCATCGCCAGCTATATCGAGGAAGTCGCGAAGGCCGGCCGCGCCGTCTACAACCTGCCGATGTACGTCAACAGCGCACTGCGCGACCCGCTCGCGCTGATGGCGCCATGGCAGAACAATTTCATCTCGGGCGGTCCAGCGTTCGACGTGATCGACATCTACAAGGCTGCGGCGCCGCATATCGATCTCGCCGCGCCGGATATCTACATGTCGGAATCGAACAAGTTCAGCGCCAACCTCGAACTTTTCCAGCGCCCCGACAATGCCCTGCTGGTGCCGGAAATGGGCAACGCAAAGCCCTTTGCGCGCTATGTCTACCAGGTGCTCGGCCGCGGCGCGCTGGGCATCGCGCCGTTTGGCGTCGACTACTTCGACTACACCAATTTCCCGCTTGGATCGAAGGAAACCGACAAGTCGATGGCCGAACCTTTCGGCAAGGTTTATGCGGCGTTCCGCCCGATGGAGCGCCAGTGGGCGAAATGGGCATTTGAGGGCCGCACCTACGGCGTTGCCGAAGGAGACGACCGCAAATCCCAGACCGTGAACATGAAAAACTGGAAGGCCACGGTATCGTTCCGCGAATGGCAACTCGGCGACCGCTCGTGGAAGCCGGACATGAAGGATTACCCGGCCGGTACCGAAACGCCAAGCGGCGGCGTCTCCATCGCCCAGATCGGCGACAACGAATTCATCATCGTCGGCCAGCACGCGCGCGTGAAGATCGAAGGCATCGGCAGCAACGAAGGCAAGCCGTCGGCAAGTGGATCATGGAGCGCAACTGGAACGGCGACCAGACCGACTATGGCATCAATCTGACCGCCAACCCTACGGTTCTGAAGATCCGTCTGGGCACTTATTGAAGGGAGAACTGGCATGCAAGGTAAGCCGATCCGAAAAATCGTCATCGTCGGCGGCGGTACTGCCGGCTGGATGAGCGCCGCGCCGCTGGCGCTCAAGCTTGGCAAGGCCTGCGAGATTGTGCTGGTCGAATCGCCGGAAATCGGCACGGTGGGTGTGGGCGAAGCGACGCTTCCTACCATCCGCTATTTCAACCATGCGCTGGGACTGGACGACGCCGATTTCGTGCGCAAGACGCAAGCCACCTTCAAGCTCGGCATCGAGTTCAAGGACTGGGG
>Ga0055524_1001230_pt1 | contig 15132 bp, 14 predicted proteins | sample AraplaCol_mCL_r2_2_FD_55011 | JGI IMG/M metagenome (GOLD analysis project Ga0055524, IMG submission 55011) | Arabidopsis root microbial communities from North Carolina, USA - plate scrape MF_Col_mCL_r2 | ecosystem: Host-associated > Plants > Roots > Endosphere | place: USA: North Carolina...
ACTCCCGTGCGGGAGGCCATGTCCCGGCTGACGGAGGAGGGGCTGCTCGATCGCCTGCCAAATGGTGGCTTTGTCGTCCGCCGCTTCGGTTTTGCCGATGTNGTCGATTCCATTGAAGTGCGTGGTGTCATGGAAGGNATGGCGGCAAGGCTCGCTGCGGAACGCGGCGCCGCACCCGATGCGCTCGNAGATATCAGGCAGACGGTGCTGAAGCTCGACGCCTGTTTCGGCGAGCAGCTCGANGATGTCGATTTCGATGCCTATTCCGACCTGAACGAAAAATTCCACCATCAGCTTGCAGCACTTGCCGGCAGCGAGATCATCAGGCGTGAGGTGGAGCGGGCAAGNTCGCTGCCTTTTGCCTCGCCCTCGGCGTTCCTGCCGGACAAAGCTGATATCACCGCCTTCCGTCGTTCGCTGCGCTCCGCGCAGGACCAGCACAGGGCGCTCGTCAGCGCGATCGAAGCGCGCGAAGGCAGCCGCGCGGAAGCGATCGCCAGGGAGCATGCCCGTACGGCGCGGCGCAATCTTGAATACATTCTGGCGGAAGACCCAACACTGATCGAACAGATCAGGGGACTCGCGCTGATTCATCGGTAATTTCAGATAATTCCCGGCTCTGAAGGGCGGCCTGTGGCCGCCTTTTTTCATTTTCGGAGCATTGGCCTGGGCGTTGTCGGGACAAAATAGGCTTGCAATCTGATCGCATTGGGCATTTCATGTATACACTATCGCATGCCAATGGGAGGACATCAGGTGGCGAGATCGAACCTATCCGAAGTTTTGAAGTCGGCTGGCAATACGGTGGAGTTGCTGCGCAATTCCAAGGTCGGCATGTATGTATACCCGGTCGTTGCGGCCGAGTTCTCCAACTGGCGTTCGGAGCAGGCCGCATGGCGCAACTCCGCCGTCCTCTTCGATCAGTCGCACCATATGGACGAATTGACCGTCGAAGGCCCTGACGCGGAGAAGTTCCTCGCCTATCACGGCGTCAACTCCTTCTCGAATTTCGATACGAACCGCGCCAAGCATTTCGTACCGGTCACGCCGGCCGGTCATGTCATCGGCGACCAGATCATCTTCCGCGAACGCGATGATAAGTTCATCCTCGTCGGCCGCTCGCCGACCTCCAACTGGCTGATGTTCTGCGCTGCTTACGGCAAGTGGAACGTGCGGCTCAAATATGATCCGCGCTCGCCCTCGCGCCCGGAAGGCGAACGGGTGTTGCGTACGCATTATCGCTATCAGATCCAGGGACCGGATGCCCCAAAGATCTTCGAGAAGATGAACGGCGGACCGATCCCCGACATCAAGTTCTTTCATGTCGACAAGATCAAGGTCGGCTCGAAGACCGTGAATGCGCTGCGCCACGGCATGTCCGGTGCGCCGGGCCTGGAAATCTGGGGTCCCTACGAGGACAAGGCCTATATCCACTCGGTTATCCTGGAATCGGCAAAGGCGGCGGGCGTCGATCTCGTACGCTGCGGCAGCCGCGCATATTCCACCAATACGCTGGAATCCGGCTGGATCCCGTCGCCACTGCCCGGCATCTATACGGGTGATGGCATGCTGGCTGCCTATCGCGACTGGCTCGGCGCCGATAGCTACGAGGCAACTGGCGCCATCGGCGGCAGCTTCGTTACCAGCAATATCGAGGACTATTACGTCAATCCGTTCGAACTCGGCTACGACTTCTACATCGGATGGAAGAAGGACGATTTCATCGGCAAGTCGGCACTCGAAAAAATGAAGGGCCAGACGAGCCGCAAGAAGGTGACCTTCGAGTGGAATGCCGAAGATGTCGTCAACGTCATCGCCTCGGCCTTCCGTCCGGGTGAGGATCATTTCAAGTGGATCGATTTCCCGCAGCCGAATTATGCCTCGACCAGCGCCGACAAGATCATGCGCGACGGCAAGATGGTCGGCATGTCGATGTTCAATGGCTATAGCTACAATGAGCGCTGCATGCTCTCGCTCGGCATTGTCGATGCCGATGTTGAGGTTGGCGATGTGCTGACCCTCGTGTGGGGCGAACCCGACGGTGGATCAGGCAAGACCTCGGTCGAACCGCACAAGCAGGCGGAAATCCGCGTGCGTGTTTCGCCCACTCCCTATTCCCGTGAAGCTCGCGAGAATTACGCCGACAGCTGGCGTAGCAAGAAGAGCTGAACTCCGACACCACCATCCACGGTGTTAACGACGGCGCTCGGGAGGGCGCCGTTTTTCATGGATTCGTCCTCGCGCATTGCCTCTAGCCGACCACGCATGGCAGCTGTTAGAACAGCCACTCTTCCCGATCGGCGATCACTCCGATGTCACAAAGACAACGCAGATATGCCTCCTGAAAATCGAATCGAACAAGGATGACAGCAGTGGCACAGGCCCAGCCGCATGAGCGAATTCAGTACATCGTCGAGGGCGGCCATCGCCTTGCCGGCGAGATCCAGCCGAGCGGCAACAAGAATGCCGCCTTGCCGATCATTGCCGCTTCGCTGCTGACCGACAAGCTCGTGTATCTGACCAACGTGCCGCGTATCCGCGACGTCGAAGCGCTGGTCGAGCTGATCCAGTCCGTCGGCGCCAAGGCGCGCTGGCTCGGCCGCAACGAACTCGAGATCGAGGCGAGCATCTCAAGCCGGCCGATCTCGATCCGGCGTTGTGCGCCCGCATTCGCGCGTCCATCCTGCTTGCCGGCCCGATGCTGGCTCGTTGCGGCGAGATCACGTTGCCGCCGCCGGGTGGCGATGTCATCGGCCGCCGCCGCGTCGACACCCACTTCCTGGCTTTGGAGCAGCTAGGCGCCGAAATCAGCGTCAACGGCTCCTACAGTTTTCGCGCCAGGCACCTGCGCGGTGCGGACGTCTTCCTTGACGAACCGTCAGTCACTGCCACGGAAAATGCACTCTGTGCGGCTGTGGCCGCCGAGGGCAAGACGATCCTGCGCAATTGCGCCTCCGAGCCGCATGTCCAGGATCTCGCCCATTTCCTCATCGCAATGGGTGCCAAGATCGAAGGTATCGGCACCAATACGATGATCATCCATGGCGGCCAGCCTCTCGGCGGCGCCTCACACCGCATCGGCCCTGACCATAACGAGATTGGCTCGCTCATCGGCCTTGCTGCCGTCACCGGTTCCGAGATCGTCATCCGACGCGCGGGTGTTGAGCATCTGCGCTCGACGCTGATGACCTTCGAGCGTCTCGGTATCCGCTGCCGCATTGAGGGCGACGATCTTGTCGTGCCAGCGGGTCAGGAAATGAAGATCCAGCCGGATTTCGGCGGGCATATTCCAAAGATCGAGGATCAGCCCTGGCCGGCTTTCCCGGCCGATACCATGTCGATTGCGATCGTCACCGCCTCGCAATGCGACGGCGTCGTGCTGATGTTCGAGAAGATGTTCGAAAGCCGGATGTTCTTCGTCGACAAGCTGATTACCATGGGCGCGCGCATCGTGCTTTGCGATCCGCATCGTGCAATCGTCGCCGGCCCGTCCAAGCTGCGCGCCGCACAGGTGGAAAGCCCTGACATTCGCGCCGGCATGGCGATGCTGATTGCTGCCATGTGCGCCGAAGGAACGAGCGTCATCAACAATGCCCAGCAGATCGAGCGGGGATATGAGCGGATCGAGGAGCGGCTCAACGCGCTCGGCGCGCGCATTACCCGCGTGCCGCCGCGCGAGGCATAAATCTAGACGCTGAGATGCGCTTCGAGAATTTCCGGTGAGGCGAGAAGTGCTTCGGATGTGTCGCGGTAGGTCACCGCGCCACGTTCGAGCACGATGACCTCGTCCGTCAGCGGCAATACTTTGCGGGCCTTCTGCTCGACGATGATTGCCGACATGCCTTCGCCGGTGACGATGCGGCGAGCGCTGCCAACAGCTCGTCGACGATGATCGGCGCGAGGCCCTCCAGCGGCTCATCGAGTAGCAGCACCTTCGGATTGAGCATCAGGGCGCGGGCGATGGCGAGCATCTGCTGCTCGCCTCCTGACAATTGGTTGCCGAGGTTGCGGCGGCGTTCCTGCAGCCGCGGGAACATCTGGTAGATGCGGGCGACATTCCAGGCGCCGGGCCGCGCGCTCGCCGTCAGGTTTTCCTCCACCGTCAGCGAACGGAAGATATTGCGCTCCTGCGGTACCCAGCCGATGCCGAGGGGAGCACGCTTTTCCGCGCGCAGCCGGGTGATGTCGCGCTGCTGCAGGTGGATGGAACCGGCGTGGTGGGTGGTGACGCCGATGATGGTATTGAGCAGGGTCGTCTTGCCCGCGCCGTTGCGGCCGAGCAAGGCCAGCGAGCGGCCCTGTTGCAGTGTGAAATCGACCTTGGCAAGCACGTGGGCTTCACCATAACCGGCGATGAGGCGTTCGACCCGAAGCAGTTCGGCCATCAGGCATCCTCCCCGAGATAGATGGCTTTGACCTGCGGGTCCTTGGAGATTTCGGCACGGTACCCTCGGCAAAGAGAGCACCGGCAGCGAGCACCGAGATACGGTCCGCGAAGGAGAAGACGAGATCCATGTCGTGTTCGATCAGCACGACCGTAACATTGGCCGGCAGTTCGCGGACGATGCCGAGAACCTCATGGCGCTCTTCTTCGGGAACGCCGGCTGCCGGCTCGTCGAGCAGCAGCACTTTCGGCTGCATCCCGATCGCAAGGGCGATCTCCAGCAGGCGCTGCTTGCCGTAGGGCAGGAGCGTCGTCGGCATGCCCATGACATCGACAAGGCGGAAGCGCTCCAGCAAGGCGGCTGCTTCATCGGCAACTTCGCGGTCTGCCGAAAGCGGCCGCCAGGCGAAGCGACCATGGCCTTTGCGCTCGCTGATCGCCAGCATGACGGAATCGAGCGGCGTGAAATCACCGAAGAGCTGGTTGATCTGGAAGGTGCGGGACAGGCCCTTGCCGACGCGGCGATAGGAAGAAACGGCGGTGATATCCTCGCCGGCAAGTAGGATCTCACCGCTGTTCGGCGTCAGAACGCCAGTCAGCAGGTTGATGATCGTGGTCTTGCCAGCGCCGTTCGGGCCTATCAGGGCGTGGCGTGCGCCATGGCGGATTTGCAGCGAGACATCGTTGGTGGCGACGAAGCCGCCGAAGCGTTTGACGAGGTGGCGTGTTTCGAGGGCAACGGTCATTTGCTCTCCTCCGCAATTGTATGCTCCATGTTTGCCTGTTGCCGGTTGCGCGCGGCACCGGGCAACAAGGTCTGCCAGCGGGTCAGACGCTCACGGCCAACCAGAACGATGATGATCAGGACGAGACCGATCCAGAACATCCAATATTGCGGCGTGATGACCGACAGCCAGTTGCGCAGGATGGAGAAGATGACGGCGCCGAAGACGCCGCCATAGAGATATCCGACGCCGCCGATGACAAGCACCAGCAGCACCTCTGCAGAACGGTGGAAAGCGAGCACGTCGGGCGAGACGAAGCTGGTCGTCTGCGTCAGCAGCGCGCCCGCGACGCCGGCATAGGCAGCCGAGATCGTATAGACCGCGACGATGCGGCGGGTGGGCGAGATGCCGAGCATGGAGGCTCGGCGCTGGTTGCGCTTGATCGCCTTGAGAGACAGGCCAAAGGGCGAGTTGACGATACGCCGTGCAATGTAGGTCAGAACGACAAGCACAATCAGGCAGTAGATGTATCCGGTGCGGCCCCAGAGATCGAATTCGAAATAGCCCAGGATCGGGTTCAGCATCACGCCGCTCAGGCCGTCGGCGCCGCCGGTGAGCCAGGCGGCCTGATTGACGAGTTCGGCGAGTAGCATGGCGACGCCGAAAGTTGTCATGAGGCGGGTAAGGTCGGAGCCGCGCAGCACGAGGAAGCTCGTCAGCAACCGAAGAGGCCGCTGACGACGGCGGCGGCCACCAGGCCGATGACGGGCTCACCTGAGATATAGATCGCAAACAGACCGGCAGCATAAGCGCCGAGGCCGAAGAAGGCGGTATGACCGAGCGAGACGATGCCGGCATAACCGAGGATGAGATCCAGAGAGACGGCGAAGAGCGCAAGAATGGCGATCTCCGTTAGGATCAGCATCTGCGACGGCAGCGTGAAGATCGCGGCGATGGCGACCAGCCAGAGAGCGAATTCCCAGATCTGCCAGCGGCCGGCGCGCTTCAGGAGTCCCATGGCCTTGCTGGAGGCGTTGCTGTGTTCGCCGCTCATCGGCCGCCCTCCCGGGAGAAGAGGCCATGGGGCCGGACGATCAGCACGAGGATCATCACGGCGTAGATGATGAAGGCGCCGAGCTGCGGCACGTAATATTTACCGGCGACATCGGCAATGCCGAGCAGCAACGCGGCAATGAAGGGGCCCGTTATCGACGAGGTGCCGCCGACGGTGACAACGATCATGAAATAGATCAGGTATTTCAGCGGAAAGTTCGGGTCGAGACCCAGCAGTTCGGTGCCGAGCGCACCGCCGAGGCCGGCAAGGCCGGAGCCCAGCGCGAAGGTCAGCGCGAAGATGACGGAGACATTGATGCCCATGCCGCGTGCGACACGTCCGTCATCGACAGCGGCGCGAAGCTGGCTGCCGAAGCGGGTGCGGGTGAGCGCCAACTGCAGTGCGACGGTCAGAACCGCGCAGATGACGATGATGAAGAGCCGGTAACGGCCGATATCGATGCCCAGAAAGCCGAAGCGGCCGCTGAGTTCGGGTGGCAGGTTGATCAGTTGCTGCTGGCCGCCCATGAAATGATCGATGGCCGATATCGCCATGAAGACGAGGCCGATCGAAAATAGCACCTGATCAAGATGGGAAGCCGAATAGAGGCGCCGGTACAGCAACCGTTCCAGCACGACGCCAACGAGTGCGGTGACGATGAAGGCGGCAGGCAGGCACCAATAGAAGGAAATGCCATAGCGGTTCATCATGATGACGGTGACGTAGCCGCCAGCCATGGCAAAGGCGCCGTGCGCCAGATTGACGAAATTCATCAGGCCTAGCGTGACCGACAATCCGCAGGCGAGAACAAAGAGAAGCATGCCATAGGCGATGCCGTCGAACAGGATTGTCAGCATGAGACCTCACTGCATNCAGGCGGCGGAATTGCTTCCGCCGCCNGTTCCCTGGGCTTACTTGGCAGCCGNNTTCGGATCGTGGATCTTCGGATAGGTCGCGAACTCGACATTGTAGAGTTCGCCGTTCTTCTCCTTGACCTCGCGCATGTANATATCCTGCACGATGTCGCGTGTATCAGGATCGATGGTGATACAGGGCCGCGCGGGCTGACGAATTCCATGCCCTTCATGGCATCGACGAGCTTGGTGCCATCGGTGTCACCGCCGGTCTTTTCGAGGGCGCCATAGGCGACATGCATGGCATCATAACCGCCGACCGACATGAAGTTCGGGCGCATGTTCTTGTTGGCTTTGCGCACTTCGGCGACGAAAGCCTTGTTTTCCGGGCTGTCGTGATCGGTCGAATAAAAATGACCGGTGATGACGCCCTTGGCGGCCGGTCCCATGCCATTCAGGAGATCGTCATCGGTGACGTCGCCGGTGGCGATCAGCTTGATGCCGGCGTCGGCAAGACCGCGATCGACGAACTGCTTCATGAAGATTGCGCCGACACCTGATGGCACGAAGACGAAGAGGGCATCCGGCTTGGCGTCGCGTACACGCTGAAGGAAGGGTGCAAAATCGGGGTTCTGCAGGGGAACGCGGAGTGCTTCGACAACCGTGCCACCTTCTTTCTTGAACTGGTCGGTAAAGCCCTTCTCGATGTCGATACCCGGACCATAGTCGGTCACCAGCGTGACGACACGCTTGAGGTTGTTCTGGACTGCCCAGGTGGCAACCGGAACGGCGGATTGCGGACCGCCCATCGAGGTGCGCACGAAATAGGGCGACTGCTTCATGATGGCCGAGGTCGTGGCCGAGGTGATGATCGCCGGAACCTTTGCCTGGTTCAGAACCGGGGCGACACCCATGGCAAGCGGCGTCAGGCCGAAGCCGACGAGCATCTTGACGCCATCATTGACGACGAGTTCCTGGGCGATGCGGCGGGTCTGGTCGGCCGTGCCCGCGTCGTCACGCAGCACGAGCTCGATCTTCTTGCCTGCAACCGTGTCGCCATTGATTGCCATGTATGCGCGCGCGCCGGCCTCGACCTGACGTCCGGTTGAGGCAAAAGGACCTGTCATCGGCAGGATCACGCCGATCTTCACCGTTTCCTGCGCAAATGCAGGCATCCCAGCAAGCGTGGCGAGCGCCGCGCCTGCTATCAATAGTCTTCTTGAAAACGAAATCATGTATACTCCTCCCATTGTTGCGCATCATATCTCTCTCCCGGAGATATGCCGCGACCTGAACGTTTTTCTTCTCTCCTCCAGAGGAAAACGCCATTGTCGCGAAAATTGCTCAGCGGTATCAATGTATACATAAAACTTGACATGGTACAAGCTGCCGCTACCTGGCAGGCTGATCACGAAAGGCTCGGCGGACGGTCTCTTGCGCTTGCCAGTTTTGTGTTTTGTCAAAGCAAATTTTCGATCGTCGCAACTCTGTCATATAGCTATGGCGAGAACGTGCTTTATCGAGCGAATTGAACAGGGAGCGTGCCATGATCGAAAACACTCAGCTCGACCGTATCAAGAACGAAATCGCCGACAGCTTCGACGAGGAGCTGGAAATGCAGATGGAGGAGGACCGGCTCGACGAGCTGGTCGCCGAGGGCATGTCCGGCGAAGCGGAACAGACGCTCGAGCGCAAACTCTATTTCCGCGAGCTCTTCCGCCTGCAGCATGAGCTGGTCCGTCTTCAGGACTGGGTCCAGTACAAGAAGTTGAAGGTGGTCGTGCTTTTCGAGGGCCGCGATTCCGCCGGCAAGGGCGGTGCAATCAAGCGCGTGACCCAACGCCTCAATCCGCGCGTCTGCCGCGTCGTGGCGCTGCCGGCGCCGACCGAACGCGAGCGGAACCAGTGGTATTTCCAGCGCTACACGCCGCATCTGCCGTCGGCGGGCGAGATGGTGCTCTTTGACCGCAGCTGGTACAACCGTGCCGGCGTCGAGCGGGTCATGGGCTTCTGCACGAAGGACGAGCTGGAAGAGTTCTTCCGCTCCGTGCCGGAATTCGAGCGCATGCTGGTCCGCTCCGGCATCATCCTCATCAAGTACTGGTTCTCGATCACCGATGAGGAGCAGGAGTTCCGCTTCAACATGCGCATCCACGATCCGCTGAAGCAGTGGAAGCTCTCGCCGATGGACCTACAGAGCCGCGTCCATTGGGAGGAATATACCAAGGCCAAGGAAGAAATGCTCGCCCGCACCCATATTGAGGAAGCGCCGTGGTGGGTCGTTCAGGCCGTCGACAAGAAACGCGCGCGCCTCAATTGCATCGCCCATCTGCTCGGCCAGATCCCGTATGAGGACGTTCCGAAGGAAGGGATCGTGCTGCCGGATCGCGTGCGTCACGATGACTACCACCGCACCCCGGTTCCGCCGGAAATGTATGTTCCCGAAGTCTACTGATTGAAATGGCTGCGGCCGGTTTCCGGCAGCAGCGCCTTTTCAGCATGTCGCGCAAAACCGATTCACGCGTTGCGCGACATGACTCAATGCGCCGATTGCTGCTTGGCGCGGGCGACGATCTGGGTCGGATTGACGAATTGCAGCGCGATGATGAGCCAGAAGAGCGTCGTCACCATATAGATCACCGCCATCGCATCGATTGATTGGCTGGCTCGTACGCCGGATGCGAAGACCGCGTAATAAAGAGAGACGACAAGCGTCTGGGTCTGCGGCCCGGCGATGAGGAAGGTCAGCTCGAACATCGCAAGCGTGCGCACCAGAACGAGCAGAAGTGCTGCCAGCATGCCGGGCAGCAGGAGCGGCAGCAGAATGCGGATAAAGAGGCTGGTGGTGCCGGCACCGAAGACACGGGCGGCGGCCTCGATGCGTGGATCGATCTGCTCGATGAACGGGATCATGACGAGCACGACGAAGGGGAAAGACGGCACGAGGTTGATCAGCACCACGCCCCAGAAGGTGCCGCCGAGCCCGAGCTGGTAGAGCACGGTTGCCAGCGGAATGCCGTAGGTCAGCGGTGGGATCAGCAGCGGCAGCAGGAAGAGCAGGATGATGGCGCGCTTGCCCGGGAAATCGCGCCGCGCCAGAGCATAGGCTGTCAAAACGCCCAGAATGCCCGAGATGATGACGACGACAAAGGCCATCTCGAAGGTAACGATGACGACACTGGATAGCTGGAATTCGCTCCAGGCGCTGAAATACCAACGATCCGTCCAGCCGCGCGGCAGCCATGTGCCGAGCCAGCGTGTGGCGAAAGAGTTGACGATCACGGCCGCGATGACCGCAAGCAGGTTGAGGACAAAGAGGGTCGCGAGCGCCCAGACGGCGATGCGCCAGATCTTCGAGGTAAGGCCCTGGTCACGGATCATGGCTTAGCCTTTCGTGCCGCCGGCCGGGCCGCGGTAGAAGAAGGAACGCGCACCGAGGACGGCGACGACAACAATGAGCTCGACGCCACCCATGATAATGGCGATCGCCGTGCCGTAGGAATGATCATATTGCTCGAAGGCGGCTTGATAGGCTGCAATTGAGATGACGCGCGTCGGACCAGCCGGCGCGCCGAGCAGGACGGCGGACGGGAAGACGGCAAAAGCCTGCACGAAGGAAAGGCAGAAGGTCACGGCGAGACCGGGCACCAGGAGCGGCAGGAACACGCGCGTAAAGCGCTGCCGCGCATTGGCGCCGAGCGTGGCGGCAGCCTGCTCGATCGCCGGGTCGATGCCGGTGATATAGGACAACGTCAGCAGGAAGGCGAAGGGGAAGCCGGTAATCAGCAGCGAGGCGNANACACCCCAGTAATTGTTGGTGAGCTTGACCGGTGAATCCAGGATNCCGAACAGGATGAGCGTCTCGTTGAACCAGCCGCGCGGGCCGAGAAANGTCAGCANACCATCGGCGACGAAGACAGTACCGAGCGTAATNGGCAGTACGAGGATNGTCGTCAGTAGCCGCTGTCGCCGCATCAGNCGGACGCGAAACGCAACCGGGACTGCGAAGGCCAGGTTGACGATCGTGACCGGCAAGGCAAGCCACATCGTATTGGCGATCGTGCCGTACTGGAACTGGTCCGAGAAGAANTTCGCGTAATTTTCGTACCANACGCCGCCATCCTTNGGCATCAGTGAATCCGCAACGCCGTAGACGAAGGGGTAGATGAAGAGGGCGATCATGAAGATCAGGCCTGGCAGCACCAGCAATGTCGTGCCGTCAAGGCCCTGAGCGGCAAGCCGNGTTTTCAGTGAGGGACCGCCATTCATGCTGGCGCCCCTTTGAAGACCAGCGAACGGCCCGCGACGGGCTGCAGAGTGGTGGCAGAGCCGCGCGGCAACGCATCATCGGAGCGGAAATANAGCTCCGATCCGTCCGCCGAACGNGCCATACCGAAGAAGGCNCGCCCGCGATATTCGGTGTTCGCGACAATGACGGGAATGCCGCTGTCGTCGGTGGTCGCAACGAGATCTTCNGGACGCACGGAGAGCACTGCGGCATCGCCGACCTTCAATGTGTCGCGCATCGTGCCGGTCAGCCGNGCACCCGCGGCCTCGATTTCGGCCTCGNTGCCGGANATGGAGACGACGCGCCCGGGAATGCGGGTGCGGAAGCCCATGAAATCGGCGACGTTGAGATTGACCGGGCGCTGGTAGAGATCCTGAGGCGTGCCGATCTGCTGGATATGACCCTGGCTCATGACAACGATGCGGTCGGCAAGCGACAGGGCTTCGTCCTGGTCATGCGTGACATAGATGGTCGTCGAGCCGATCTGGTCGTGGATACCGCGGATTTCGGCGCGCATTTCCAGGCGCAGCTTGGCGTCGAGGTTGGAGAGCGGCTCGTCCATCAATACGATCGGCGGGCGGATGACGATTGCGCGGGCAATCGCCACGCGCTGTTGCTGGCCGCCGGAGAGCTGGCCGGGCAGCTTGTCCGCCTGACTTTCCAGGCGCACGAGCGCCAGCGCATCGATGATGCGCTTGTCGGCTTCCGCGCCGCTGATGCCCCGCATGGCAAGGCCGAAACCGACATTCTTGCGAACGCTCATGTGCGGGAAGAGGGCGTAACTTTGAAAGACCATGCCGAAGCCGCGCTTTTCCGGCTCCAGTTGGTCGATGCGATTGCCGCCGAGGCGGATTTCGCCGCCGGACAGGCCAAGCAGGCCGGCAATGCAGTTCAGCGCGGTGGATTTTCCGCAGCCGGAGGGGCCGAGAAGTGCGATGAATTCGCCGGGTTCGATCGTGAGGTCGATGCCATCAAGGGCGTTATAGGCGCCGAAAGATCGCCTGATGCCATCGAGCTCAAGGCGCGCATTCTTCCGCGATGACGCTGTTGCTGCGTTTTGAACCGGCAAAGTCAATGCAATCTCCATTTATCGGCAACCACGGCCGTTAGAAATCCGGCGCCGAGATACCCGGCGCCGGCTCATTTCAATCACCGAAAAATCAGCCCTTCTTGGCGCCGATCTTCTCGTCCCAGATGCGGAAAGCCTGGACGAGCTGCTTGGGCTCGAGCGGCACTTCCAGCGGGCTGCCGGCGATCCAGTCGGCATATTCCGGCCGGCCGAATTCCTTGATGGTTTCCTGGCTTTCTGCAGGCGCCATCTCCAGCGTGACATCCTTTACCGCCGGGCCTGGATAGAAGTAGCCTGCATCGTAGGCGATTGCTTGCTGTTGCGGCTGATAGATGAAGTTCAGGACGTCGAGCAGAACGCCAACCTTCTCGTCGGAAACGCCTTTCGGGATCGCCGCATAGTGAGCGTCGGTGACCCAATGGAAGCCTTCGAGCTTGCCGACCTTGGCTTCCTCGGGAACGATGCCGAGCGCGCGTGGGTTGATGTCCCAGCCGGTGGTGGTGGCGACGATGTCACGCGTGCCTTCGCCGAGTTCTTTGAAGACCACTGCGGTGCCGGTCGGGTAATATTCGATGTTTTCGCCGAGAGCGGCGAGATATTCCCAGGTCTTGGCCCAGCCGTTGACCGGATCGCGCGGATTGCTGTCGCCGAGAAGATAAGGCAGGCCCATCAGCAGCGTGCGGCCTGGGCCGGAATTGGCGGGGCGCGCATAGAGGAACTTGTTCTTGTTCTGCTTCGTCCAGTCGAGCAGCTCCTGCGCCGTCTTCGGCGGGGTCGCCACCTTGTCCGGCATATATTCGATCAGCGGGCCGGACGGGTAGTAGGTGATGACGACGCCCTGATCCTTGGCGAGTGCCTGCATCTTGAAAGCCTGAGGCAGCAGGATGCTTTCGAGATTGGGAAGGGCGGATTTCTTGGCGGAGAGGTCGACCCAGAGACCCTGGTCGACACCGGCCGAAAGCGCGTCCGTGCCTGTCAGCACGAGGTCNATATCGACCTTGCCGGCAGCCTGCTGGGCCTGGATCTTGGCCGGCAGTTCCGGAGCGGGGGCCTTGGTGAAGGAAAAGCTGGCGACGAATTCAGGCTTGGCCTTGGCGTAGTTCTCGAACATGCCCTGCGTCAGNGCCAGGTTGCCCGCGACGTCGACGATGGTGATGGTGACCGGCTTTGCCGGCGCCTTGGCCTGTGCGAAAGCGCGAAGCGGCAACATTCCGGCCGCGGCGACGCCGGCAGCTCCGCCGACGAAGGTTCTGCGTGTAATCTTCATTCTATCCTCCTCCTTTGCGGCGGTGCCGGCCTTTGCCCCGAGCCCGCCCGTTTGCATCGCAATGCACGTCCAATGCTTCGATGCGCCGGCTTTCCGGCAGCATCAAATGCTCGCAGCTCGAAGCTTTTCCTCCGGGTGCAATGCCATGTCGCCGTTCTCCTCCGCGGCATATCTTGGCAACAGGGTTCAATTGATATACTAGTATGCACGAAAGTGTCAACGTCCCGAGACCATGCATGCGGCAAGCTTCCGACCCTGAAATCCTTGCCTTCCCGGCGCCCCACGACGCGGGCGGAAAGATCCGCCGCGTGACGACGGCCGTCGCAATCCACGAGCGGTTGCATGCCGATATCGTCTCTCTNAGGATCCCGCCCGGTACCGTGCTGCAGGAAAAGCGGATCGCAGAGGATTTCGGTGTGAGCCGAACGCCGGTGCGCGAGGCGCTGCTGAGACTGTCCGAGGGTGGACTNGTCGATATCTATCCGCAATCGGGCACGGTGGTTTCGCGAGTGCCGGTCTCGGCCATTCCGGAAGCGGTCGTCGTGCGCAAGGCGCTTGAGGGGACGACGGTCGAGATAGCCGCTGGCATTGCGACGGGGGNCGATATTGCGCGGCTGGATGCGATCATCGCCCGCCAGAAGACGCATGCCGCACTCGGCAACGCTTCGAGCTTTCACGAAGAAGACGAGGCCTTCCACGAGGCGATCGCACAGATTGCCGGCTATCCCGGCATCTGGACCATTCTGAAGACGGTGAAGGTGCAGATCGACCGGGCACGACGGCTGACGCTGCCGGTGCTCGGGCGCATGGACAATGTCGTGCGCGAGCATATGGTGATCCGCGACGCCATTGCTGCCCACGATATCGGGGCGGCGCGAGAAGCCATGATTCATCACTTAAGCGCCGTTATACCTGACGTCGCGGAGCTGCGCTCGCAGTTCCCCGACTATTTCTGCTGACGGCGGAACGACAAAACGCAGATACCAAAGGAGAGAAAGACGAGATGCGGCAAGGTTGGAGATGGTTCGGGCCGGAGGCGCCGGTCACGCTGGACGAGGTGCGCCAGACGGGTGCGACGAACATCGTTTCGTCGCTGCATCAGGTGCCGATCGGCCGTGCCTGGACAGAGGCGGAAGTACGCGAGCGCCAGGCGCTAATCGAAACCACGCCGGCCGGACGTTCGCAGCTGACCTGGAGCGTCGTCGAAAGCATTCCGATCCCCGATGCGGTCAAGCGCAAGGGTGGTCAGGCAAAGGCGGAAATCGAGGCCTGGATCGCCAGCCTCGAGGCGGTGGCCGCCTGCGGCATCCCGATCGTCTGCTACAATTTCATGCCGGTCGTTGACTGGACGCGCACCGATCTCGATTACGTGACGCCGACCGGCGCCACCGCCATGCGCTTCGATCATGAGCGTTTTGCCGCCTTCGAACTTTTCGTGCTGGAGCGTCCCGGTGCTGCCGAAGAATATTCTGAAGACGACAAGACACGGGC
>Ga0055524_1001262_pt1 | contig 14849 bp, 14 predicted proteins | sample AraplaCol_mCL_r2_2_FD_55011 | JGI IMG/M metagenome (GOLD analysis project Ga0055524, IMG submission 55011) | Arabidopsis root microbial communities from North Carolina, USA - plate scrape MF_Col_mCL_r2 | ecosystem: Host-associated > Plants > Roots > Endosphere | place: USA: North Carolina...
CCCGAACGTGAGGGTCACCGGCGCAGCAGGGTTTGCCTGGTTGTAGTGACTCGTCAGCGCCTTGGCCGCTTCGGCGAACCCTCCCGACGTGACGGCGAGTACTTCGCTGGCGTGTCCGACGGCCGGCAGTAGCAGTGCGAGGGCGGCAATCGTGCTGCAGGCGACGCGGGCGGCGCTTCGGGTGTGGTCGGGACGTGACGTGAGGGTTCGTTTCATGCTGGCGCTATGGCTTGGTTTTCGGCGCATCTATACTCGCCAAACATCGCCATTCTGACAATTGCAATGTCTGCAACGATCATTCCATGAAACAACACGATCTGGACCTGAACCAGCTGCGGGCATTCCTTGAAGTTGCCGAGAGGTCGAGCTTCAGGCGGGCGGCGGAAGAGCTTTGTATCTCGGCGCCGGCGCTNAGCCGACGCGTGGAGCTATTGGAAGAGCGACTCGGCGCACGGCTGCTGGAGCGCACGTCGCGCTCGGTGCGACTGACCGAGATAGGCGCTTCGTACCGCGACAGGGCTCGGGCAGCGCTGGACGACCTCGATGCCGCGACGATTCTGGTGACACAGAGGGCAGCGGGCGCCTCCGGACGCGTGACCGTGTCGTGCATTCCTTCTGTGGCCTTGGGNGTGATACCNGACGCGCTGCGTGCCGCCGAGGAAAGCCTNCCGGGAATCAGGGTGCGCGTCATTGACGACTCGGCCACCATCGCCATCGCCAAGGTACGGGATGGCGAGGCGGATTTCGGTGTCGCCTTCCTGCCGGAGCCAGTTCCCGAGTTGGCTTTCGACCCCGTGGTCGAGGATCCCTTCGTCCTGGTCGTGGCCAGGCAGCACCGGCTTGCCGCGCACCGAAGCGTCCGGTTGGCATCCCTCGGCAATGAGTCGTGGGTCGCGCTAAGCCGGGCAAGCGGCAATCGTCAGCTCATCAATCGCGCGCTTGCTGACCACGGCATCTATCTGCCTTACACACATGAGGCCGCACATATCGCCTCGCTGTTGGCGCTGGTGGAAGCCGGCGTCGGCATTGCCCTGTTGCCAAGGCTTTCCGCGCCGAGAACCAGTACCAACATAAAGGTGCTCAAACTGACCGACTTCGCGCTCGCCAGGACGATCGGAATCGTGAGTCACCCGGCGAGGCGTCCGTCTTCGCATGCTGCGGTCTTCCGCAAGGCGGTGGAGCTTTCGCTTCGGAGATCATGGGCGCCAGCGCAACGCGCATAGCGGGTCTACGCGCGCATCGGCGTCTGGCCGCCAAAGCGAACCGCCGGTGAAAGGGTGAAAGACTCGCGCATGTCGCGAGCCTCCTCAACCGGCGTTCGCCCGAACAGGCGCTTGAACTCCCTGCTGAACTGCGAAGTGCTCTCGTAGCCGACGCGTCCCGCTGCCGCCGCCGCAGTGACGCCGTCGCGAATCATCATCAGGCGCGCCTGGTGAAGGCGGGTGGACTTGATGTACTGGATCGGCGACGTCTGAGTCACCGTGCGGAAGTTGGCATGAAACGCCGGCACGCTCATGCCGGCTTCTTCAGCCAGGCGCGACACGTTGAGCGGCAACGCATACTCGGCGTGGATGCGCTTCAGCGCTTTTGCCACACGCCCAAAGCGGCCGTGGTGCGCCAGTGCGGCACGCATTGCGCCACCCTGTGCCCCGGTCAAGACGCGGTAGCAGATCTCGCGCACCAGGTTCGGCCCCAAAATCTGCGCATCCAACGGTACCGTCAGTGCCTCCAGCAGCCTGACGGTAGCGCTGGCCAGACTATCGTCTAACCGCGTGGACACCATGCCGTTTGGCGGCTCATCCGGCAGATTTGCCGCTACGCCGATCTGCGTGATCAGTTCGCTGAGTTCGATGAGGTCCAGGCGAATGGACACCGCCAGCATGGGTTCCTCCGGCGAAGCCTGGGTTTCCGTGGAAAACGGCAGCGGTACCGACAGTACAAGATAGTGCTGCGCGTCGTAGACATAGACCTCATTGCCCAGGAAGCCGAGCTTGCGGCCCTGGCACACGATCACGATGCTCGGCTCGTACAGCACCGGTGTGCGCCCAAGGGGCCGATCCGAACGCATCAGCCGAACGCTGTCGAGCGCCGACTGCGTGTAGCCCTCGTTGGGCGCCAGTTTCTCGATCAGACGAACCATCTCGATCGAAGCGGGGGAGCGGACCTTCGACACCGCAGTCTCCTGTTGTTTGCCTACCGGCGCCATTCTAGCCGCGTCTTGCACGGCATACCAGGCTGATCAATAGGAATAGGCAATAACGGCATCGGTCCGTGTATTCGCCTGCGGGCGCGGCATCCCTATCATTCACTCACTGGCCGACGCACCATACCGCTTCATTGAAGGCCGAAACGTGACCGCAGAGCGCGCCGCATCAAGCGCCGGCCTCTGCGGCCAGATCCGAACCAACGATAGGAGTATGCAACATGGCAACCGTAACCAACGAATCGAAAGTCATTCTGATTACTGGCGCCAGCAGCGGCATCGGCGAGGGCGCCGCACGCCTGCTGGCCGCGCAAGGACACCGGCTCGTGATCGGTGCACGCCGGACCGACCGGCTCGCCGAGTTGGCGGCATCGATCGAAGCCTCCGGCGGCGTGGTTCGTTACCGCGCGCTCGACGTGACCTCGGCCGACGACGTGGCGGCTTTCGCACGGTTCGCCCTCGATGCCTTTGGTCGTATCGACGTCCTCATCAATAACGCGGGCGTGATGCCGCTTTCGCCGCTCAACGCGCTGAAGGTTGGCGAATGGAACCGGATGATCGACGTGAACATTCGTGGCGTGCTGCATGGCATTGCCGCCGTGCTGCCGACGATGGAAGCGCAAGGGCTGGGCCAGATCATCAATATTTCCTCGATTGGCGGACTCTCCGTGTCGCCCACTGCCGCGGTCTACTGCGCCACCAAGTTCGCCGTGCGTGCCATCTCCGACGGGCTGCGCCAGGAGACCGACAAGATCCGCGTGACGGTGATCTGCCCTGGCGTCGTGGAATCTGAACTGGCCGATTCGATCACTGACGACACCGCGCGTAGTGCGATGCAGGCGTTCCGTCGCATCGCCATTACGCCCGACGCCATCGCTCGCGCCATTGCATACGCGGTGGAGCAGCCGGCCGAAGTCGACGTCAGCGAGATCGTCGTACGGCCCACCGCGAGCCCGTTCTGATCCATGCAGCACGCAGAACCCAAATCAATCAGGAGAACATCATGACATCACGAAACACAGCAAGCGGCGCCTTCGCAGGCAAGGTTGCCATCGTCACCGGTGCAGCCAGTGGCATCGGCCTGGCCACGGCGGAACTGCTCCATGCCGAAGGGGCGAATGTGATTGCCGTTGACCGCAGCGGCAACGTGGAAGCGCTGGCACGACCTGGCATCGTTCCCATCGTCGCCGATGTGGCGCGCGAGGAAAGCGCCGTGCAGGCCGTTGCCACGGCAATGGAGCGGTTTGGCAAGCTCGACATCCTTGTCAACAACGCTGCGATCATCATCAACAAGCCGCTGGTGGACATGTCGCTGGAAGACTGGAATGGCATTCAGGCCGTCAATGNCACGGGCGCTTTCCTGTTCTCGCGGGAAGCCATGCGNGCCATGCTGCCGGCCAAGGCGGGGGCCATCGTCAACGTGGGGTCCTACGCCTGCTATCAGGCNTTTCCCACGATTGCCGCCTATGCGGCGTCGAAGGGCGCGCTGGCGCAGCTGACGCGGGCGCTNTCGNTGGAAGCCATCGAACATGGCATTCGCGTCAATGCGGTGGGCTCCGGCGATGTCATCACCAACATTACCAACCACATCCATGCCGATGGCCAGGCGTTCCTCGCAGAGCATGGCAAGAAGGCGCCGATCCGCCGCGCGGCACAGCCCAGGGAAATCGCCGAGGTGATCGCCTTCCTCGCATCGGAAAAGGCCAGCTTTATCGTCGGCGCCGTGGTGATGGCAGACGGTGGCATGAGCGTGGCCCTGCCTTGATCAGGGCCTTGGGTGGGCGTCGCAGCGTATCGCGACGCCTGCAGGGGCGATTGTGCTGCGTCTGCCTACGCCTGTGAGTTGCGCCGTCGAGTGAAGTCGACTCTCGCCGGCATCCACGCCAACGCGAACAGCAGGCAGGCTAACGGCGTGACGAATATAAAGCCGATGCTCTGGAAGCCCGCNGCACCGGCCATGCCGCCGATCATGAAAGACAGCAGCAGGCCACCGGTGCGCTTCAGGCGCGGCAGGTCGGCACGGATACGTGCATGGTCAGGTAGCGCACGACGGTTCCAGTAGAGCATCTTGCCCAGCTCCATTCCGAAATCGGTGATGTTGCCGGTCATATGGGTCGTGCGGACGCTTCCGGCAGATGTCTTGGAGCCTATCGCGTTCTGCAACCCCATCATGAAGCAGAGCAGCAAAACCGTAGCCGGCGCGGCGAATGGCGTTTGCCAGCTCAGCGTGGCGGTGCCGAGCACACCAAAAGGTAACAGCAGAGCCGCTTCCAGCAGCAGTGGCAACGCGTAGATACTGCGCGCCCGGGCACGGCGGGAGAAATTCACGAGGATTGCCGTGGCGGCAGCCCCGACGGTGAACGAGACAATCGCCGCCGCAGACGCGACCACCATGGGGAAATCCCCCAGGACCAAACCGTCCGGCACCTGCGAAGCAAAGCCGGTCATGTGAGAGGTATAGCGCTGCAGCACGATATACCCGCCCGCATTGACCGCGCCGGCATTCAAGGCCAGCAACAAACCGAGGGCAAGGTTTGAGGAAGGGGTGCGGTGCCGGTGGGTCAGATAGCGGAGGCGTCTCATGGTTCGCGCTGTTTTGGTCTGCAGATCAATGGGCAAACAAAGCGTGCAACCACCGGTCTTCGTCCGTCAGCTTCCCATGGCCGTCCCCGCCCCGCGACTCTGAGGCGACCGCAGCATTCATCGGTCAATCGGGGGCGGGTGGTGATGCGCCTTGCTTGCGATAACTCGGGATAGGTGGCACGTCTNTGTGAGGAGGATGCTCGCGTAGATCCGCGATCAGTGCTTTCATCTCCCCAATCTCTTTTACTTGCGCCCTTATGATACCGTCCGCNAGCTTTCGCACCCGGGGGTCGCGGATCTGTGCCCGCTCGCTAGTCATGATCGCAATGGAATGATGCGGNATCATCGCCGACATATAGGAAATATCATCCACAGTCCGCTGACTTCGTACGAGCCAAAGCGCCACGACAAATAGCACGATACTCCCGCCGAGGATTGCCACATTGAGGTTTCTGCGCGGGTACATCCGCCACATAAATGCCATCATGATGAATGCCATTGCGGCCCCCATGATCAGCGCCATCCAGAGCCGCGTCTGACTGAACGTGACGTGACTGACCTCATAGGTATTCAGGTACATCAGGCCGTACATGATGACCGTCGACGTCAGGATCATCAGCGCGAAGTGACNGTAGTGCCGGCCGGCNGGTTTCTGTTCTGTTGCTTGCATGGCTGTCTCCGAGGGGCATCGCCACTGCTCGCATCTCCCGTGCCAGGGCATCGATGCTGGCGANNTCGNCCCCGGGGCACCATCGCGCACCGTTCGCCGGCGTGACGTGGTGCGGCTAACGCGGCAAGCATGGCTCGTGCGGTAACGACTCCAGCCTCGATTTACAAGTTGGCAACCCTCGTGCCGCGGAAAAGCCATCGTGAAGCGGCGAGTCGTGCCAAAACACGTTGGCACGATATCGGCGTTTCGGCTACAGCGCCACCACGCGGATAGCGCTAGATACCAAAGTACTGGCAGTTCGCCACGATGCGGGCGCGTTCGCTCTCGGGAAACTGCCGATCCGCGATCAGCCGCTGCAGCGCGTGGCGGCCCTGGTCGATGGCGCCCAGGTAATAAGCGCTGACGACAAGTTCATCAAGCGCGCGCCAGACATAAACGGAATCGTCGACAAACAGCGAATCGGCCGGACGCGGCACGGCGGCGGCCTGCTGCGCGAAAAGGTGCGCCAGCGCGAATTCGCCCCGCAGCCGGTGGTAACTCGCCAGCGCGCAGAGTGGCTCCGCGCGCGTGGGTCGAAGCTGGTAGGCATCGAGATAGGCCGCCTGGACTGCGGTCGGTGCGTCGCCGCGGCGTTCGCGCAGCGCGCCGATTTGAAAGCACGCGAACCAGACTTCCTCTTCCCAGCCGCCCATCGCGGCGCGCGCCTCATAGTGGTGGATGGCCTCGTCCAGTCTGCCTGCATCGCGACAGCTTTGCGCCAGATAGAAGCGGTAGCGCGTGTTGTGGGGCGTATCGCTCACCGCCTTTTCCAAGACCTCGATGTCGCGCAGGTACGTGTGCGGATCGCGCGCTCGCGCGCCGTCGCGCGATACGACGATGGTGGCGTGAGGTAGGGCGTCCCAACGGTGCGGCCCGTCCTGCGTGAGGAATTCATGCAGCACGCCCTCCCACCGCCATGGCTGACACGCGCGCACCAGCGCGTTGCGCAAGTAGTGCCAGCCATCCAGCTCGCAGCGAAACTGGTAGCCGTCGGCCTGCAGGTCTGGCCACGCGAAGTCGGGCGCCATGCGAAGCGTCTCGTCGGCGTCGATACACAGCAGGTAATCGTCGGCGTCTGCCATGGCCGTGCGGGCGAGCGCCATTGCCTCGTTGCGGTTGTGGGCAAAGTCACGCCATGGCCGCTCATGCAGGGTGCCCGGCACGTCGGCCATGAACTCGCGGATCGTGCCCTGCGTGCCGTCGCTCGACCCCGTGTCCACGATGACCCAATGGTCAATCCACGGCTTCACGCTGGCCAGGCAGCGTTCGATCACCGGAGCTTCGTCCTTGACGATCATGTTCAGGCAGATGCGGGGCACGTGAGACTCCGAGTGGCAAAAATCCGGGGCGAAGCATACCCGCTTTGACGGTGCTGCGCGAATCATGCGCATAGTCTGTCTGCCCCTCCGACGGGGGGTGAGAATGCGATGCCCCGTGTGAACCAATCATCGCTAACATGCTGGCCGCCTCGAGCCGCGGCCAGCATGCCCGCTCCGCAGGCCAGATCCTTAAAAATTATCAATCCTTACAGGAACGGGAAAAATGAAACAACGACAATGGGCTGCCGCCCTCTCGATTGCCACCGCTGTACTTCTTGCCAGCTGCGGTGGCGGCGACGACACAGGAACCAGCGCCAGCAACCCTACGGCACTGCCGGCAGCGACGATTTCGGGCACGGCGGCCACGGGTGCGCCCATCACCAACGCGGCGCTGATGATCAAATGCGTCAGCGGTCAAACTACCGTCACCACCGGCACAGATGGCAGCTGGAGCGCTTCCACGGCCAATCTGGCCCTGCCTTGTGTACTGCGTGTCACCACAGCCTCGGGCGAAGTGTTGCATTCGTACATCGAAAGTGCCGGCACCACCAACGTCACGCCGATTACCGAACTGGTGGTTGCCGCAGCATCGGGCAATGCCGATACCGGAGCATTTTTCGCGAGTTTCTCGACCGTCTCCGCCGCAGCCGCCAGCGAAAAGTTGGCGCTGGCTATCACGCAGGTCAAGCAGCGCCTGGCGTCTCTGGGCGTCGACGCTGATGCGCTGAACCTGCTGAACCAGAAATTCAATCCCCGCAACGGCGACAACTACGACGACCGGCTGGAAGAGATTGCGGCCAAGCTCAAGCTCACCAACTCGACACTTGCAGCGCTATCGAGCGATGTGGCGCAGGGCAAGGTGGGTCCGGTGGGCCCGACCGGCGCTACGGGCGCTACGGGTGCTACGGGTGTTACGGGCGCAACAGGTGCCACGGGTGCAACTGGTCCGACCGGTGCCACTGGCGCAACGGGGGCAACGGGCGCTACCGGGCCGACAGGTGCCACGGGTGCTACGGGTGCTACGGGTGCTACGGGTGCCACCGGTCCGGCTGGCACGATTCCCGGCCTGGGCAATGGCGACGCCAGCGTGGGTGACGGCGTCAGCGGCAACTGCACGATGGGCACGGTGTGGCTGTCCGCCGCAAGCTTTGCGGCCGGCGGGATGCGTGCCGACGGGCGCGTCTTGTCCATTCAGAGCAACACGGCCCTGTTCTCGCTGCTGGGTACCAAGTTCGGCGGCGACGGCGTCANCAACTTCCAGCTGCCGGANCTGCGGGCGCTGGAGCCGACCGGCCTCTACTACGTGATTTGCACGCAGGGCATCTTCCCGAGCCGCCCCTAACGTTCTATCGCTGACCCTTGCCTTGGATGCGCAGCGCTTCTACGACCAGTTTCAGGGCGGGGGACATCTGCCGCCGGCTCGCATAGTAGATGTGATAGCCGGGAAAGGTCGGCCACCAGTCTTCGAGCACGGGAAGCAGCGAACCTTGCGCGATGTGGGGCTGCACGAGGTCGAACGGTACGTACGCGAGCCCCATGCCATCGAGTGCCGCTTGCAGCATCAGCAGCGTATTGTTGAAGGTGGTCTGTCCCTCCACCCGAACGCTTACGGATTTGCGGCCTTTTTCGAAGTCCCATGCATAGAGCCCGCCATGCGTGGGCAGCCGCAGGTTGATGCAACGGTGGGCCGTCAGATCCTGCGGGGTCGCGGGAAGCCGCTTGCCTTCGAGGTACGCAGGCGATGCAGCCACCGCCATGCGGAGATCGGGGGCGATGCGGACCGCGACCATATCCTTGTCTACGCGGTCGCCGCTTCGCACGCCCGCGTCGAAACGTTGCGCGGCGATGTCGGTCATCGCGTAGTCCACGCTGAACTCGATATGAATGTCCGGGTACTGGCGCAGCAGGGGCAGCAATTTTGGCCACAGCACCGTGACGATCGAATGATCATGGGCTGTGATGCGGACGGTGCCGGCCGGTGCACTGCGCAGGGACGTAAGCGACGCGAGCTCGGTTTCGATTTCGCCGAGCCGCGGCGCCAGCACGCCGAGCAGCCGCTCGCCGGCGTCGGTGGGCGACACGCTGCGTGTGGTGCGGGTCAGCAGTCGAACGCCGAGACGCGCTTCCAATGTCGAGATCGCATGGCTCAGCGCAGAGCGTGACATGCCGGCCTGCGCGGCCGCACGCGTAAAACTGCGCTCCCTCGCCACGATGACAAACAACTGCAGATCGTTGAGGTTCTCGATGGTCATTGGTGAATGGCATGCACCAGTGTATGCAGATTAGGCCATCTTCTCACCCAATCATTGCGGCCGTAAAGTGGGGCGCACCCAACCACTCAATCGTCTGGATGACCTTCGCCATGAACACTTTCTGCAGGCTATGCTTCGCCGCAGGCATTTTGCCGATGAGCATCGCGCAATCCGCGCCGGCCGTGGCCGGTACGCCAAACGACGGCCAGCAGATTGCGCGCGCTGGCACTCAAACGGCCAGCCCGGGCCCCGCCGAATATTTCACCGGACGTGTGCGGGTGGAGCCCGTCTGGCCCGCCAGCAAGGAGATCACGGCTTCCGGCGCTAACGTGTCGTTCGAACCCGGTGCGCGTTCGGCGTGGCATACCCATCCCGCAGGTCAGCGTCTCGTCGTGTTGTCCGGCACAGGCCTGACACAGGAATGGGGCAAGCCGGTCCAGATACTGCATCCCGGCGATGTCGTGTGGTGCCCGCCCGGCGTCAAGCACTGGCATGGCGCCGCGCCCGATAGCGCAATGACGCATCTCGCTGTCACTGGCACGCTCGACGGCAAGAACGTCAGCTGGATGGAGAAAGTCACCGATGAAGAGTACAGCCGACGGTAAGCGCCTGCGGGCGCGATGGCACATCGGTGCGCTCGCGCTGGTGTTCGGTATCGGCGTCGCCTCGGCGCACGCCTCGACGACGGAGTCCAGCCTGATGTACACAGCCGCTATGCCCCCATCTGCAGACGCATCAATGCTGACTGCGCGACAACGAGCAATCGTTCCCATCGCGGCATTCGCAAGCGCCGGCGATATCGGCGCCCTGAACCAGGCACTGAACGACGGTCTGGATGATGGCTTGACCGTGAACGAGGCCAAGGAAATTCTCGTGCAGCTCTACGCGTACGCAGGCTTTCCCCGCAGCCTCAACGCACTGGGCGAACTGATGAAGGTCGTGGATGCCCGTCGAGCACGCGGCGTTCACGACCCCGCTGGCAACTTGCCGGGCAATACCGCGCCTACCGGCGACGCTTTGTTGAAAGCGGGCACCGCCAATCAGACGCGGCTTGCCGGCGCTCCGGTCAAGGGGCCGCTGTTCGAATTCGCCCCTGCCATCGATACCTACCTGAAGGCGCATCTGTTCGGCGATATCTTCGAGCGAGATAATCTTGACTGGCAAAGCCGTGAACTTGCAACCATCGGCATGCTTTCTGCGTTGCCGGGCGTGGAGTCGCAACTGCAGGCGCATATGCGCATCGGCATGAACGTCGGTCTCGGTGCCGGACAACTGCGCGAGCTCACCCAGGTGCTGGCCGATCGCGTTGGTACGGACGCCGCCTTGCGCGCGCGTAGCGCACTCGAGGCGCAACTCGCGAGCATGGCCGGGCGGCAGTGATGCACGCGGGATACTCTGCCCGTGTGGTGAAGCGGGCCGGCGCTGGAGGTGTAGATCCCCTGAGCCATGGCAGGCGTTGGATCGTGCATGCTTTCCGCGCCTGTCGCGTCAGAGGTCTGGCCGGGCGCAGGCCTCCATAACGACGATGCTGATGAACTGTAGCTTGGCCACGGCGGGCCGGGACATCACGAATGGGTAGAAATCCGGCTGGCCCATGCTGCGCGCCACCTCGTTGAGGACCATCGTTACCTCGAGCCACGCGTTGAGCAGCGACAGGAATCGTTCGGCACCGGGGTCTTCGGGTGCATATAGCGCGTCGCGCGTGAACGGGTCGATGTCGCCTTCGAGGTCATCGGCTTCCAGGCCGAAGCCCATCGCCGTGCCTAGGCTGTCGACCACGTGCAGGTAGTGAGCCCACGTCTCGGCCCAGTCTTCCCACGGATGCATCGTTGCGTACGCGCTGATATAGGCGTTGGCCCAATCGGCCGGCGGTCCTTGCTCGTAGTTGCGCTTGAGCGCCTCGGCATAGCTGGCACGCTCGTCGCCGAACAGTTGGCGGAAGGGATCAAGCCACGGGGTGTTCCAGATCAGGCGGTCCCAGTAGTAGTGGCCTACCTCGTGGCGGAAGTGGCCCAGCAGCGTGCGGTANGGCTCGCGCAGGCCATGGCGAATCTGCTCGCGCTTGGCGTCGTCAGCCTCCTCGACGTTGAGCGTAATCAGGCCGCTGGCGTGACCTGTCATCACGCGCGGGCCCTCGGGCGGCGAGCGCAGGAAGTCGAACATCAGGCCGTGTTCGGGGTCCTCCTCCACCTTGGATCGCACCGGCAGGCCGAGCGCGAGCAATTGCGAAACCAACCGGCGCTTGGCGGCCTCGATTTGCGTCAGGTAGCGTACGTTGTCCGCATCGTCCAGGTCGGGCAGGGTGCGTGTGAGCCGGCAGGCAATGCAGTGCGGCTTGGGGTTATGCGCATACATCATCCAGTTGCAAGATGCGGGGGCTTCGCGGTTGCCGCAGAACTTCAGCAACTCACTACGGCCTTCCTCGCGCCAGGTGCCCGGTTCCGGGCCAGGGTCCAGCGGGCTGACCTGGCCTTCGTCGGGCAGAAAGCCCAGGGTCGCATTGCAGGCCAGGCATAGCGTGTTGCCGAAGAAGACGTGGTTGCCACAGCGGCATTTATAAGCGCGCGAGTGGCGCCCAGCGCGCACGTCCTGCCTTTTCCACTGCGTGCCCACGTCGTGATCGAGCGACTCCAGCAGATTGCGCATGTCTCACCCCCGGATGGCCGAGCTTGGTGAGACAAGAATAGGCAAGCGACGGGGCGCTGCAAATCTAGTTCAAGGCAGCCGGCATTCCGGCTGCGCCAAANCCTCCGAAAGTACTCACGGTTTGCCTTCCAGGCATCAATAATNAGTGAATCGGGCGTNCGAAGCGGCGTATTCCAGATATGGATGGCTCGATCATTGGCGCAGGAGCGGCTGCCTGTGAACTTGCATGGAAGGAGACCAGGAATGACATCGCCGGCCATCCCGACAAGCCCCTTTGTTTCCACTGGCGATCTGCCCGGGCCAGATGCGGTCCGGTCGCTGGTCGAAGCGGCGTACGCGCGTTTCCGCGATGACGCCAGTGGCAAGCTTGCCGACTACATTCCGGCCCTTGCCGAAGCAGATCCTTCCTCTTTCGGCATTTGTGTCGCCAACACGCGGGGCGAGGCGTTCATGGTCGGTGACGCGGCGCAGCCGTTCTCGATCCAGAGCGTGTCCAAGCCTTTCGTATTCGCGCTGGTCTGCGAAGCGCTGGGAGCCGGTGAGGCCGCCACCCGGCTTGGTGTAGACGCTACAGGGTTGCCATTCGATTCCATCATGGCGATGGAACTGCGTGCCGATGGCACGAGCAATCCCCTTGTCAATGCCGGGGCGATTGCCGCGACAAGCCTGGTGCCAGGCATCGATGCGGAAGATCGCTGGCACCGGATTCGCCAGGGGCTGTCGCGTTTCGCTGGACGCGAACTGGAGTGCGATGAGCGCGTCTACGCCTCCGAGGCGGCCACCAACCAGCGCAACGCTGGATTGGCGCACCTGCTGCGCGGGCATGGCCGGCTCTATTGTGATCCCGATGAGGCGGTGGATGTCTACACGCGGCAATGCGCGCTACTGGTCAGTGCGCGCGACCTTGCCATGATGGGTGCCACCTTGGCCAGCGGCGGACTGCATCCGGTGACGGGCGAGCAGGTCGTGAGCGCTGCAACGTGTCAGCATGTGCTGGCAGTCATGGCGACGGCCGGCCTGTACGAGCGCTCCGGTAGCTGGCTGTACGACGTGGGCCTGCCAGGCAAGAGCGGCGTCAGCGGCGGCATCCTGACGATCGCCCCGGGGAAGGGCGCCGTTGCGACCTTTTCACCGCCCCTTGATGCCGCGGGGAACAGTGTGCGTGGCCAGCATGTCATGCGTTTCCTGTCCGAGCATCTGGGCCTCAATCTGTTTATCTCGGCGCCTGCGGCGCGGTGATGCAGAGTGATCTGTCGAGGAGGGCAACGGCAACGCTTTTTACATCGCCGACGCCCCAAANTACAAACGNCGCGGCAAGAGCCGCGTCGCAGCCTTGCCAAGCCACGCTCAAGGCACCTCTGCGGGCGGGTACGGCATTTGCGCGCGGGGCTCCTGTGCGGCCACAGCCCATGGCCACCAACAGGAGCCCCACATGCCAGACCCGTTCGACCAGCAGAACCCCGACGCCGTGCCCGGCGCGTCGGCTTGACGGCGGGCTCCGGCAATGGACGCCCCCGCGACTCCGGGACTGGTTCCCGACACCCACCTTACTCACCTGCGCATCAACGGCCGCGAATACGAACTGGAGATTCCTGCCTGGGTCACGCTGCTCGACCTGTTGCGCGATGTGCTTGACCTTACCGGCACCAAGAAAGGCTGCGACCATGGCCAGTGCGGCGCCTGCACTGTCATCGTCGACGGCCGCCGCATCAATGCTTGCCTGGCGTTGGCCGTGGCGTACCACGATGCGGACATCACCACCATCGAAGGGATTGCCGATCTGCATGACGGCCCGGGCCTGCATCCGGTGCAGCGCGCGTTCATGGCCTGCGACGCATTCCAGTGCGGCTATTGCACGCCCGGCCAGATCTGCTCCGCCGTGGCGATGCAGGCCGAGCGAGCGCCGCGCAGCCGCGCAGAAATCCGCGAGCGCATGAGCGGCAATCTGTGCCGCTGCGGCGCTTATCCGCAGATCGTGGAAGCGGTGTCGCGCGTGTTGCTCGCCCCCGATGGCGAGACGCTGGCCGATGCCGCGGTGGACGACCTGTCGGTGGGTGAGCAGGCCAACCGGAGCCAGCAACCATGAACCCGTTTCGCTATATGCGTGTGGAGACGGTGCCCGAGGCGCTGGCCGCCATGTCAGGCGTNGCGCTGGGCGAGGACGTGGGCACCCGTCCCCGTCTGTTCGCGGGCGGCACCAACCTGCTGGACCTGATGAAGGCAGATGTGATGCATCCCGTCACGCTGGTCGACATCGGCAGGCTGCCGCTGACCCAGATCGAACGGCTGCCCGACGGCACGCTGCACCTTGGCGCGATGGCGCGTAATGCCGACACCGCCGAGCATCCGCTGGTGCGCGAGCATTTGCCGATGCTGCGGGCCGCCATCCTGGCCGGCGCGTCGGGCCAGATCCGCAACATGGCCACCAACGGTGGCAACCTGCTGCAGCGCACGCGCTGCTACTACTTCTACGACGCCGGCGTGCCGTGCAACAAGCGCGCGCCGGGCAGCGGATGCCCGGCGGCCCATGGGCTGGCGCGCCAGCACGCCATCCTCGGCGCGAACGAGCATTGCATCGCCACGCATCCGTCCGACATGTGCGTGGCGCTGGCGGCGCTCGGCGCCACCGTGCATGTGGAATCGGTGCGCGGCGCGCGCGAGATTCCGATGACGGAATTTCATCGGCTGCCCGGCGACCGCCCCGACATCGACACGGTATTGCAGCCTGATGAGTTGATCACCCACATCAGCGTGCCGCCGAACCCGTACGCCGGGCATGGCACGTACCTCAAGGCGCGCGAGCGCGCGTCGTATGCGTTTGCGCTGGTATCGGTGGCGGCGGCGCTGGAGTTGTATCCGGACGGCATGATCCGCAGCGCCAGGCTGGCGCTAGGCGGCGTGGCCCACAAGCCGTGGCGCGACCTCGAAGCCGAGGCAATGCTCGGTGGCAAGCCGGCCGCCGACCAGACCTTTGCCGACGTGGCCGCGTTCGTGCTGCGCGATGCCCGCGCCTGGGGCGGGCCGGCGCTGCCCGAGGGTACGCCGGGCAACGCCTTCAAGATACCGCTGACGGAGCGCGCCATTGTCCGCGCGCTGCAGATGGCGGCCGCCGGCATCGTGACGAACACGGGGCAGGA
>Ga0055524_1001269_pt1 | contig 14790 bp, 13 predicted proteins | sample AraplaCol_mCL_r2_2_FD_55011 | JGI IMG/M metagenome (GOLD analysis project Ga0055524, IMG submission 55011) | Arabidopsis root microbial communities from North Carolina, USA - plate scrape MF_Col_mCL_r2 | ecosystem: Host-associated > Plants > Roots > Endosphere | place: USA: North Carolina...
GTCATGGGAGTTTTCGGCGAACCGCGCGTGAACGTCCTGGCGCTGAATCTGGCGCTGGACAAGAAAACGCCGCATACTCGCTGATATGATCCCACTCGACGACGACCGGCCAGATCCCGACGCGCTGCTGACGCAGCTCCAGGCGCAGGAGCGCAAGGCGGCGCGCGGCAAGCTGCGCATCTACTTCGGCGCGTCGGCCGGCGTCGGCAAGACCTATGCAATGCTGTCGGCTGCACGCAAGCTGCAGGCGGCAGGGCAGCAGCTGCTGGTCGGCATCGTCGAGACCCATGGCCGCAGCGAGACGGCCGCCCTGGTGGATGGCCTGCCGCTGCTCCCGCTGCGCACCATCGCCTATCGCGGCAAGACCATCAATGAATTCGATATCGACGGTGCGCTGGCCCAGCATCCGCCACTGATACTGATCGATGAACTGGCGCATGCCAACGCGCCNGGCTCGCGCCACCCCAAGCGCTGGCAAGACGTGGAAGAGCTTCTGGAAGCGGGCATCGACGTGTTCAGCACCGTCAATGTGCAGCACCTGGAAAGCCTGAATGACGTGGTGGGCGGCATCACCGGTATCCAGGTCAACGAAACGGTGCCGGATACCGTCTTCGACGCCGCCGACGAGGTGGTGCTGGTCGACATTCCGGCCGACGAATTGCTGGCGCGCCTGAAAGGCGGCAAGGTCTATCACGCGCAGCAGGCCGAGCGCGCCGCGCAGAACTTCTTCCGTAAAGGAAACCTGATCGCGCTGCGTGAGCTGGCGCTGCGCCGCACCGCCGACCGCATCGAAGACGACGTGCGCGCCTACCGCGTCGAACAGTCGATCGACACCATCTGGAAAACCGGCGCTTCGGTGCTCGCCNTGGTCGGACCGCGCCCCGGCTGCGAGCAGGTGGTGCGCAGTGCAGCGCGCCTGGCTGGACAATTGGGCACGCAATGGCACGCCATCTATGTCGANACGCCGGCCCTGCAGCGGCTGGCCGCCGGTGAACGCGAGCGCATCCTGAAGGTGCTCAAGCTGGCGCAGGACCTGGGCGCCACAACTGCCGTGCTTTCCGGCGGCGATATTGCTGCCACGGCTGCCGAGTACGCGCGCAGCCACAACCTGTCCAAGATTGCGATGGGCAGGGCGCACCGCACCTGGCCATGGCGCCGNTCGCATATGCGCAGCCTGGCGGCTTATGCGCCTGACATCGACCTGATCGAAGTATCCGGCAGCGACCGCGAAGCGGCGCAGGCGAAGATTGCCGCCAGCGCGACCGCGCCAGACGACGCCGACGANGATGCGCTGCATTTCAAGCGGCGTGCTGCTGGCTATGCGGTAGCAGCCGCCGCCAGCGTCGGCATGGCCTTGCTGGCGGCACCGTTGCTGCCTTTTTTCGACCTGGCCAATATCGCCATGCTGTTCCTGCTGGTAGTGCTGCTGGTGGCGGTACGTTACGGGCGCGGACCGTCCGTGCTGGCGACTTGCGTCAGCGTGGCCTGCTTCGACTTCTTCTTTGTCGCGCCGAGGTTCAGTTTTGCGATCTCCGACCTGCAATACACCATCACTTTTGCCGTCATGCTGGCGGTAGGCTTGATCACGGGCCACCTGACCGCAGGCCTGCGCTTCCAGGCGCGCGTGGCCTCCTATCGTGAAGAGCGCGCCCGCGCCCTGTACGAATTCGCACGCGAGTTGTCCGGGGCGTTGCAGACGGAGCAAGTGTTCGAAACAACGGCACGCTTCGTGCAGTCGACGTTCAATGCCAGGGCTACGCTTATGGTGCCGGATGCGGACGGGCGGCTGCATCTTCCGCCAGGCGCCGCGCCGGTGTCCGCGCTGGACGAAGGCGTGGCGCAGTGGGCGTTCGACCATGCCGAAAGCGCAGGACTGGGCACCGGCACGCTGCCGGCCAGCCCCTTGTTCTACATGCCGCTGGTGGCGCCGATGCGTACGCGCGGCGTGCTGGCCATCGAGCCGGCACAGCGGCGCTGGATCCTGATTCCCGAACAGCGGCAGCACCTCGATACCTTCGCTGCGCTGGCAGCGATTGCTTTGGAACGGTGCACTACGTCGAAGTGGCGCAGGAGGCGCTGGTCAATATGGAGTCGGAACGGCTGCGCAATTCGCTGCTGGCCGCCTTGTCGCACGACCTGCGTACGCCGCTGACTTCACTGGTCGGCCTGTCTGAGTCCCTGGCCGGGTCGCGCCCGGCGCTGTCGGCGCCGCAGCTTTCCCTCGCCAATTCCCTGCATGCCGAAGCGCTGCGCATGAGCGCCCTGGTCGCCAACTTGCTGGACATGGCGCGCATCGAAAGCGGCGGACTGAAATTCAACCTGCAATGGCAACCGCTGGAGGAAGTGGTGGGCAGCGCCTTGCGTTCGAGCCGCCTGCAGCTGATGGAGCACAAGGTCAGCACCCAGCTTTCGCTTGGCTTGCCCTTGCTGCGCTTTGACGCGGTGCTGATCGAACGCGTCCTGTGCAACCTGCTGGAGAATGCGGCCAAGTACACGCCTNCCGGCTCGGCCATTGTGATTTACGCNGTGCAGCGCGGCGAGTTCGTGCGCGTCATGGTGTACGATAACGGCCCGGGTTTGCCGCGCGGCCGCGAAGAANCGCTNTTTGAAAAATTTGTCCGTGGCGAAAAGGAATCGGCGAAATCGGGAGTAGGCCTGGGGCTGGCCATTTGCCGCGCCATCGTCGAAGCACATGGCGGCACCATTGGGGCGGACAAGTCTCCGCTTGGCGGAGCCGCCTTCGTCTTCACGCTGCCAGTCGGCACGCCGCCCGTGTTGCCCGAAATCGAGGAAGAATGAGCACCCAACAATCCGAGATAGTTCCCACCGCCTTGCTGGTGGAAGACGAACCGCAAATCCGCCGCTTCGTGCGCGCCGCGCTGGAGGAGGAGGGCTGGCACGTGCACGAATCGGCCAGCATGCAGCGCGGCCTGATCGACGCCGGCACGCGCCGCCCGGACCTGGTGATCCTCGACCTCGGCCTGCCGGATGGCGACGGTAACGACTTCATCGCCGACCTGCGCAAATGGTCGAACGTGCCGGTCATCGTGCTGTCGGCGCGCGTCAACGAAGCCGACAAGATCAAGGCGCTCGATGCCGGCGCCGACGATTACCTGAGCAAGCCGTTCGGCACCGGTGAACTGCTGGCCCGCGTACGCGCCACGTTGCGCCGCCAGCGGCAGCCGCAGGCCGACAGTGCTGGCCAGGTTCAATTTGGCGAAGTAGTGGTTGACTTGCCGAACCGCCGAGTCACCAGGCGCGGCGAACACGTACACCTGACGCCAACCGAGTACCGCTTATTGTCGGTGCTGGTCGCCAACGCCGGCCGCGTCATGACCGCGCCGCAGCTGTTGCGCGCCGTCTGGGGCCCCGCACAATCGGACAACAGCCATTACCTGCGCATCTACATGGGCCACCTGCGCCATAAGCTGGAAGACGACCCCGCCCAGCCGCAATACCTGCTGACCGAAACCGCCGTCGGCTACCGCCTCCAGCTTACTTAGACAACATGCGCATGGCGCGCTCGAGGCCTTCGATAGTGATGGGGAACATGCGGTTCTGCATGATCTGGCGGATCACCGATATCGATTGGCGGTATTGCCACAGGCCTTCCGGCTCGGGGTTGAGCCAGACGAATTTCGGGAAGTGCGACGTGAATCGTCCGAGCCATTCGGCGCCGGCTTCCTCGTTGTTGTATTCGACCGAGCCGCCGGGCTGCAGCACTTCGTAGGGACTCATGGTGGCGTCGCCCACGAAGATCAGTTTCGTGTCGGGCGGGTATTTGCGCAGCACGTCCCAGGTGGCGAAGCGTTCGGCGTTGCGGCGGCGGTTGCTGCGCCACAGGTAGTCGTACACGCAGTTGTGGAAGTAGTAGAACTCCATGTTCTTGAACTCGGTCTTGGCGGCCGAGAACAGTTCTTCCGCGCGTTCGATGTGGTCGTCCATCGTTCCGCCAACGTCCATCAGCATCAGCACCTTGACGTTGTTCTTGCGTTCGGGCTGCATCTTGATGTCGAGGTAGCCGGCATTGTTGGCGGTGGCGCGAATGGTCTGGTCCAGCGCCAGTTCTTCCGCTACGCCTTCGCGAGCAAACTTGCGCAGGCGGCGCAGGGCGACCTTGATGTTGCGCGTGCCCAGTTCGCGCTCGCCGTCATAGTCCTTGTAGGTGCGCTGTTCCCACACCTTGACCGCGGTGCGGTTACCGCCCTTGCCGCCGATGCGGATGCCTTCGGGATTGGTGCCGCCGTTGCCAAAGGGAGAGGTGCCGCCGCTGCCGATCCACTTGTTGCCGCCTTCGTGNCGCTCTTTCTGCTCTTTCAGCAGTTCGTTNAGNCGNTCCATCAGCTTGTCGTAGCCGAATTTTTCCAGNGCGGCGATCTGCTCGGGCGTCAGTTCGCGCTTCATGCGCTGCAGCAGCCAGTCGAGNGGAATCTCCTTGGTGGTGTCGAAGACGGCGTTGATGCCTTTGAAGTACTGGCCGAAGGCGCGGTCGAACTTGTCGTAGTTGGCCTCGTCCTTCACCAGGCACAGGCGGCTCATGTAGTAGAAGTCGTCCAGCGAGGGTTCCAGCACCTGCTTTTGCATCGCTTCCAGCAGGGTGAGGAATTCCTTGATCGTGACCGGGATCTTGGCGTCTTTCAGCGTAAAGAAGAAGTCGATCAGCATGCTGCCTCCCTCCGCGCCAGCAAGTAGCGCAACTGCGCTTTCACTTCCGGCCATTCGCCGCGCACGATGCTGTACATGACCGTGTCGCGCACGGTGCCATCGCGGCGCACGGCGTGGTGGCGGATCACGCCGTCTTTCTTTGCGCCCAGNCGCTCGATAGCCGNTTGCGAGGCGTGGTTGAAGTTGTCGGTGCGGAAGCCGACCACNGCGCAGCCCAGCGTTTCNAAGGCGTGCGTCAGCAGCAACAGCTTGCAGGTGGTNTTGACGTGCGTGCGNTGCACGCTGCGGCGGTACCAGGTGTAGCCAATTTCCGCGCGGTCGATGGACGGCACGATGTCATGGTAGCTGGTGGTGCCCAGCACCTGGCCGCTGGCCGCGTCAACGACTGCAAAGGCCAGGCGGGAAGGGCGCATGTCGATCGCAGTGGCGATGTAGGCTTCCACGTTGTGGGGCTCGGGTACGGAGGTGATGCGCAGCTTCCACAGCTCGCCGTCCTGCGCGGCTTCGCGCAGGGCATCGGCGTGCTGCGGGCCGAGCGGCTCCAGGCGCAGGCCGTTGGCTTCCAGCGTGACCGGGCTTGGTGCGTCCATCAGCGGTTGGTCCTCGACATGAATACCAGGCGTTCGAACAGGTGCACGTCCTGTTCGTTCTTCAGCAGGGCTCCGTGCAGCGGCGGGACAGCCGCCTTCTGGTCCTTGCCGCGCAGGACTTCCGGCGGGATGTCTTCGGCCATCAGCAGTTTCAGCCAGTCGAGGAATTCGCTGGTCGATGGCTTTTTCTTCAGGCCCGGCACGTCGCGCACTTCGTAGAAGGTTTGCAGGGCAGTAGCCAGCAATTCCTGTTTCAGGTGCGGGTAGTGGACCTTGACGATGGCTTCCATCGTGTCCTTGTCCGGGAATTTGATGTAGTGGAAGAAGCAGCGGCGCAGGAAGGCGTCCGGCAGCTCTTTCTCGTTGTTGGAGGTGATGATCACCAGCGGGCGGTGCTTGGCGGTCACCATTTCGCGCGTCTCGTAGACGTAGAACTCCATGCGGTCCAGCTCGCGCAGCAGGTCGTTCGGGAATTCGATGTCGGCCTTGTCGATTTCGTCGATCAGCAGCACCACCGGTTCCGGCGCGGTGAAGGCTTGCCACAGCACGCCTTTGACGATGTAGTTGTGGATGTCGCGCACGCGCTCGTCGCCCAGCTGGGAGTCGCGAAGGCGCGAAACGGCGTCATATTCGTACAGGCCTTGCTGGGCTTTGGTGGTGGACTTGATGTGCCACTGCATCAGCGGCATATCGAGGGCGGCGGCCACTTCTTCCGCCAGCATGGTCTTGCCGGTGCCCGGCTCGCCCTTGATCAGCAGCGGGCGCTGCAGGGTCAGGGCCGCGTTGACGGCCAGTTTCAGGTCATTGGTTGCGACGTAATTGTCGGAGCCTTCAAATCGTTGCGGTGCTTGCATATTCAAACTTCCGGGAATGGGTATCAACGGAAGTATATGCCAGAGGCGGCAATCGAGAGCAGTATGGCAACTCTAGTATAAGTTGTCATAAGGTAACAAAATATGGCAGTTGCCAGATCTACCTTATGGACGATCCTCCAACTAGTAAGGTAAAATCGCAGGTTGAGAGCGCGAAGGGCAGGTTTTTGCGCCAGGCAGTATTCGATTACAACTGATTCTGAAGCCCATACTATGAAAAAAATCTTCGCACTCCTCGCGCTGGCCGCCGTAGCGCAAGCTGCCGCAGCCGCGGACATCGTCGGCGACGCCAAGAACGCTAAAGGCAAGATCGAGATGTGCATCGGCTGCCACGCAATTGCCGGCTACAAAGCGACCTTCCCGGAAGTGTTCCAGGTTCCAATGCTCGGCGGCCAGAACGCCAAGTACATCGAGAATGCACTGAAGGGCTACCAGAAGGGCGAGCGCAAGCACCCGACCATGAAGGGTATCGCCGTGAGCCTGTCCGACCAGGAAATCGCTGACATCGCAGCGTTCTACTCCCAGCAGAAATAAGGCCCGGTACCATGAAAAAACTGATTATTGCTCTGTTCTGCTCCGCAGTGTCGTTCAGCGCCCTGGCTGGCGGCAACATCGAAAACGGTAAAGCCCTGGCTGAGAAATACAGCTGCGCTGCCTGCCACGGTAAAGATTTCAATTCGCCGATCGACCCGAGCTATCCTAAGCTGGCTGGCCAGCACAAGGACTACCTGGTGCACGCGCTGACCGCTTACAAGCGCGGCGACGCACCGAACGGCCGCTCCAACGCGATCATGACCGGCCAGGTCAAGCCACTGACCAACAAGGATATCCAGGATCTCGCCGCCTACCTGCACTCGCTGCCAGGTTCGCTGGTCCTGAAGCGCTGATCCAGCGCTGCCTGAAAAGAAGCCCGCCAAGTGCGGGCTTTTTTGTTGGCCGCCGCACCACCGCATAAAAAAACGCCACCCGCAGGTGGCGTTTTGCGTTGAGGCTCCCGCCCTGGCCTTAGTAGCCCGCCGGGTAGGTGGCGGTGGCCGTCATGACGATCGGCGCACCCACCTTCGCCGTGGTGGCGCTCAGGTAGTTCATCGGGAAATACAGCGGCTGCACCGCCGGTGTGCCATAGGCGGCAACCTGCGCCTTGGCTTCAGCCGAGGTGGTAATGCCCCACAGCGCGAACATCGGCCCCATGTCGCGTCCAATGATATTGGAGCTGGCGACCAGCAGGAAGTCGTTGCCGCTGATCGAACCCGGATAGGTGGCGTAAGTGCCGAAGCCGTAGCCCGTGGACTTGGTGGCCCAGGTCGAGGACGCCTGTCCAAAGTTACGGTCCAGGAGGTAGAGCAGCGTGATCACATCCCATCCGTCCGGGAACTGGCCGTTGTAGTAGCGTGCATATTCCACCAGCTGACGGTAGAACATCACGCGGGCCGAGTTGTTGGCGGCATAGCTGGTATCGCTCCAGGTGGCGTTGTACATGGCCGTGACGGGATCCGCCGTACCGAGTGCCGCCTTCATGTCGTTGAACACCGCTACGCCGGTATTGGCACGGGCGATGATCGGCGATGCCTGGCCGGCCGCGGTCATGTTGAACTTCATCTGCTTATGCATCGGGAAGATGTTGTTCGACACTTCTGTCGATTGGCCGCCGTAGATTTTCGTGCGGCTTGTCTGGAGGTTGTGGCCAATTTCATGCGACTCACCCCAGCCGAGCGGGTTGAATGCCCAGTCCTGGTCGTATGGGTTGCCCGAACAGCCGTTGCCGCACAGCGCATGAACATCACTGATCACATGCTGCATGGTGTCGCGGCGATGCTGCGTACCGGTGCAATCCCAGCCTTTGCTATTACAGAAGGCAGTCACTGCGCTGGTCAGGGCAAGCTGGCCGCTGGACGAATTGAAGCCAGCCAGTTCGTAGGTATCCTTGACCGTGTACTTGTAGGTATCGGAAGCCAGGGCAGACATGTCGCCGTTGTAACTGGCCATGGTTGTCTTGAAGTGGGCCAGGGTCGAATGCAAAGTCAGCGTATCGGTGGCAAAACCGACCCAGTTCGTGGCGGTGGTATTCACTTCAGCCGCGAAGGTGGCAACCGCTGTCGGATCGTTCGGGTTACGCAGCACCGGGTGCGTGATGACGCCATCCACTTTCACCGTTACCGTTTGGCTGCCGGACGCGGCTGCGTCGATGAACAGCATCAGCGGGCCGCCATATGGACTGGTGATGGAGACGGCTTTATTCGCCGTCAATGCCGCACGCGGAGACGAAATCTGCGTCGGGCGATCGAACTTATCCTTGTCGAACTCCCTGGTGGTGTCGCGCAGCATGTTCAGGCCAAACTTGACCGTGCCTGTGCCGCTGTCGGTGCGGGTCAGCGTCACCTTTTTGCCCGGAATGACGTAGAGGCCGGTCAGGTATTCCCTGGTTCCGCTGGTTGGCAGCGTGACCGTCACCGTCTGCGAAATGGTCGGCGTGGCGGCCGGAATCATGGCGGCAAAATTGCCCAGGTTCTTTGCCACTGCCGAACTATCACGATTGATGTAGGCGGTCACGTCGGAGAAATAAGCACGGAAGAAGTCCTGCTTATTGACCGTCTTGTCCATCGGGTAGCTGACGTTTTCGCGGTACTTGTCGCCCAACAGCACCAGCAGCTTTTCCAGCTGGTAGCCAGGCTGGTTGAAGAGGCGCGTGCCGTTGGTATCAAGCTGGCGCATGGTCGTACGGATTTGCCCGGCCAGCGTGCCGAACTCTGACATATAAGTGCTGTCGCCGTCGCAATTGATCGGGCTGGAAGTGTCGCAGCCGCTCCAGGCGGTGCTGAATGTGCCTTGCTCAAGGCGTGCGAGCAGGTTTTGCACACTCGTCAACCTCGCCGGCTGGGTTGGCAGGGTCGAAGGGGCGAATCCCTTCAGGCCTTCCTCGCTCCAGTAATTGCTGGATTGCGCCAGTCCGAAGTAGGTGGACAGGCGAGTCGCCAGGTCGCCGGCGTCGCGGTTGTGATTCAGGTACAGCACGGGAATGCCGAGCGCTTGCGCGCCGCTGACCGCTTGCATCACTGTGTCGCCGGAATAATTCTTCCCTTGATCACTGCCGATGACCAGCAGGTTGGCGCCTTGCAGGCAGCCCGCCAGTGCGGCGCCATCGCAGACGTCGTCGGCCTGGGTGCCGGTGCTTGGCTGGCCGTTGATGGTGACGCCCTGGTATTTGGCGTAGAACCAGTCGCGTACTTTCTTTTCATGCGGGTACCAGTAGGTTTCGGTCCCCGGCACCTGCGCCACGACCACTTTGAATGTGGCAGGAGCGCCGGCGGCGGAGGAAAGCCAGCCAACCGTGTTGGCCATGAACTTGTCCATCTCGGCGTTGCCGGGAACGCCAATTGGATTGCCGCTGAAGGCGGCGTAGCGCGCATTGGTCGTTGGTGCAGTGCCTGCAATGCCCAGTGCGACGCCGGTGCCGGCAGTGGCGCCCTTGTACTTCCAGTTACTCGGCAAAATGACATGGTTGCGCGCCGAGTCCTGCAGCGTGAAGTAAGCGGAGTCGTGCGACGGGTCCCAGTCGATGTTGCCTACGTTGCTGGAAAGCGATTGCCGGACATTGCCATAGGCAGTGATTTGCGTCGACAGTACGGACTGGGCCGCCGTCAACACTGCCGGCAACGTCACATTGGTGGAATTGCCCGAGCTTAGGGCTACCTCGAGTGGCGAGGTGGTTGGGCCGGTCGGCGGGGGCGGGGTAGTCGGGTCAGTCGGAGATGTCGGTGTGCCGGGATTGGAAGTGCCGGGCGCAGGCGTCGTGCTGCCAGGGCTTCCTGGAGAGTTGGTGCTGCCGCCGTCGCCCGCACTGGTGCCGCCTCCGCCGCCACAACCAGCCAGGGTGGCCGCAATGACGAGCAATGGCACGGTTGCGCGCAGGCCGCAATGGGCCGTAAATAGTCTAGCAATATTCATCTATTCGGAAATTTGTTGACGCAAAGAAAGATAACGGTAACACAGAAATGGCTCTGTTTTGCTTTCTTGTTACAACTCACAAGCAGATCTGTAGTTTTTGGTTGCTTAAAAGTAACAATTGCGCTTTGCGCTTAAACCACGCTTGCCGCCTTTCGTCACAGCGGCAAATCCGTTCGGTTCCGCCGCTGTTAATCTTTCTGCATCTGGCTGGGGAGAAGACGATGGCTTACAAACTGAATATCAATGGCGTGGCGCGCACTGCGGACGTTGAGGCTGATACGCCGCTGTTGTGGGTGCTGCGCGATACGCTGGGGCTGACCGGGACCAAATATGGTTGCGGGGCAGGCGCTTGTGGCGCTTGCACCGTCCATATCGACGGCAAGGTGGTGCGCAGTTGCGTGATGCCGGTCAGCGCGGTCGGCAAGGGCAAGGTACGCACAATCGAGTCGCTGTCGCCGGATCGTTCGCATGCATTGCAGAAGGCATGGATCGCGGAGCAGGTGCCGCAGTGCGGTTACTGCCAGTCCGGCATGTTGATGGCGGCTGCGGCGCTCCTCAAATCTCACCCCAAGCCAACGGATGCGCAGATCGAGGCGGCCATGACGAACCTTTGCCGCTGCGGGACATATCCTCGCGTGCGGCGCGCCATCAAGCGTGCTGCCGGCATGAAGGTGGAGGAGACAGCATGAGCGGCCGTCGCGATTTCCTGAAGACGCTGGCCGCTGGCGGCTTGCTCGTCGCGGTCGGGCCGGCGATTGTCGCGAGAGCGGCCGAAACGCCGGCTGCGGGCGCGGCGCCGGTACCGCCACCGCCGGGCTGGGTGCGCATTGCGCCGGACGGCAGCGTCACCATCCTTTCCAATACCAGCGAAATAGGACAGGGCACCGGCACCGCCATCGCCCAACTGCTGGCCGATGAAATGGACCTGGACTGGAAGACCGTGCGCATTGAAATGGCGCCGGTGGAGAAGCAGTTCATCAACGCCGGCTGGGGCGAGTACGCAACGTACGGCAGCGGCGGCGTGGCGCGCCAGTTTACGCAATTGCGCAAGGCAGGCGCGCAAGCGCGTGCCATGCTGGTGGCGGCCGGCGCCGCAGAATGGAACGTGCCTGCAAGCGAATGCGATACGCAGCTCGCCGCCGTGATCCACAAGCCGACCGGCCGCAAGCTGCCATACGCACAGCTGGTAGTGCAGGCTGCCGCCCAGCCAGTGCCGGCCGAGCCGCCGCTGATGCCGAAGGAGCGCTGGCGCCATATGGGGAAAGACGTGGCGCGCCTCGACCTGCCGGCCAAGACCGACGGCAGCGCGGTCTACGGCATCGACGTCAAAGTCCCGGGCATGATGTACGCGGCAATCCAGCAATGCCCGCATTTTGGCGGCAAGCTGGCGGCAGTCGACCCGCAGCCTGCGCTATCGCGGCGGGGCGTGAAGAAAGTGGTGCAGTTGCCGGATGCGGTGGCCGTGGTGGCCGACAGCTACTGGCGCGCGCAGCAGGCACTGAACGCGCTCAAGCCGCAATGGGATCTCTCCGCTGCGAGCAAGCATTCCAGCGACCCGTACCGCGACATGCTGCGCGAGGCTCTATTGAAAGAGGGCGACGTGGTGTTTCCGCGCAAAGGCAAAGTGGAAGATGTCCGTGCGGCGCACGACGCTGCCGCCGCCAAGGCCGTCACATGGATGGAGCGCACCTACACCGTGCCCTTGCTGGCCCACGCTACGATGGAGCCGATGAACGGCACCGCCAGCGTGAAGGGTGGCAAGGCCGAACTGTGGCTGCCAACGCAGGCACAGGACACCGCGCGCACCTTTGTCAGTAAGGCATTGGACATCGCGCCGGAAGCCGTCACCATCCACACCACCCTGAGCGGCGGTGGTTTCGGCCGCCGCATCGAGGCGGATTTCGCCGTGCAGGCAGCCCTGGTAGCGAGGGAGGCCGGCGTGCCGGTCAAGCTGCTGTGGAGCCGCGAAGAAGATATGCGCCACGGTTACCATCGTCCTGCGGCCGCGCTGCGCATGCGCGCGGGTTTCGATGCCAATGGCGCGTTGACGGCAATGAGCATGGACAGCGCAAGCGATACCTTGTTCAACTATTCGCGCTTCGGCTCGGATAAGCAATACGCCAAGCCTTTCGATGGCAGCTCGGTAGGCGTGCTGCTCACTCGCTACTATGGCCTGTCGGGCTTCGTGCACCGCACGCATACCGTCGATGCCGGCGTGCCGCTTGGCTACTGGCGCTCAGTCGCGGCGTCGCAGAACAATTTCGCGACCGAGTCTTTCGTGGATGAACTGGCGCTGCATGCGAAGCAAGACCCCTTCGATTTCCGGCGCGGCCTGATGAAGCAGGGCAGCCGCGAGCGCGCGGTGCTGGACCGGCTGGAAGCGAGTTCGGGGTGGCGCGACAAGGCGGCGCCGGGACGTCATCGCGGCATGGCTTTCGCATGGGCCAATGGCACTTCTATCGGCCAGGTGGTCGAGTTGTCGGTCGATGCGCAATCGCGTGTCAAGCTGCACCGTGTCACCACCGTGCTCGATTGCGGCATCACGGTCAACCCGCGCAATGTGCGCGGGCAGATGGAGGGCGGGATCATTTTCGCTTTGACTGCGGCTTTCTACGGTGAGATCACGGTCAAGGACGGCGCAGTGGAGCAGTCGAATTTCACCGACTACCGCCTGCTGTCGCTGGCTGAAACCCCGGCCATCGATGTCGTGATCGTCGACAGCAACGAGGCGCCCGGGGGCGTGGGCGAGGAGGCGGTCGGCCCGCTGGCGCCGGCGCTGGCCAACGCCCTGTTTGCCGCTACTGGCCGGCGTTTCACGGATTTGCCCTTGTCAAAATCCGGCCTGGTGCTACTGTGACCCTGGTGGCGGGCACCAGGAAAACTAAGGGAGGGTCACGATGGATCTTCAGCTCAAGGGCAAGTTGGCTTTGGTCAGCGGCAGCACCGCAGGAATCGGCTATGCAATCGCACATACATTGGCTCAGGAAGGAGCGAGCGTCATTGTCAATGGCAGGACGCAAGCTGGAGTCGACCAGGCAATAGAACGGATACGAACGGAGACGGGCGGCACGGTACTGGGCTTTGCGGGAGACCTTTCCCAAGCCGACGCGGCGCAGGAAGTGGTAGGGCGCCACGCAGGCATCAGCATCCTGGTGAACAATCTTGGCATCTTCGAGGCCAAGGACTTTGAAGACATTCCGGACGACGACTGGCTGCGCTTTTTCGACGTTAATGTGCTGAGCGGCGTGCGCCTTTCCCGCCTTGTGCTGCCGGCAATGAAGCGGGCCAACTGGGGGCGCATTATTTTCATCTCAAGCGAAAGCGGGGCGCAGATCCCGACCGAGATGATCCATTACGGCATGACCAAGACCGCCCAGCTCGCTGTTTCGCGCGGGCTGGCGGAATCGGTCGCCGGAACGGGCATCACCGTCAACAGCATCCTGCCAGGCCCGACGAAATCGCGCGGCGTAGGCGACTTTGTCGAAGGTATGGCGCGCTCCGCCGAAAAGAGCTTCGAACAGGTGGAGGCGGAGTTTTTCGAGACCGTGAGGCCCACCTCCCTGATCAAGCGCTTTGCCAGCCCGCAGGAAGTGGCCTCGCTGGTCGCTTACGTGGCGAGCCCGCTGTCCTCGGCAACGACCGGCGCAGCGCTGCGCGTCGACGGGGGCGTGGTCAAGAGCGCTTTCTGAGCCGGGCTTGCAGGGTGCATGCCAATTTTTTTGCTGCACTGCGATTATTGGATAGTTTCCGCACGGAACGATTCGACTATGATGGCCATATCGATTCTTCGCGGAGGTGCAGGGAAATGGTGGTCTTGCTAACTGCATTGCTGGCTGGCGTGGCAGTGCTGGCGCTCTGCCTGCTTGCCAGGCTGCGCCGCCGGTCGCAAGCCTTGCTGGCCGCCACGCTGCCATGGCTGATCAACGTCGGCCCGGCGCTGGCGGTGGGATCGGAGCATTGGATGCGGCCGGTCGTTTTCGCAACGATTACCAGTCCGCTGGTATTCGCCCTGATTTGGCATATGCCCATCGTCCGGGTGGACGAGGCTTAAATGCGGCGCTTGACCGCTTCCACGTAGGCGGCGCCGTCCGGCGGTACGCCGCGGCGCTGGGAATTCCAGATCATCTCGCCCAGGCATTCCATGATTTCGTGGTGGGCCGCATGTTCGGTGCCCAGCTTGCGGGCCAGGCCGATGAAGGCTTCGCGGATACCGCGTGGCTGGTCGATCGACAGCTGTTCGGTAATCGACAGGTGCATCGACAGGTGCAGGAAAGGATTGGCCTCGCTGCCTTCCACCGAATAGTCGTGCGTAATGGCGGCTTCCACGTCTTTCAGCTGGTCGTGGTACTCGGGGTGCGCCATGATCCAGTCGCGGGCGATCAATTCGATCGGATCCATGATTTCATTGGCATTGGCTTTGCGGTAGACGTCGCAGAAAAAGCGGCGGACGTCGTGGGAGGACGGTGTAAACATAGGCCGGCATTATATAAGACAAAAGGGGCAGCCCTCGCAGGCTGCCCCTTTTGTTATTCCTTTGTTACCAGTTCCGTATCCGGCGGCGGCGTCACTGTCGGCGGTTGTGGCTTGTCGCCGCTGCGCTGTCCACGCTGGCCGTGAGGCTGGCGCAGGTAGCGCGAGGAGTGGCGGCGGTCGCCATGCGCTGGCCAGGTCAGGAAGCGCGATAGCTCCTGCAAGGCGCGCTGGTAGACTTCGCGCTT
>Ga0055524_1001281_pt1 | contig 14737 bp, 16 predicted proteins | sample AraplaCol_mCL_r2_2_FD_55011 | JGI IMG/M metagenome (GOLD analysis project Ga0055524, IMG submission 55011) | Arabidopsis root microbial communities from North Carolina, USA - plate scrape MF_Col_mCL_r2 | ecosystem: Host-associated > Plants > Roots > Endosphere | place: USA: North Carolina...
TATTATGGCATTCCAATCGCTGTAGTCGGCGCTGTTGCGGCTCTCGTCGGCCTGCCGAACTGGATGACGCGCGCCATCATCCTCGCCGTCGGCATCCTCATGCTGGTGGGCGCCGGAATGGGCGTCTATCACGCCGGCGTCGAGTGGCATTTCTGGCCCGGTCCAGCCACCTGCTCGACCACGGCCAGCAGCATGACCACCAATGCCGGCGATCTCCTGGGCGAACTGAATACGATCAAGGGCCCGTCCTGCACGGATGCAGCGCTGCGGGTCCTGGGCTTGTCCTTCGCCGGCTGGAATGTGATCGCAAGCCTGGTCCTCGCAGCCTTCGCCTTCTGGAGCGTGAAGAAGACTGCNTAGTCGGNTCGATCAGGGCTGCAGCTCGGTGTCCCAGTAGAGGTAGTCGAGCCAGCTGTCATGCAGGTAGTTCGGCGGGAAGAGCCGACCGTTATTGTGCAGGTCCTGCACGGTCGGCTGATAAGGCTTTTGCGCCGGGAGCATGCCAGCCTGCTTCGGAAGCTTGCTGCCCTTGCGCAAATTGCAGGGAGAACAGGCCGCCACGACATTCTCCCANGTTGTCTCGCCGCCGTGAGCGCGNGGGATGACATGGTCGAAAGTCAGATCGTCGTGAGCGCCGCAATACTGGCACTCGAACCTGTCGCGCAGGAAGACGTTGAAGCGGGTGAAGGCGGGATTGCGGGACGGCTGAACGTAAGTCTTCAGGCACACGACACTCGGCAACCGCATCGAGAAGCTCGGTGAGGAAACCTCATGCTCATATTCTGCGATAATGTTCACACGGTCGAGAAATACCGCCTTGATCGCGTCCTGCCAGGACCAGAGCGACAAGGGGTAATAACTCAGCGGCCGGTAGTCAGCGTTCAGGACGAGCGCTGGCAGGGCCTGTGGTGAGACTGCAATCGTCAAGGAGCCCTCCTGGATCGATTCGGCATCTGCACTTGTATATTAGGCCGGTTGTTACAGGATTGTGAAGTCCAATAAATTCAGGGGATAAAGGCAAATTGAGGGAGGGTGTCTGTCAGGCGACCGGCAGCACGTCCCGACGCATTTTTGCAGCGTAATAAGCCCAGAAAAGCCGGGCTGCGACCGAACGCCATGGCGACCAGATTTCCGCAAGCCCTGCAAGGACTTTGGCTTGCGGGCGTTCAGCGAGACCGAATGCCGCAGCGACCGCCGCCTGAAGCGCCACGTCGCCGGATGGAAATACATCCACATGGCCGCCGCAGAACATCAGATAGACCTCCGCCGTCCATGGCCCGATTCCCTTCTGAGCCGTCAGTTCTGCGAGCGCTTCGCCGGGCGGTTTTTGGATCATGGCCTCCAGATTGATTCGTCCGGAAGCAACCGCTTGCGCAATCCGCGTCAGTGTATCGGCCTTGGCGCGAGAGAGACCGAACTCACGCCAGGCATCGGGATGAAGCAATATGTAAGATTGCGCGCTCAGCATTCCGCTCTCTGGCTGCATCCGCCGCCAGATCGCCTCGGCGCTCGCCCGCGATACCATCTGCGAAACGATGATATGGGCAAGGCCGGCAAATCCTGGCTCGCGCAGCCTGAGCGGAACGGGGCCCGCCTCCCTGGCGATTGCCAATAGCCGCGGATCGAGAACAAAGAGAGCGGCAAGCCCCTCCTCAATATCCTTTTCATTGCTGATGACCCGCACCTTGCCTCGCGATCGCTTCAAATCCATGCGAGAAGAAAGCATGATCACGACTCCGCGTCAAAAGCCCGTGTTCCGTTTCGCTCCAAGCCCCAACGGGCCGCTGCATCTCGGTCACGCGCTGTCGGCTTTCCTGAACAACGACATGGCCAGGGCCGCAGACGGTCGGCTGCTGCTGCGTATCGAAGACATAGACCTCACCCGCTGCACACCGGAATTCGAGGCCGGCATATTCGCCGATCTCAAGTGGCTGGGCATTGAATGGGAACAGCCGGTCCGTCGCCAGCAGGAACATTTTTCCGATTACCAGGCAGCCCTTCATTCGCTGATCGAACGCGGGCTGGTCTATCCCTCCTTACTGACGCGCGGTGAGGTCAAGGCACGCGTTACCGCCTATGAGCGGATGGGCGAGCCCTGGCCGCGCGATCCGGATGGCACGCCGCACTATCCAGCCGACGATCGTGACCGCAGCGAGGAAGAACGCGACGCGATGCTGGGCTCAGGTCTCAGACATGCATGGCGGCTGAACATGAGCAGGGCGTTGGANCTGATCGGNGAACCGCTGTTCTGGANGGAGACAGGCGATGAGCGTAAGGGCGAAATCCCGGCCGAGCCCGTCGCCTGGGGCGACGTCGTTCTCTCACGCTCGGACGCGCCCTCGAGCTATCATCTCTCCGTCGTCATCGACGATGCGCTGCAGGGCGTGACCNANGTCGTGCGCGGNCTCGACCTCTTCCACGCCACCTCGGTGCACCGGCTGCTGCAGNAGCTGCTCGACCTGCCGCAGCCCGTCTATCACCATCACCGTCTCATCGTGGATGCAGAGGGCCGCAAACTTTCCAAGNGTGAAGGCGATACCGGCCTTGCGGAACTGCGTGCCAGGGGGCTGTCAGCCGCCGATATTCGCAGTCTTNTCGGGCTTTGAATCGGCGGCGTGGTCACGTCCGACCACCGAGAANGTTCGCGAGAAATTGCGCAACACCCGGAACTTCATGAGCGCCGCATTGATCTCCGCGCCGACGATGAAGATGACACCCACCATATAGAGAAAGATCAGCACGATCATGACGGACGCCAGACCGGCATAGGTGGCCGTGTAGTTGGCGAAGGTCGCAAGATAATAGGCAAAGATCAGCGCACCGATGAGCCAGAATATCAAGGTCAGGAAGACGCCTGGGACGACGTCGAATACGCGACGCTTGCCGGAGGGCAGCCAGAGGTGGACGACGAGCAGGGCAATCGTCAGCATGACGAGCGTGCCGTAGATGCGCCAGCTGAAGACAATTTCGAGTGTGTCGACGATGGCCGGCAGCCATTGGCGGATGGTGACGGGAAGCCATTCGAGCGAGTCATTGTGCAGCAGCCAGTCGCGGGCATAATCAAGACCGACAGGGACTGCCACGAGCAGAATGCTGATGACCGCAAAGATGACCACGGCGATGAGGACATAACCGAGGCTCGCAAGGCGGGTGAAGTACCAAGGGCGCGTCTCCTGCACGCGATAGGCGCGATTGAGCGAGATCCTGAGTGCCTCGACACCGTTCGAGGCGAAATAGGCAGCNGCAAGCACGGAGATGGTCAGCAGCCCGCCGCGCGGGATCGTCAAGACCTCCACCACCTGGTCGGCCAGCGGCTTGGCGATCGCTTCAGGCCACGTATCGAAGATCAGATGGATGGCCGTGGTGGAAAACTGGTCGGCACCAAGAAAATTGGCAAGCGCCGTNCCGAAGATCAGGAAGGGAAAGACTGCAAGCAGGGTGGAAAGCGCCACATGGCTTGCCATTGCGAAGCCATCGTCCTCGATAAGGTGGCAGATGGCGTCGTACACCACATCGTAGAACGTGCGCAGGAATTTCGGCATTCTGCTTCCCAATTGTATCCTTTCCGCGAATATGGGAAACGAGTCCCATTTTGTACAGGAATCATTGAATGGCTGACCCGCGCATCATCGTCGTGACCGGATGCTCNTCCGGCATCGGCGCTTATTGCGCGCGCGCCCTGAAAGCCGACGGCTGGCGTGTCTTCGCCACAGCACGCAAGGCGGAGGATTTGTCGTCGCTCGAAGCCGACGGCATCGAAGCCGTGCTGATGGACTACACGCAGCCTGAAACGATCTCGGCGCTGGTGGACGCAGTAGCCGAGCGCACTGGCGGCAGAATCGATGCCTTGTTCAACAATGGCGCCTATGGGCAGCCNGGCGCAGTCGAGGATCTCTCCACGCAGGCCCTGCGCGACCANTTCGAGACCAATGTCTTCGGCTGGCACGAACTGACCAGGCTNGTCNTTCCCTTCATGCGCCGGCGCGGCCAGGGTCGCATCGTCCAATGCTCCTCGATCCTCGGCCTCGTNCCCTACCGCTATCGCGGNGCTTACACGGCCTCGAAATTCGCGCTCGAAGGCCTGAGCATCACCNTGCGCATGGAGCTGCAGGGAAGCGGCATTCATGTGAGCCTGATTGAGCCGGGACCCATCACCAGCCGCTTCACCACAAACGCGCTGGCGAAGATCAAAGAACATATCGACCTGGAAAACTCGCCCCATGCGGTCGAATACCGCCGGCAGCTCGCCCGCCTTGAAGGCTCAGGCCCGGTCAACCGCCACAAGCTTGGCCCCGAAGCGGTCTACGCAGCATTGAAACGTGCATTGAACTCGAAAAATCCGAAGCCACATTATCCTGTAACGACTCCGGCTAAACAGGGCATATTGTTGAAGAGGCTGCTTCCGTCCGACCTCTTCTACCGCCTGATGCGCTGGACGGACTGAAAAGAAAAGAGACTGCCATGTCCACAGTCACCTACGTCATTGCGATCATCGTCATGGGCCTCGTCGCCCTCGTGCTGATCCGCGGCCTGTTCAACATGATGAAGGGTGGCGATCCGAACCTTTCCAACAAGCTGATGCAGCTGCGCGTGCTGCTGCAGGCAATCGCCGTCATCCTGATCATGCTGACGCTCTGGTTGACCGGTGGCGGACGCCCGAGCTGATCCGAAAGCCGTCAATGGTAAAGCTCAACAAGATCTACACCAGAACCGGCGATGACGGCACGACCGCGCTCGTCTCCGGCCCGCGACGTGCCAAGCATGACCTGCGTGTCGAAGCCTACGGCACCATCGACGAAACCAATTCGGTAATCGGCGTCGCAAGGCTGCATACGGCGGACCTGCCCGAACTCGATGCCATGCTGATGCTGATCCAGAACGACCTCTTCGACCTCGGTGCCGATCTGGCTACGCCTGAAACCAACGAGCCGCCGGCTTATGAGCCGCTACGCGTCGTGGAAAGCCAGGTCACCCGGCTGGAACGCGATATCGACAGGCTGAATGCCGATCTCGACCCGCTGAAATCCTTCGTGCTGCCCGGCGGCAGCCCTGCCGCCGCTCATCTGCACCTTGCCCGGACGATGGCGCGCCGTGCCGAACGGCTGATGGTTGCACTTGCCCGCGGCGAGGGAGAGATCGTGGGCGTCGCGGCCCTCAAATATGTCAACCGTCTCTCCGACTTCCTGTTCGTTGCGGCCCGCCATGCAAATGATGGCGGCAAGGCGGATGTGCTTTGGGTTCCCGGAAAAAACAGGTAGGTTCGCAGCCATCACGATCGCCGGGGGCAGGCTTTCATGTTCATACCTCTGCACGATGCCAATACGCTGAAACACATCAAGGTTCAGTGGGTCACACTCGGTCTGATGGCGGTCAATATCGCCGCCTGGATCTTCACGACGGTCGAAACCGAGCAGGTCGCCCAGGCCGCGACTATCGGCCTCGGCTATATCCCGGCCATCGTCTTCGGCCATGCGGTGCTGGCGCCGGGACTGGAAATCGTGCCGGAGACAGCCACCTACGTTACCTATTCCCTGATCCATACGAGTTTCTGGCATCTTGCCGGCAATATGATCTTCCTCTGGGTCTTCGGCGACAATGTCGAGGATGCAATGGGGCATCTGCGCTTCCTCATCTTCTACCTCGCCTGCGCCGCCGCCGGTGCCCTCTGCCACGGCCTGCTGTCGACGACATCGGAAGCCCCGCTCGTCGGTGCATCCGGGGCGATCTCAGGTGTGGTGGCGGCCTATCTGATGCTGCATCCGCGCGTGCGGGTCTGGGTGCTGGTTTTTTTCCGCGTGCCATTGCCGCTACCCGCCTTCATCCCGCTCCTGCTCTGGGTCGGCCAGCAGTTCTTCATGCTGTTGATCGATTCCGACGGCAATGTCTCGTGGGGCGCCCATGTCGGAGGCATCATCGCGGGTGCCCTGCTCATTTTCGTCATGCGCCGGCCGGGCGTGCCGCTGTTCGACCGGCAGATCGTGACGCCGCGCGCCGTCAAGGATCGGCCGATCCCCATTCGCGTCACTGCCTCGGGCATGCCCGTGCCACCGCGCCTGCCCTGGGGCCGAGACAAGCTTTAATATTGACGTGAACGTAAACGTTAATATATTGCCATCCAAATCGACCGGCTGCGTCACGGAAGCGTTGTATTTGGAGGAAAAACGCGTATCCATGTCGCCATTCGACAATCGGAGCGGCGCCCAAGCGCGCATTTTCCCAGAAGTCTCTGTTGAAGGCCCATCTCTGTTCGAAGGAAGGACCCCATGAAAATTCTCGTCCCAGTCAAGCGCGTTGTCGATTACAACGTGAAGATCCGCGTCAAGCCGGATGGATCGGGCGTCGACCTTGCCAACGTCAAGATGTCGATGAACCCGTTCGACGAGATTTCGGTCGAGGAGGCCCTTCGCCTGAAGGAAGCCGGCAAGGCCGAGGAAGTGGTCGTCGTCTCGATCGGCCCGGCCAAGGCCGAGGAAACGCTCCGCACCGCGCTCGCAATGGGCGCCGACCGCGCCATCCTCGTCGAAACCGATGACGCCGTCGAACCGCTCACCGTGGCAAAGATCCTCAAGGGTGTTGCCGACGCCGAAAAGCCGGGCTTGATCATCGTCGGCAAGCAGGCGATCGACGACGATTCCAACCAGACCGGCCAGATGCTGGCAGCCCTCCTCGGCTCCGCCCAGGCGACCTTCGCCTCCAAGATCGCGATCGAGGGCGACAATGCCACCGTTACCCGTGAGATCGACGGCGGCCTGCAGACGATCAAGGTCAAGCTTCCCGCAGTCGTCACGACCGACCTGCGCTTGAACGAGCCGCGTTACGCCACCCTGCCGAACATCATGAAGGCGAAGAAGAAGCCCCTCGACAAGAAGAGCCCGGCCGATTTCGGTATTTCCACCGCTCCACGCCTCAAGGTGCTGAAGACGGAAGAGCCGTCCGGCCGCAAGGCGGGCGTCAAGGTGAAGTCGGTCGCCGAGCTTGTCGACAAGCTCAAGAACGAAGCCGGCGTCCTCTAAGGTTCGAGAAAGGAATTACGACCATGGCCATTCTTCTTCTGGCTGACCACGACAACGCAACCCTTTCCGACCAGACCGCCAAGGCCCTGACGGCTGCCGCACAGATTGGCGGAGACATCCACGTTCTCGTCGCCGGCAAGGGCGCAAAGGCCGCCGCCGACGCGGCTGCCAAGCTTTCCGGCGTCTCCAAGGTGCTGCTCGCCGAAAGCGATGAGCTCGCCAACAATCTTGCTGAGCCGCTTGGCGACCTGATCGTCTCTCTGGCCGGGAGCTACGACACGATCGTCGCCGCGGCGACCTCCACCGGCAAGAATGTCATGCCGCGCGTCGCCGCTCTCCTCGATGTCGCCCAGGTCTCCGAAATCACCGAAGTGGTTTCGCCGGATACCTTCAAGCGTCCGATCTATGCCGGCAACGCGATCCAGACGGTGCAGGCGACCGACGCCAAGAAGGTCATCACCGTGCGCACCGCTTCCTTCGCCTCCGCCTCCGAGGGCGGCGCGGCCGCCGTCGAAGCAATCCCCGCCGTCTCCGATCCGGGCCTTTCGAACTTCGTGTCCGACGCGCTCTCGGCCTCCGAACGTCCGGAACTGACCTCCGCCAAGATCATCATCTCCGGTGGCCGCGCGCTCGGTTCCGCAGAGAAGTTCAAGGAAGTCATCCTGCCGGTCGCCGACAAGCTCGGTGCAGCCGTCGGTGCCTCGCGTGCCGCTGTCGACGCCGGTTACGCCCCGAACGACTGGCAGGTCGGCCAGACCGGCAAGGTCGTCGCCCCGCAGCTCTACATTGCTTGCGGCATATCGGGCGCCATCCAGCATCTNGCCGGCATGAAGGATTCGAAGGTCATTGTCGCGATCAACAAGGACGAAGAGGCNCCGATCTTCCAGATCGCCGACTATGGACTTGTCGCCGATCTCTTCGACGTCCTGCCGGAGCTCGAAAAAGCCCTCTGATCGGTCAGATTGCCTTCTTTTCGCACTTGCGAATGACTGGAAAATTGTCTTCTATCGGTCTACTACTTTTGCCGGGCGATCTTTCGTCCGGCAATTTCATATAAAAATACCGGCGGCGCGGGGGTGTATGCCGGGCGGGGGTTGGAGATGAGCGCGGTGTTGAAGAATATTGGTATCATTGGTGCGGGCCAGATGGGCTGCGGCATCGCGCATGTTTCGGCCGCCGCAGGATACAAGGTTCATATCTACGATCTGTCGCANGANCGTATCGAGTCCGGCCTTGCCACCATCAACGGCAATTTTGCGCGTCAGGTGACGAACGGCAAGATGACCGATGAAGAGCGCAGCACAGCGCTTTCCCATATTACCGGCTCGGCCAATGTCAACGATCTCGCCCCCTCTGATCTCGTGATCGAGGCGGCAACCGAAGATGAAAGCGTCAAGCGCAAGATCTATACTCAGGTCTGTCCGGTACTGAAGCCGGAAGCGATCCTTGCCACCAACACNTCCTCGCTGTCGATCACGCGTCTTGCAGCCGCGACCGACCGTCCCGAGCGNTTCATGGGCATCCACTTCATGAACCCGGTTCCGGTCATGAAGCTCGTGGAACTGGTGCGCGGCATCGCGACTGAGGAAACAACCTTTTCCGCCGCCAGGGAATTCGTCGCATCGCTGGAAAAGACCGTTACGGTCGCCGAGGATTTCCCGGCCTTCATCGTCAACCGCATTCTGCTGCCGATGATCAATGAAGCGATCTATACGCTCTACGAAGGCGTCGGCACGGTCGATGCCATCGATACCGCCATGAANCTCGGCGCCAACCATCCGATGGGACCGTTGCAGCTTGCCGATTTCATCGGCCTCGATACCTGCCTTTCAATCATGCAGGTNCTGCACGACGGCCTCGCCGACAGCAAATACCGCCCGTGCCCGCTNCTGGTGAAATATGTCGANGCCGGNTGGCTCGGCCGCAAATCCGGCCGCGGCTTCTATGACTATCGCGGCGAAACCCCGGTTCCGACCCGATAAGTCCCTGATCACTAAAATAGGCGAATGGAACAAAGGCTCGCGACATGCTTTCCTGCCGTGAATGGGAGGAAAAATNATGTCGAGCGAATTGCCGATGTTTCTGCTGCAGTGCTGCGTCCTGATCGGACTGGCAGGTGTGTTCCTTATCCGCGGCGCCGGTGACCCCTGAGCCGCGTCCTTACGACCCGATCGCCCCCTTGATCAGCGCCTTGGCATCGTCGCTATCCCATGCGGCCGGACCGTTCATGGCCGAGATCAGGCAACCCTTTTCGTCGAGCAGCAGCGTGACCGGAAGACCNAAGGCAAGTCCTTCCTTTTTCAGGCTATTGAAGACGCCGATCGTATTGTCCCGGTAAAGCTGCAGCGCATCGACACCGATTTCGCTCAGGAACGCCTTCGGCTTCTCATCGTCACCACTATCGATATTGACAGGCACGACCTGGAACTTGTCGCTGCCCATATCCTTCTCCAGCGCGTNCAGTGCCGGCATNTCCTCGCGGCAGGGCACGCACCATGTGGCCCAGAGATTGAGAAGCACGGTCTTGCCGGCGAAATGATCAAGCGTCATCGGCTTGCCGTCAGGGCCGTTGAACGCGACTGTCTGAAGTTTCTTCGGCTGGTTGGCGGCGACCATGGCGGCAACCTGGCCTTTCATGAGGGAGCTCAGGTTGGCAGTACGCTCCTTCGTCAGCGGGCATTCGGCCGAAGCCGTATCGCCGATACCATTGCCAATGCCCGTCTCCTTCACGTATACCGCTGCCGCACCGGCAACGATGCCAGCAACGGCAGCGATTGCGATCAGTTTCACGGACGGCAGGCCGAAGGGTTTTTTCGTCGTCATTTCATTCTCCAGGACGGGCATCTTCCATGGCCGAGGACAANACGGACANCAAATCCTCCAACCAGATGTGGGGCGGACGTTTCGCCTCCGGCCCCGATGCGATCATGGAGGAGATAAATGCCTCGATCGGTTTCGACAAGAAGCTGTTTGCCCAGGANATCCGCGGATCGATCGCCCACGCCACGATGCTCGCCCATCAGGGCATTATTTCCGGCGACGATAAGGACAAGATCGTTCACGGGCTAAACACGATCCTGTCAGANATCGAAAGCGGTAATTTCGAATTTTCCCGCCAGCTTGAAGACATTCACATGAACGTCGAGGCACGGCTTGCGACCCTGATCGGCCCAGCGGCCGGCCGCCTTCACACGGCCCGTTCGCGCAATGACCAGGTGGCGCTCGACTTTCGCCTCTGGGTGAAGGAAGAATTGCAAAAAACCGAGGCCATGCTGACCGATCTGATCGCAGCCTTCCTCGATCGCGCCGAGGAACATGCAGACAGCGTCATGCCTGGTTTCACGCATTTGCAGACAGCCCAGCCGGTGACCTTCGGCCACCATTGCATGGCCTATGTGGAAATGTTCGGCCGCGACCGCTCGCGTGTTCGCCACGCAATCGAACATCTCGATGAAAGCCCGATCGGTGCGGCAGCGCTCGCCGGCACCGGCTATGCNATCGACCGCCACATGACGGCAANGGCNCTCGGTTTCCGNGAGCCGACCCGCAACTCGATCGACACCGTTTCCGACCGTGATTTTGCCATCGAGTTCCTGGCGATTGCCGCAATCTGCGCCGTGCATCTGTCGCGTCTTGCAGAAGAGATCGTCATCTGGTCGACGCCGCAATTCGGCTTCGTGCGTCTCTCCGACGCCTTCTCGACCGGCTCCTCGATCATGCCGCAGAAGAAGAACCCGGATGCGGCCGAGCTGGTGCGTGCCAAGACCGGCCGCATCAATGGCTCGCTGATCGCCCTGCTGACGATCATGAAGGGCCTGCCGCTCGCCTATTCCAAGGACATGCAGGAAGACAAGGAACAGGTCTTCGACGCAGCCGAGAGCCTGGAACTTGCGATTGCCGCCATGACTGGCATGGTACGCGACATGACGATCAACACTATCAGAATGAAAGCNGCTGCNGGCTCGGGCTATTCGACTGCNACNGATCTCGCCGACTGGCTGGTGCGCGAGGCAGGTCTTCCCTTCCGCGACGCCCACCATGTCACCGGCCGCGCCGTGGCCCTTGCCGAAAGCAGGGGCTGCGATCTGTCGGAGCTTCCGCTCGCCGATCTGCAGGGGATCAATCCTGCCATCACCGACAAGGTCTATGACGTGCTGACGGTCGAAGCTTCGGTCGCCAGTCGCAAGAGTTTTGGCGGCACCGCACCTTCGGAAGTCAGGAAGCAGATCGCCTATTGGCGCGCGCGCAATTAAGGCATTTCCGGGCGAAATGGAGAACGGTCTCCCGCCCGGAAACACGCACTGGACAAAGCGTCAACAATCGGGGTGCACAAGGCTGTCAAACTTCGCTATGAAGATGCCAGTCAGTGCCCGCCCAGTGTCCGATACGAGGATATCCATGCAGACCAGCTTGCCGCATTTCATCCGCCTTACGGTGGTTTTTGCCGTCATCGGCCTCGCCGTTGCCGGGTGCGGCCGCAAGGGTGACCTCGATCCGCCGAGCGCAAACGCGACAAAGGGCGGCGATGTTTCCAAACCGACGCAACGGCCAGGCTCCGTCGACAAGCCCTTTATTCTCGATCCCCTTCTCTAAGGCCGGACTCCAGTGAACCATTTCCAGTATCGCGACGGCATTCTCTACGCCGAGAACGTTCCCGTTCCCGAGATCGCCAAAGCGGTCGGTACACCCTTCTACGTCTATTCGACTGCAACGCTCGAGCGCCATTACCGCGTCTTCGCCGACGCCTTCGGCGATGTCGATTCCATGGTCTGCTACGCAATGAAGGCCAATTCGAACCAGGCCGTGCTGAAAACGCTCGGCCGACTCGGTGCCGGCATCGACGTGGTTTCCGAAGGCGAACTGCGCCGCGCGCTTGCCGCGGGAATTCCCGCCAACCGCATCATGTTCTCCGGCGTCGGCAAGACACCGAATGAGATGGACTACGCACTCGAAGCCGGTATCTACTGCTTCAACGTCGAATCCGAACCGGAACTCGAAGTTCTCAACCAGCGTGCCGTGCGCGCCGGCAAGAAGGCGCCTGTTTCCTTCCGCATCAATCCGGATGTCGACGCCCGTACCCATGCGAAGATTTCGACAGGCAAGAAGGAAAACAAGTTCGGCATCTCCTGGGAGCGCGCCCGCACGATCTATGCTCGCGCCGCCAGCCTGCCCGGGATCGAGGTTACCGGCATCGACATGCATATCGGCAGCCAGATCACCGAACTGCAGCCCTTCGACGATGCCTTCAAGCTGTTGCACGATCTGGTCGACACGTTGCGCGCCGATGGTCACGATATCCATCACGTCGATATCGGCGGCGGTCTCGGCATCCCCTANAAGGACGACAACAACCCGCCGCCCTCGCCGGAAGCCTATGCCGCCGTCGTNAAGAACCAGCTTCGCTCTCTGAACTGCAAGATCGTCACTGAGCCGGGCCGCCTGCTCGTCGGCAATGCCGGTATCCTCGTCACCGAGGTCATCTATTTGAAGGACGGCGGCGAAAAGACCTTCGTGGTCGTTGACGGCGCGATGAACGACCTCATCCGCCCNACACTCTACGAGGCCTATCATGAGGTNCGNCCCGTGGTGATTTCGGCTGCCAANGCGCCGCGCATCCGGGCCGATGTNGTNGGCCCCGTCTGCGAGACCGGCGATTACCTCGCGCTNGACCGCGAAATGGCGACCCCGAAGCCGGGCGACCTCCTGGCCATCGGCACGGCCGGCGCTTACGGCGCAGTCCAGGCNGGCACCTATAATAGCCGCCTTCTCGTGCCTGAAGTTCTGGTCAAGGGCGACGAATTCCATGTGATTCGCCCCCGCCGCACCTATTCGGAGCTGATCAGTCTCGATTCCNTCCCGGCCTGGCTGGACTAANGGTCGCAATCACTTTTTGGCGACCGCACGTGAAAAACCGGTATTGAAGGGCCCNCGCCCTCGCCTTCGCCACAAAGAGTGTTATCCTTTTCTTTCGTGAGCGTATTGCCCAGCAATCGCCGGAAGCGCCCTCTGTTCCCTGAACGCCAGATCGCGGAGACCGGATTGATGACAAGCCCCGCAAGGCAGAAGAAAGGCGCATTCGCGCTTCAACCCTCTCTTGCGCGGCTTGTGGCAGCAAAACGTNTCCTCGCGNGGATCGTGCTTCTTGCCGAGCAGGTTCTTCCGCTGCTGGTACCCGCCCTTTCGGTTGTAGCGATTTATCTCTCGGTCTCCTGGTTCGGCTTCTTCCGCATCGTACCGGATTGGCTGCGCATCCTCCTCCTGACCGTCTTTGCTGCAGGCTTCCTCGTTTCCCTCCTGCCGTTCCGCAATCTTCGCTGGCCCCGCGTTGTCGACGCCGACCGCATGCTGGAAGAGCGCAATGGCCTGCCGCATCAGCCGGTCATGGTGCAGGAGGATGAGCCCGCCTTCGACACACCCTTCTCCCGCGCCCTGTGGCGTGAACACCAGACGCGCATGGCGCGGAAGATCGCGACATTGGACGCCGGTCTGCCGCGACCCGATATCGCGCGGCACGACCGCTTCGCACTGCGCGCCATTCCGGCACTGCTTGTCGTTACCGCTTTCGGTTATTCGCTGTCCATCAACGGCGGTTCCGTNGCCGATGCATTTGAGCCTGCGCCCGCACAGGTTACGAGCAATCCGGCCGTGCGTATCGACGCCTGGGTGACCCCACCNTCNTATACCGGCCGCGCGCCGATCTATCTGACGGCCGATGGCAGTGAACAGACACCGATCGGCGTTCCGCAGTTTTCCAGCCTGACGGTGCGTGTCAGCGGCGGTCAATCGGACGAGAAGGTGCTGTTCAGGAAGGCCAATGGCGAAAGCCACGAGATTGCTGTTCAGGAAGACACCCGGCCGCAACCGGCCGCAAATGCCAATACCGAACAGCCCTCGGGCGGCGCGCCGGTCGCGCCTCAACTGATGGCGCAGACGCACATCATGAAGCTCGAGGAAAACGGCGCACTGCAGGCAAACGGCCGCACCTGGAATTTCGACGTGCTGCCCGACAAGGCCCCGGAAATCGCCTTCGACGGCATGCCGCACCGCGCCGTCAATGGTGCTCTGGAGATCGGCTTTACGGTGAAGGACGATTACGGCGTGCAAGAGGCTCATGCCGAGATCGTGCCGGTCGAATCCGATCCGGCAGCGACCCCGCTCTATCCGCTGCCGGAATTCCGGCTGGACATTCCTCGCCGCAATGCGCGTGACGGCAAGGGCCTGACGAGCAAGAACCTGACCGAGCATCCGCTGGCCGGCAAACGTGTACGCATCACGCTCGTCGCCAAGGATGCCGCCGGACAGACGGGCCGCAGCCCGCCCTATGAGATGATCATGCCGTCGCGACCCTTCAGCGAGCCGCTGGCTGCGGCCGTCGCCGAAGAGCGCCAGACGTTTGCTCTCGATACTCGCAAGATGAAGGAAGCAATCGCGCTCAACGAAGCCCTGACGATCCGGCCCGAGGAGACGATCCCGAACACCACCCATTTCCTGCTGATCGAGTCCGCGCTGACCCGCATGAAAATCGCCAAAGGTGATGAGCAGCTCAAGGATACCGCCCAATATCTCTGGGACATCGCCCTCGGTATCGAGGAAGGGGATCTTTCGCTGGCCGAACGGCGGTTGCGCGACGCCCAGCAGAACCTTGCCGATGCGCTGAACCGCAATGCTCCTGATGCCGAAATCAAGAAGCTGATGGATGAACTGCGCAAGGCGATGCAGGACTA
>Ga0055524_1001286_pt1 | contig 14726 bp, 12 predicted proteins | sample AraplaCol_mCL_r2_2_FD_55011 | JGI IMG/M metagenome (GOLD analysis project Ga0055524, IMG submission 55011) | Arabidopsis root microbial communities from North Carolina, USA - plate scrape MF_Col_mCL_r2 | ecosystem: Host-associated > Plants > Roots > Endosphere | place: USA: North Carolina...
AAGCCCATTGTGCTTAGTGCGAATAGTACGGCATGGGTGCAGTGGGAGCGGCATGGTGCCGGTGCCTTGTGCTTGCCAGGTTTCTTCATGCGATCAGTCCTCATAAGTTGGTATTCATCTGCAAGCAAAGGCTTGCGTCACCGAGTTGTCATGGAACTATTTCAGTGTAAGCAACTTTGCTCGGCTTGCGCGCGCCGGAACCAGCGTCATGCAATAAACGTGTGGCATTGTTGCAACGAAGGCAATATGGCAAGCAGGCGTCCCATGCCCGATCAATGGCAACATGGACGGCAATTCCATCGCGGTGAAGGAGCTTGCACGTGAAATCCAAGTCGATACTGCTGCTATGCGCGGCGCTATTGGGCGCTCAATTGGTGGGTTCTGTGGGGCGTGCTGCGGACGCTTCGCAGTCGCTGGCGTTCCAGCCTGTTGCCGGCACCGTGGTGCCGATGGGCGGTTCAGTGCGCTCGGACAATGAGGCAGTACGCCAGCGGCTGGTGCAACTGGCGGGTGGCGCCGCGGCGCGATTTGTGGTGATTCCGAGCGCATCGTCGCATCCAGATACATCAGGCGCAGACGCGGTGGAACAGCTGCGGCGCCGTGGAGCCCACGCGGAATTGTTGAAGATCGCGCCTTGCTGGGCTGGTGAGACGCTGGAGTCCGCACGCCGGGCCGCCGCCGATCCTGCCAACGTGGCGAAGATCCGCGCCGCCACAGGCGTGTTCTTTACCGGTGGCGACCAGGGGCGCACGGCCGATGTCCTGAATCCGGACGGGGTAGCGTCGCCCGTGCTGCAGGCCGTGCGCGAATTGCAGCTGCGCGGTGGCGTGATCGCCGGCAGCAGCGCCGGTGCTGCCATCATGAGCAGCACCATGTTCCGTGACGCGATGAATTCTGTGCAGGTGATGAAAGGCGTTATGCGCGATGGCAAGGAAATCGACCGGGGGCTGGGGTTCGTTGGCGACCAGCTGTTCATCGACCAGCATTTCCTCAAGCGTGGCAGGGTGGGGCGCATGCTGGCGCTGATGCTGGCCAAAGGCTATAAGGTAAGTCTCGGGGTGGACGAGAACACCGCAGCAATCATTCATGGCAGTGAAATCGAAATCGTCGGCAGCAGCGGCGCGCTCTTGCTGGACTTGCGCCAGGCGACGCAGGATGCGGGGCCTGTAAACGTGCGCAACGTTCGGATTTCTTATCTCGATAACGGCGATCGTTATGACCTGGCGAAATTGAAAGGCCAGGTACTGGCGGCCAAACAGGCCAGGGGCGAGATCAAGTTTCGCCAGCCGGGCTTCGTTTCGGAGCTTGAATTTGTCCGCCCCGCCTTTACTGACATCCTCGGCGAAAACGCTATCCTGCGCGCATTGACGCAACTCGTGGATGGCCCGCGCGATCATGTGCGCGGCATCGCCTTCGACCTCGAGCAGTTGCCCGATGCGGCGGTGGCTGATCCTGCCCCTGACCTGGGATTCGAGTTCATGCTTCGGCGCGATGAACATACGCGTGGCTGGGATAACGCAGACCTGGATGATAAGGATTACTCGATCTTCGATGCGCGGCTGGACGTGCGGCCGGTACGGCTGAAGACTCCGTTCTATCAGGCGTATTGACCGCTGTGTCGCGCTGCCAGCAGGCAGCGCGACGGCGGAATAGCTTACTGAACGACCAGTTCCACCCGGCGATTCTTGGCCCGTCCAGCTTCATCTGTGTTCGAAGCCACCGGCGCCAGGCTGGCGACACCCTTGCTCGCCAGGCGCGTAGCAGCAATCTGGTATTGCCTGGAGAGCGCGTTCACCACGGCTTGCGCACGCTGCTGTGACAGCGTCTGGTTGGCGTCCAGGTTGCCCTGGTTATCCGTGTGGCCAACGATGTAGACCTTGAGCGCGGGTTGGCTCTTGAGGAGTTTCGCCATTTCGTCCAGCTGCGTCTTGGATTCCGCGGCCTTGATTTCCGCCTTGCCGGTATCGAAGTAAATTCCGTAAAGGGCGATTTTGCCGCTGGACTGCAAGGCATTCTTCAATGCGTCTGCGTTGACGGTGACCTGGCCGCCCTGCATGGCTTGAGGTTCTGCGATTTCGATGTAGGTGGTGGTGAAATCGGTGCGATATACCTTGCCGGTATTTAGCATCACGTGGACCGTGTTGCCATCCTTGGCCAGTGTACCGTAAGTGAAATAGAGGTCGTCGGTACCGAGCATATTCGTGCCGCCCAGCGAGAACATCTGGTTGTTCAGCGCGGATTTTTCGGGATGGCGCGCCCGATTGGCGCGGAAATCGGCTTCCTTCATGCTGCTGTAGTGATCGTCAAAGCCGTAGCGCATGTGTTCGCACCCTTTGTCGCGCGGCGTGCAACTGATTACCGCTTTGAAGCCGGCTGCCTTCAGGGCCTGTTCATAGTTACGGTGCACCTCCAGAGGCGTCTTGCCGAGGGGGGCGAAATATACCATGCGGGTAATCTGGCCTTCCACCGTGATCGGGCTGATGAACTCGTTGTGGCTGTCCAACCCCAATTTGCCTGGGAAGGTCGTCTGGTCGAAGCCAATTTTCTTGTACGCCATCATCCAGGAATTGTTATAGCGCTGGATTAATGGATGGTCTTCGCCTCCGGCGACATCGATTGCCCAGTCAGGGCTGGCCGAGGCAGAAGCGGCGATTGCAAACGAAGACAGGCAGAATGCGGCGGCGATGAAGTGGCGCGCCAGGTTGGAGGGCATCAGTTTCAAGATCTATCCTTTCTCAAAGAACGGCTACGTTAAGGGGTAGTGCGAGTGATGCAAATCTTATACTGTGCTGCGGCCGTTCATGGCATGGATTCGTCGGTAATCGGAGCGACTATTTAACGATGGGCTCGATGCAAATCTGGGTGCCAGAGTCGCTTAAATTTAGGTGGCAGTACCAATTTCTTCATCCCTGCATGTCCTTAAAGTTCATCGCAAGGTGCCAGCGCAACTGCTGAACACCCGGGTCAACAAAACAAGGGAGCTCATCATGACAGGGCAATTCTTTTTACATCGTTTCAATCTGCTGGGTGCGGTTGTCGCGGCGCTTGTGGCTGCGCTACTCGCGGGTTGCCAGATCACGCGCACCGTCCATAATGACGATACGCCGGTGTCCGGCAGTTCGGTCTTCGAAATGTATGTCGTGCAAAGTGACCGGGACCGTGCATTTAACGTGCTCTTCGTCCCGGACACTTCGTACGGCGATATGAGTGTCCTGGCAAACCGCCAGGCTTTCGTCAATGATCTGGCCAACGTGATCGAAAATGGCTACTGGCAGAATCGTGCATACTTCAACGCCTGGGGCGTGTACAACTATTTCTACATGACCGCTACCGGCTCGGTTGTCGAACAAGCGCCAGGGCCGGGTGGACAGTTCCGCTGCCCCATCGTTACCTGGCCATCGCAGGTCGACTCAGACGGCGTTTTCGCCGACCAGATCGTGCTCATTCACCGCAATGAATTGCGCGACTGCGGCGGCGGCGGCCGGGCGACAGCCGAGCCTACCAGCTATCGCACCATCGTCCATGAAACCGGCCATGGCCTGTTTGGCCTGCCCGACGAATACTGCTGCGACGGCGGCTACTTCGTAAAGCCGCCTGTGATGTACAGCTCGCAGGCAGCCTGCAACGGCGACGGCGCCAATGCCGGCTGGCGCAATTGCCAGTCGATCACTTCCAGCAGGAATGGTTCGGTTTGGTGGCGATCGCAGGGCAATATCACGGACAACCTGATCATGCGCAATGCGGGCGATGAAGTATGGGAGGCGGGNCCNGCCGATTGGGCGGTGATGCGAGCGGCTTATCAGGGCCTGTCCGGCTCCCCGACCATTACNCAGCCTGCTGCCTTTGCGCCAGCNCACTGGAGCTATACGGTCCCGCCACCATGGCACCCTTGAGTGAGAGGAGAACATCATGAAGAAGACGTTTCTTGCCATCGTGATTTGCGGAGCAGGCCTTACCCACGCCCGGGCTCAGCAACAGGACGCTGAGCGAGTGAGGGAACTGCGGAGCGCGGCCCGTGTTGAAGCAGCCAAGCCGGCCGCTGCACCGGCAGGACAGCAGCAAGTTGCCGTGCTGGCGGTCAAGCTTGATGTCGTAAAGGGTGAAGTCCGTACGGCGCGGGTCGAGTCGGTGAAGCGTGTTGCAGGCTATGCACCCAAAGTCTTTGCCCGCGAGGGCGGCATGTGGGAAGTGGTGATTGAAGGTGATACGCGGCGCACCTTCTACGTCGACAGCCCGGCCCGCCGCGAAGCCGAGGCGTATCCGAGGTCGAACTCTGGTTATCAATGGGTCGATGAAACGGGAACCCTCGACTGGCGCCTGGTGGTGCCGCTGTATGCCGATGGCCGTTCACTCGGCGCCCGTAGTGTCACTGTCCGCGACAAGCTGACTGGGGCGACCATCGTGCAGTCAAATTTGTAATTACTGGTTACGAACAGGCTGGACCCGGTTCCGTGCCTGCGCCAAGCCCCCGCTGCTTCGGGGGCTTTTTTTGTTCTGGGTTGCCTGCTGCGCCTAAACGCAGGCACATTGGCGCTATCATCAGGAAAAACGAAACCCCGGGTTCACGATGTCCTTCATGCGCCATTTGCTGCTCGCCTTCCTCTTAACTTCAAAGATTGCAATCGCATCAGAGCTGGTAATGGCTATCTCCAGCGGCAGTGGCATGCCAATGACGGACATCCGCGACGAGCAGTTAAAGGGAGGGATACTCAAGGAATTCGGGGATAAGTTGGGCGCCCTGCTGCATCTCAAACCAAGATACCTGATCCTGCCGCGAACCAGGGTGGAGGGAGCGCTGCTGCGCGGCCACGCCGATCTGCTATGCGACCTGCGGCCGGAATGGCTCGATAACCAGACCTTCCTCTGGTCTGAGGCGATTATTTCGAACCGGATGATCGTCGCCATGCGGCGTGAGACACCTGTGCCCGGCTCCTTGAACGCGATAGCGGGCCTGAGGATCGGCACGGTTCGGGGCTACCGGTACCCGGAAGTTGAACATTTGCAGCCGCCAATTGTGCGTGACAATGCTGCGAACGATAGCCAGAACCTGGATAAGCTATTGCTCAGGCGCTTCGATCTCATATTCACAAACCGCATCTATTTCGACTACCAGCGCAAAGTACATCCTGAACGCACGCGCCTGGCTTCCCATTACCTGAAGATAACGGACTTCGATACCTACTGTGCAGTTCCTGCGCAAGGCAAGCTCGGCATCCAGGAGCTGAATCAGGCAATTGCCACGCTAAAGGCACGTGGCACCATCCAATCGATCCTGGCGCACTATCGGCCGGACCCTTAAGTTTTGTTTAATTTAGAATGATTGCCTAATACGCAATACTTGGCGCTTGTCTTTAGCGAAGGGAGCGCGATCAAACTACGTGGCAGGGTGATCAAGCACATCCTTCAAGACATTCATATCCAGTTAACCAGAGAATGGACCGACGCAGATTCTTAATGGCAGGTGCGGGCGTCCCGCTTCTTGCTTCATGCGCTCGCGGCATTGAGCCGCGGCGCAATGCCTTCCTGGAGGACTTTGCCAGGTCACTCAACGTCAGTGCCGCCACGTATGCGGTACTGCGCTCTGGACAACCGGTAGCAACGCAGGCCGTGACAGGCGCGACAGACGCAATCTTCCAGGCCGCGTCGCTGACCAAGCCGGTAGTTGCGTTCGCTGCGCTGAAGTTGGTGCAGGCTGGTCGGCTTGAGCTGGCTGCGGCAGTGTCGCATTACCTTCCCGGCGGCTATCGGCATTTTCACGATCCCTTGCGGCGATCATGTCGCTTGCGGCCGCGATCGCCCAAGAAGTACTGCCTTTCGAGCATGCCGCTTTCCGCTTTCCCCCAGTGGCCTGACGCTTAAAATCGCTCGTTGCGCGCGACGAGTTCGCCTGGTGAGCTAAGCAGGTACATATTGTCGTTCAGCGCGTCATCACCTTTGATGTGTTCGTATGAGGTAAGCGATGGGAGCAGGTCGCGCACGAGCGACTGCTGGCTCGGGATCGATTTGTCCGACTTCAGCTTGCCCAGGATGATGGTCTTCACTTGCTCGGACTGGCTGGCCGTTTGCTCCAGGCTGGCTTTCTTCAGCTTGCCCTGGAGGTAGTTGAGCGAGACATTGCTGCGCGCGCTATCGTCAATCTGGTGGTACTCGTAGTTCTGGGTCTGCAACGTCCCATCAAACCACGGCGGGCTGGATTTGCCGATGTCCGTATGGAACTGGGCGGCAAGGCGTGATTGCTGGGACTGGGCGATCTTGCGGTCGTCGTGGCTGGTTCCATCCACTTTGGTTGCCTGCGATACGTCATAGGAGAAAGTGTCCTGCTCCCAGGCCTTCAGCGGATTGCTTGATTTGGGGGTCTGGGTGACGGCCGCACTGAAATCGGAAAGGCCGGTCAGCGTGGAGCGGTCGTCGGCGTTCAATTGCCACTTCGATGGCGTACGGAGGAAGTCGTCGCGGTCTTCGGCAGTGGCCGTCCGGTTCATCTCGGAGAAAGCGTCCCTGAACATGGACATCAGTTTCTTATCGCCGTGTCCGCGCGATACTGCCTGGTCGAATTGGGCCAGATAATTGTTGATGGCTTTGGACTGCTGCTTCCTGGTGCCGAGGTGCTCCGCTGTGCTTGTGTCCACGTTCACTTCAGCGTGACCATCTGGTCCGCCAATGCTCACTTTCCTCATTGAGTCGTCAATGTGGAAGTCCAAGGTCTGCGAAGTGGAATCGGGGCCAGTCACTTGCGCATGGAAGTCGATGGACTGCACAAACTTGCTGTCGAATTGCGTCAGGCCGCTTAGCCGGACTTGCGGGTTCGCGCCCGCCATTCCGTCGATGGCGGCCTGGAAACCCTCTGCCAGCTTGGACAGGGCTTCACTTTCCTCCTGATCCAGCTTGGCGCTTGAGCTGACCTGGTAGATCATTTCGTCGCCCACATTGGCCAGCGTCAGGTCGACCTGGACACCGCTGCGCGTAGTGAGACTCAGCGTGAACTTGTTATCGACGGTGTCCGGCAACTTGGCATGGTCCAGCGGAATGACCGCGCCGGAACCGATCTGCTTGAGCATGTCGGCGCCAAGGTCCTGGTAGCGTACGCTCGTCGAGATGGGCGCAGAAGCAGCGGCGATCGCTTCTGGGCTCAGCGTGACGATGGTTGAAGGTGAAGACGACGCGGCCTCAAGCTTTGTTGCGACAGGATGCGTGCTCCGAGCGGTTGGGGCGACGGGGTAGCGGGTGGCTGGTTGCCAGTTGGAGAGTGTGGATATGGAGCTCATACCCGCTTAACGACACATCATTAATGAAACTTTAATTGTGACCCTTTGCTCCGGAAAAGCATGCTACGCTACCATTGCTTTCGAGGAAATGTTTTTTCGTGCCCGCTTTGCGATCCGCTGCGGGCGGTTCCATAGTCCAGGCAGGCCGAGGCTACCCGCCTCAGGCCCGGCCGGGATTGATTCTGCGTCACCATCGCAACTGAAGGAATCTGAATGAGCAAGGGCGAACCACTTCGCCTGCACGTTCCCGAACCCACGGGACGTCCAGGCTGTGCAACTGATTTTTCTTATCTCCGCCTGTCACCGGCCGGCGCCGTGCGCCGTCCCGAAGTCGATGTGGCTCCAATGGATACGCGCGACCTTGCGTACTCCCTGATCAGCGTGATCGATGCCGAGGGCAATGCAGTCGGGCCATGGGTGCCGCAGATCGATATCGAAGTAGTGCGCAAAGGCCTGCGCGCCATGATGAAGACCCGCATCTTCGACAGCCGCATGCTGATGGCGCAGCGCCAGAAAAAGATGTCGTTTTACATGCAGAGCCTGGGCGAGGAGGCGATCGGCACCGCGCAGGCACTGGCACTGAACGTGGACGATATGTGCTTCCCGACCTACCGCCAGCAAAGCATTCTTGTCGTGCGCGACTATCCGATGGTCGACATGATCTGCCAGTTGATGTCGAATGAACGCGACCCGCTCAAGGGCCGGCAATTGCCTGTCATGTACTCGGTCAAGAAAGCGGGCTTCTTCTCCATCTCCGGCAACCTGGCCACACAGTACATCCAGGCCGTGGGCTGGGGCATGGCTTCGGCGATCAAGGGCGATACCAAGATTGCCTCGGCATGGATCGGCGACGGCGCCACGGCCGAAGCGGACTTCGATACCGCACTGACTTTCGCTCACGTGTACCGCGCGCCGGTCATCCTCAACGTGGTCAACAACCAGTGGGCCATCTCGACTTTCCAGGCCATTGCCGGTGGCGAGGATACGACGTTTGCCGCGCGTGGAGTCGGCTGCGGCATCGCATCGCTGCGCGTTGACGGGAACGATTTCCTGGCTGTGTACTCGGCTTCGCGCTGGGCCGCGGAGCGGGCGCGCCGCAATCTTGGACCATGCCTGATCGAATGGGTTACCTACCGTGCGGGCCCGCATTCGACCTCGGATGATCCGTCGAAGTACCGTCCCGGCGACGACTGGTCGCATTTCCCGCTGGGCGACCCGATCGCGCGCCTGAAGCAGTACCTGATCAAGGCTGGCGCGTGGTCCGAGCAGGAGCATGAAGAAACGCAGAAACTGCTGGAGGTGGAAGTATTGGCCGCGCAGAAAGAGGCCGAACAATACGGCACCATGGCCAGCGGCCATACTTTCAGTCCCGCGGAAATGTTCGATGGCATCTATAAGGACATGCCGGAACACTTGCGCGTGCAACGACAGCAACTGGGGATCTGAGATGGCGGAAAATACAGTGAAAACATCCATGACCATGATCCAGGCGCTGCGTTCCGCGATGGATGTGATGCTGGAGAAGGATGACAATGTCGTGGTCTTTGGCCAGGACGTGGGCTATTTTGGCGGCGTGTTCCGCTGCACCGAGGGCCTGCAGAAGAAGTACGGGAAATCGCGCGTGTTCGATACGCCGATTTCGGAGGGAGGCATCGTCGGTGTGGCAATCGGGATGGGGGCGTATGGCCTTCGGCCGTGCATCGAGATCCAGTTCGCCGACTACATTTATCCGGCTTATGACCAGATCGTGTCCGAGGCGGCGCGCCTGCGTTTCCGTTCGGCGGGCGACTTCACTGCGCCAATCACGATCCGCACACCTTGCGGTGGCGGCATCTACGGCGGCCAGACCCACAGCCAAAGTCCGGAAGCTGTTTTTGCCCACGTCTGCGGCTTGCGCACCGTGATGCCCTCGAACCCGTACGACGCCAAAGGCCTGTTGATTTCGTCGATCGAGAATGACGATCCGGTGATCTTCCTCGAGCCTAAGCGCCTGTATAACGGGCCGTTCGACGGTCACCATGACAAGCCGGTCGTGCCATGGTCGCAGAATCCGCTGGGTGAGGTACCCGAAGGCTATTACACGGTCCCGCTGGATAAGGCGGCAGTCTTCCGGCCGGGCAAGCAGCTGACGGTGCTCGCATACGGCACCATGGTGTGGGTGTGCGAGGCGGCTGCACGCGAGACCGGCATCGATGCCGAAATCATCGACCTGCGCAGCTTGTGGCCGCTGGACCTGGAAACGATCGTGGAGTCGGTCAGGAAAACCGGCCGATGCGTGGTCGTGCATGAAGCCACGCGGACTTGCGGCTTTGGCGCCGAGCTGGTGTCGCTGGTGCAGGAACATTGCTTCTACCATCTGGAAGCGCCGATTGAGCGCGTAACGGGGTGGGATACGCCTTATCCGCATGCACAGGAATGGGCGTATTTCCCGGGGCCGGCGCGCGTTGGCGCGGCGTTCAAACGTACGGTGGAGGCATAACGATGGGTATTCACGTCATCAAGATGCCTGATATTGGCGAGGGCATTGCAGAAGTTGAACTGGTCATGTGGCATGTCAAGGTGGGCGATGCGGTTACCGAAGACATGATCCTGGCTGATGTCATGACCGACAAGGCCACCATTGAGATTCCATCGCCGGTGCATGGTACCGTCGCCATGCTTGGCTGCGCGGCGGGGCAGGTGATGGCCGTGGGAGCGGACCTGATCCATATTGAGGTTGAGGGGGCGGGCAATCTGAAGCCGCAGGCCGGCGGAGCAGCGCCTGCGGCGCACCCGGCTCCGGTACCTGCGGCGGCAGAGGCGAAGGCTGCAGTCCCTGAGCCGGCAAAACCAGTGGCGCCAGCAGTTTCATCCGCGCCTCCTGCTCCGCACGAAACACAAGCTGTAGCGGCTCGTGTGGCGCGCGAACCGGGCGCACGCCCACTTGCCTCGCCGGCAGTGCGCAAGCGTGCATGGGACATGGGCGTCGAACTGCAGTTCGTGCATGGCAGCGGCCCGGCGGGACGCATCCAGCACGCCGACCTTGACGCCTACGTGGCGCGAGGCGTCCAGGGCGCCCCGTCATCCGCAGCAGGCGGCTACCGCGAGGTTCACACAGAGCAAACCATTCCTCTGATTGGCCTGCGCCGGAAGATAGCGCAGAAAATGCAGGAATCTAAACGCCGCATCCCGCACTTCTCTTACGTGGAGGAGATCGACGTCACCGAGCTTGAGAACCTGCGTGTGCGCCTGAACGAGCAATGGGGCAAGGAGCGCGGCAAGCTGACCGTGCTGCCTTTGCTGGCGCGCGCCCTGGTGGTTGCGCTGCGCCAGTTCCCGCAGATGAATGCGCGCTTCGATGACGACGCCGGCGTCGTTACGCAGTACGGTGCCGTCCATCTTGGCGTCGCCACGCAGACCGATGCCGGGCTGATGGTGTCGGTCATGCGGCATGCAGAGGCGCGCGATATGTGGTCATGTGCGGCGGAGATCGCACGCCTTGCGGACGCCGCGCGCACCGGCAAGGCCACGCGCGACGAGCTGTCCGGTTCGACGATCACTATTTCCAGCCTGGGAGCCCTGGGCGGCATTGTCACCACGCCGGTGATCAATCATCCGGAGGTGGCCATCATCGGCGTCAACAAGATCGTGGAGCGCCCGATGGTGCGCCAGGGCGGGCTGGTGGTTCGCAAGATGATGAACCTGTCATCCTCGTTCGATCACCGGGTTGTAGACGGCATGCACGCAGCCCAGTTCATACAAGCCATCCGCACCTTGCTGGAATGTCCAGCGATGCTCTTTGTGGAGTAATCGATGAATCAACACACCACTACGCTGCTGGTGATCGGCGGCGGTCCTGGCGGCTATATCGCGGCTATCCGCGCCGGCCAGCTTGGCATACCCACAACGCTGGTCGAAGCGGGTGAACTGGGCGGCACCTGCCTGAACGTTGGCTGCATTCCCTCCAAGGCGCTGATCCACGCGGCGGAGGAGTTCGAGAAAGCCAGCCACTACGCGAGCGGTTCTGCGCTTGGCATATCAGTCCAGGCGCCTCGAATCGACATCGGCCAGACTGTGCTTTGGAAAGATGGCATCGTCGGGCGTTTGACTGGCGGCGTGGCGGCTTTGCTGAAGAAAAGCGGCGTGCGAGTCGTCAAAGGCTGGGCCAATATCGTCGATGGCAAGACCGTCGAAGTGCTTCGCGACGGCGAGAGCCCGCAGCGCATCGGCTGTGAGCATATGCTGCTGGCCACCGGTTCGCATGCTACCGAACTGCCCTTCATGCCGTTTGGCGGGCAGGTCATCAGCGCAACGGAGGCGTTGTCTCCCAAGACCGTGCCGGGCAAACTGGTGGTGGTCGGTGCTGGATACATTGGCCTTGAACTGGGCATTGCTTACGCCAAGCTCGGGGCGCAGGTCCATGTGGTGGAAGCGCAGGAACGCATCCTCCCAGCCTACGACGCGGAGCTGACCCGTCCGGTCGGGATAGCGCTCAAGGGGCTGGGTATCGAAACCCACTTGGGTTGCTCGGTGCTCGGCCTGGGCGAGCAGGGTGGTTCCGTGCGCATCAGGAATGCGGCCGGCGAGGAATCAGCTTTGGCGGCGGACCAGGTGCTCGTTGCCGTCGGGCGGCGCCCGAACACGCGCGGCTTCGGCCTGGAAAAGCTGCGCATCGACATGGATGGCCACTTCATCAAGGTGGACGACCAGTGCCGCACTTCAATGCGCGATGTGTGGGCCATTGGCGACGTGACCGGCGAACCGCTGCTGGCGCATCGCGCCATGGCGCAAGGGGAGATGGTGGCCGAGATCATCAGCGGCAAGCGCCGCCATTTCAGCCCGGCGGCGATTGCGGCGGTGTGCTTTACCGATCCCGAAGTGGTGGTGGTGGGAGCCACTCCCCAGCAGGCACGGGCGCAGGGGATGGATTGCATCGAAGCCTTGTTCCCGTTTGCCGCCAATGGGCGCGCCATGTCGCTCGAATCGAAAGACGGGTTCGTGCGGGTAGTGGCGCGCAGGGATAATCACCTGGTCGTCGGCTGGCAGGCGGTTGGCAAGGCTGTGTCCGAGCTGTCAGCCGCATTTGCCCAATCCATCGAGATGGGGGCGACGCTGGAAGATGTGGCGGGAACGATCCATGCCCATCCCACTCTGGGTGAGGCGATCCAGGAGGCTGCGCTGCGCGCGTTGGGACACGCGCTGCATATTTGAGGCGGGCTGGCTTGCCGAAGACCGTCTATACGAACTTCGGCAAGCAGCGGAGCACTGTTACTGTTGCGGTTGCTGCTGGTTGCGCTTGGCGATTTCGTTGCCGACATAGCCGCCGCCGATAGCGCCGGCGATGGTGGCCAGCTTGCGGCCGTTGCCGCCGCCCACCTGGTTACCGATCAAGCCACCTACCACTGCACCGATGCCGATGCCCAGTGCGCTATTCTGTGGCGCCGGTGCGGGTGCGGGTGCGGGTGCCGGGGCCTGCGCAGGGACTGCCGATGGCGAGGCCACTTGCGGCTCGGCTGCTGCAACGCGTGGGCTTGGAGCGTAGGTCCGGTGGACCACAGTCTTATGTTCTACAACTTTGCGCACTTCCGGTTCAGGCGCTGGGGCCACTGCGGACGCAGGTGCTGCAGCCATTGCTACGGGCGCCGTGGCTGCGCTGGGCATCGCGGTCGCATGCGAGTTTGGCAGCAGTCCTGCAATTGATGCCGCTCCAACCAGGCTTACAAGTGCAACCGAAGCGGCTGCGGCTACAATCATTGGATGAATCTTGGTGCGTGGGCTGTTTTCCATTTTCTTTGCTCCTGAAATCGCCATCGTTGGCGCTTGTTTGCAAAACGGCTGGGAAAGCAAACACGGTGACGCAGAAAATGTTTCGCCGGTAAGCAATTGTTACCGGCGAATTGGAGCCTTACTCGACGAATTCGTCAGTCCAGGTCTTGCCGCCGTCCTTCGAAACCTCGAAGCGTGCCGGCAAGCGTTCGTTCCAGACCAGGCCCAGGATTTCACCGGATTTGAGGGTGACCAGGTCACGCGATTGCAGTTCGTCGGTCAACGTGGTCCAGGTCTTGCCCATGTCGGTGCTCGATTGCAGCTTGAGTTTGCGCCACGCGCTGCCATCAAAACGAAGCAGTGCGCCGTCGGTTCGCTGCATGAAGGGGATCGAGCTGGCAGTACTGGAAACCTCCATCTGGTTCCAGGTCTTGCCCTGGTCCAGCGAGATATAGGAGTCTTTCGAGCCGTAGGTCATCAGGCCGCGCCCCCCGGTGACTGCGCTCCACATGCCATTGCCGCTGATGCGGAAATGGTCCACCCGGCCTGCTTTAGGCGTCGCCCGTTTCGTCCATTGGCTGGTTGCGTAGTCATAGAGGTGCACTGAGCCTTCGGACGTTGCATAGGCGAAGCCGGTGCCCATGTCACGCATCCAGAACCAGGAGCCGGGGCCAAACGCGGAGCCGTGGACGCCTTCACTGAACATCTTGCTCCAGTCGCCGCCTTCCAGCTTGGCCGAGTGGTAAACGGTGATTTCGCCTTTGCGCCGCACGGCGATGTACCAGCCTGCGTTCACATTGCCGGCCAGCGCGATCAGGTTGCCGTACGGCAGATTGCCGGTGTTGACCGACACCAGCTTGTCCTGTCCCGGCGCGTGGCGCAGCAGGGTGCCGAATTCGCCGAGGGCCAGGAAGTCGGCGTCCGGCATCTGGACTGGCTGTACGCTGTTCAGCGACTCGATCTGGTCGCTACCCAGTCTGCGCCAAATGCCAGCAGGATTACGCAACAGGACTGTACCCATGCGGGTGGCCGCGGCGACGCTGCCATCTGGCAGTTCGGTCAGGCTTCCGGCGCTGGTTGGACGCTCCAATGCCATTTCCTCGACACGGTCCCCAGTCCTGCGCAAGTCCTTCCAGGTGACTGTAGTTTCGGCAGCAAAGAGCTTCAGGTGGTCGGGGGAGTAGCGCTCAATCAGCGTGCGGTTGTCGCGCACGCGCGCGCTGCGGCCAATTGCTACACGATCTTCGTACAGCGGGGTGACAATCAGGCGGCCGAGGTCGAGCGGTTTGCCTTCTTCGACAGTGAAACTGCCAAGGCCGCCGCCCATCTGGACGTAGCGGTTGGCATTGCCGCCGTCGATCAGGCGGTCGAAGTAGTACTGGCCTGGTGGAAGGCTGCCGATGAACAATGTGGTGTCATGGGCCATGTCCCTGGAAACTTGCGCGAGCGTGTAAGTGTTCGAGACGAAGGCCTTCTCCTCTTCGCGAGGAACTACCTTGGTAAGGGAAATCTTGCCAAGACCGCTGACCTGGTCGGTGTTGGCGGTGATGCTGACGGTAACGGCCGTGGTGCCAGCCTGCACGCCGCTGGCGCGCGGTTGCGCTACGCGGTTAGGGATTTTCGGCATCGACAGCCAGCAGCCGCTGAGCAATGTAACGATGGCGGAGGCCGCCACCAGGTTTGCGAACGTACTTCTACGCATAATCATGTTTCTAA
>Ga0055524_1001293_pt1 | contig 14680 bp, 10 predicted proteins | sample AraplaCol_mCL_r2_2_FD_55011 | JGI IMG/M metagenome (GOLD analysis project Ga0055524, IMG submission 55011) | Arabidopsis root microbial communities from North Carolina, USA - plate scrape MF_Col_mCL_r2 | ecosystem: Host-associated > Plants > Roots > Endosphere | place: USA: North Carolina...
TTCAGGCATCAGGCTGAACCGGCGCATCAAATCCGATTTCGTTTCGCTCGACATCAAGGCCTGGATCATGTCGGGCGGTATTGCTCTTGCGCTCTTGATCGCGTTCCTCGCCGGCATGGCGGTGCAGGCGACGTCGATTGCCTGGATTGCCGCCTATCTGGATCCGGCCGTGCTCGCACTCGTCTGCCTCGTCATGATCCCGCTTCCGATCGGTACGGTCCGGCGGGCACTGACCGAAATCCTGCTGATCGCTCCGGTCGACCTGAAAGACCATGTCGATCGGGTGGCTTCCGAGATCGTGCAGCGGCTCGGCTTCCTTTCCCATCGCGCCTATGTCGCGCGCGTCGGGCGGGCGACGCAGATCGAGCTCTATTTCATCGTGCCCGAAGGCCTGCCGGCGCGGACGATCGAGCAGTGGGATGCGCTGCGCGACGAGATCGGCGATGCGATCGGCGATGAAAGCGCTAACCGCTGGCTGACGATTGCCTTTACCGCCGATACGGAATGGGCCGAATAGAGCCACCGGCCTCTTTCGGTCGCGCCTTGATTGCAATCAACGACGCTCATCCCCCCGGTGTGTACGATCTCCTCCCGTGGCGAAATAGCTCAGCCGTCCAGGCTTTGGAGGGGCGCATGGAATTCCAACAGGCATTTCCGGTAGCCGTTATCGACGAGGACTTTGACGGCAAGAGCGCGGCCGGGCGCGGCATGCGCGATCTCGCGGCGGCGATCGAGCGGGAGGGCTTCCGTATCGTCTCGGGCATTTCCTACGACGATGCCCGCCGTCTCGTGCATGTGTTCAATACCGAATCCTGCTGGCTCGTCTCCGTTGATGGTGCCGAGGACCGGACGACGCGCTGGCGGGTGCTGGAGGAGGTTCTGAGCGCCAAGCGCCAGAAGAACGACCGGCTGCCGATCTTCCTGTTCGGTGACGACACGACGGCCGAGGACGTTCCGACGGCGGTGCTCAGGCACGCCAATGCCTTCATGCGGCTTTTCGAGGATTCCGCGGAGTTCATGGCCCGCGCCATCGTGCAGGCGGCACGCACCTATCTCGACCGGTTGCCGCCGCCGATGTTCAAGGCGCTGATGGAATACACGCTCGAGGGCGCCTATTCCTGGCATACGCCGGGTCACGGCGGCGGCGTTGCCTTCCGCAAGAGCCCGGTCGGGCAGCTCTTCTACTCCTTCTTCGGCGAGAACACCCTGCGATCCGATATTTCGGTGTCGGTCGGCAGCGTCGGCTCGCTGCTCGATCATGTCGGGCCGATCGCCGAGGGCGAGCGGAATGCGGCACGCATCTTCGGCACCGACGAAACGCTCTTTGTGGTCGGCGGCACATCGACGGCGAACAAGATCGTTTGGCATGGCATGGTCGGCCGCGGCGATCTCGTACTCTGCGACCGCAATTGCCACAAGTCGATCCTGCATTCGCTGATCATGACCGGCGCGACGCCGATCTATCTGACGCCGTCGCGCAACGGCCTCGGCATCATCGGGCCGATTTCCAAGGATCAGTTCACCCCCGAAGCCATCGCCCGCAAGATCGCGGCCAGCCCCTTCGCCGGTCAGACGAGCGGCAAGGTGCGGTTGATGGTGATCACCAATTCGACCTATGACGGGCTCTGCTACAATGTCGATGCCATCAAGGAAACGCTCGGGGATGCGGTCGAGGTGCTGCATTTCGACGAGGCCTGGTATGCCTATGCGAATTTCCACGAGTTCTACGATGGCTTCCACGGCATCTCGTCGACGCAGCCGGCCCGCTCGAAGAGCGCCATCACCTTTGCCACGCACTCGACCCACAAGCTGCTGGCGGCGCTCTCGCAGGCCTCTATGATCCATATCCAGCATGCCGAGAACAAGCGTCTCGACGTCACGCGCTTCAACGAAGCCTTCATGATGCACACCTCGACCTCGCCGCAATATGGCATCATCGCGTCCTGCGACGTCGCCGCCGCGATGATGGAGCAGCCGGCGGGCCGGGCGCTGGTGCAGGAGACGATCGACGAGGCGATCAGCTTCCGCCGCGCCATGCATTCGGTGAGGACGCAGACGGCGGGAGGCTGGTGGTTCAAGGTCTGGGAACCGACCGTTGCCGAACATACTCCGAGCGACAATCACGCCGAATGGGTGCTGCGGCCCGGCGAAGCCTGGCATGGGTTTGCGGGGCTTGCCGAAAACCATGTGATGGTCGATCCGATCAAGGTCACCATCCTGTCGCCCGGCCTTTCCGCCAGCGGCGCCATGCAGGAACANGGCATACCGGCCGCCGTCGTCACCAAGTTCCTTTCGTCCCGCCGGATCGAGATCGAGAAGACCGGCCTCTATTCCTTCCTCGTACTGTTCTCGATGGGGATCACGAAGGGCAAATGGAGCACGCTCGTCACCGAACTCATCAATTTCAAGGATCTCTATGACGCCAATGCGCCGCTGACGCGGGCGCTGCCGGCGCTCGCCGCCGCCCATCCGGAAGCCTATGGCAAGATGGGCCTCAGGGATCTCTGCGAGCAGATCCATGCGGTTTATCGCAAGGACGACGTGCCGAAGGCGCAGCGCGAGATGTATACGGTGCTGCCCGATATGGCGCTGAGGCCCGCCGATGCCTATGACCGGCTCGTCAAGGGCAAGATCGAGAGCGTCGAGATCGACGATCTCATGAATCGCATGCTTGCGGTGATGATCGTTCCCTATCCGCCCGGCATTCCGCTGATCATGCCCGGCGAGCGCATCACGCCGGCGACCAAGTCGATCCAGGACTACCTGCTCTATGCGCGTGAATTCGACCGCAAGTTCCCGGGCTTCGAGACCGATATCCATGGCCTGCGCTTTGCACCTGCCGACGGTGGCCGGCGCTATCTCGTCGACTGCATTGCAGAAGGACCGGAACAATGATCCCGCGCGATGTGAAGTCTCCGACCGTCGCCATCCCCTTCCACAAGATGCTGAAGGTGGTGATCGTCGCCGATGGCGGCAATCCGCAGGTCCAGGAGCTGGTCGCGCAGATAGTGGCCGAGAATTTCGAGGTGGAGCTGCGCGACGACTATTCCGCCGATGTTTCCGAGGATGCCTCGGTGGGTGCCTATGTAGGCTCCGTGGAAGGCGGAAGGCTGCCCGATGCGCGGCGCTTCCTGCGCTCCGTCAGGGAGATCGGCTTCCGCACGCCGATCTGGGCAATGGCCGATACGCTGACGATCTCCGATATGGATGTCGTCGAAATGGCGGGCGAGGTCGATGGCTTCGTCTATCTCGGCCAGCAGACGCCAGCCTTCTATGCCAAGCAGGTCATCTCAAGCCTCTACAACTACGGCAAGTCGCTGCTGCCGCCGTTCTTCGGCGGCATGATGGCCTATGACGGCGAGGCGAATATCGCCTTCGATTGCCCCGGCCATCAGGGCGGGCAGTTCTACCGGAAATCACCGGCCGGGCAGCTGTTCTTCAAATATTTTGGCGAAAGCATCTTTCGCAACGATCTCTGCAATGCCGATGTCGATCTCGGCGATCTCCTGATCCATGAGGGACCCGCGGCAGAAGCACAGAAGCAGGCGGCCCGCATCTTCGGCGCCGACCGCACCTATTTCATCCTGAACGGAACCAGCACCTCCAACAAGGTCGTCGCCAATGCCGTGCTGCGGCCGGGCGATCTCGTGCTGTTCGACCGCAACAATCACAAGTCGCTGCATCAGGGCGCGCTGGTGCAGGCCGGCGCCATTCCGGTCTATCTGCCGACGGCCCGCAATTCCTTCGGCATGATCGGCGCCGTCGACTGGGAAGCCTGGGACGAGGGCGCCCTGCGGCAGCGGATCGAGGCGCATCCGCTGGTGCAGGACAAGAGCCGCGCCCACGCCGACCGGCCGTTCCGGCTCGCCTGCATCCAGCTCGCCACCTATGACGGCACGATCTACAACGTGCGCCAGGTGATGGAGAAGATCGGCCACCTCTGCGATTACGTTCTCTGGGACGAGGCCTGGATCGGCTACAACGCCTTCCATCCGCTGTTCGAGGGACATAGCCCGATGCGGCTGACGGACCTTCGGCCCGACATGCCCGGCCTGTTTTCGACCCAGTCGGTGCACAAGCAGGGAGCGGGCTTCTCGCAGGCCTCGCAGATCCACAAGCGGGACGAACATATCAGCGGCCAGCGCCGGTTCGTCGAACACAAGCGGTTCAACGAATCCCTGCTGATGAACGTCTCGACTTCACCCTTCTATCCGCTCTTCGCCTCGCTCGACGTCAACGCCAAGGTGCACGAGGGCAAGGCTGGCGAAATGCTGTGGGATCGCTGCATCGAACTCGGTATCGAGGCCCGCAAGAAGCTGCGCGGCTTCGTCCATCACTACGAGACGAAGGCCGGCGACGCCGAGGAGCAATGGTTCTTCGATCCGTTCGTACCGGACAAGGTGTCGATATCGGGCTCGAAGCACACCAGCGACCTCGCGGAAACGCGATGGGAGGATGTCCCGACCGAGGTGCTGAAACGCGAGCAACAATGCTGGCGCTTCGACCCGGAGGCGAAATGGCACGGCTATTCCGGCTATGCGCCCGGCTATACGATGGTCGATCCGAACAAGCTGGCGCTGCTCACCCCGGGCATCGATCGCAAGACCGGTGAATATCGCGACTTCGGCATCCCGGCGACCGTCGTCGCCAATTATCTGCGCGAACAGCGGGTGGTGGCGGAAAAATGCGATCTGAACAGCCTGCTCTTCCTGATGACGCCGGCCGAGGACGAGAGCAAGCTGAACACGCTGATCGCCAAGCTGGTGAAGTTCAAGAACCTCTGGGACCGCGATGCGCCGCTGCAGGACGTGCTGCCGACGGTATTCGCCGCCAATCGCGAGCGCTACAAGGGCTACACGGTCCGCCAGGTCTGCAAGGAGATGCACTCCTTCTACCGTCAGGCCGGCGTCAAGCAATTGCAGCGGCTCTGCTTCCGCTCCGAGAGCTTTCCGGAGCCGGCACTCCCGCCGAAGCTCGCCTATGAGGCGCTGGTCGCCAACAATGTCGACTATGTGCCGCTGACCGAGGCGGCCGGGCGCATCTCGGCGACGCTGGCGCTGATCTATCCGCCGGGTATCGGCGTCATCGTACCCGGCGAGCGCTGGGACGAGCGGGCGCGCCCGATGCGCGACTATTTCCTGGCCTTCGAAGAATCCTTCAACCGCTTTCCCGGCTTCAACTACGAGGTCCAGGGNGTGTTCCAGGAGCGGGTCGACGGGCGGATCAANTTCTACACCTATGTCGTGCGCGAGTAGCGGGGACGGGAGGATGTCATCATGACCGACAACACAATGCATCTTGCAGCCGAAACGACGGCCAAGAAGAAGATGAATCTGGTGCAGCTGACTTTCATCGTTGCCGTCAACATGATGGGATCCGGCATCATCATGCTGCCCGCCAACATGGCGCAGGTCGGCGCGATCTCGCTGCTTTCCTGGCTGGTAACGGCCGTCGGCTCGATGGCGATTGCCTATGGCTTTGCGCAAGCGGGGCTGTTCAACCAGCGGCCGGGCGGCATGTCCGCCTATGCGGAGGATGCCTACGGGAAGGACGGCTATTTCATGGTCTTCTTCTTGTATTTCCTGTCGCTTGCCGTCGGCAATGTTGCCATCGGCATCTCGGCGGTCGGCTATCTTGCCGGCTTCTTCCCGGTGCTGACCTCGACACCCGTCATGACCTGCCTGGCGCTGATCGTGCTTCTTTGGCTGACAACGGCCGCGAATTTCGGCGGGCCGCGCATTACCGGGCGCATCGGCTCGGTCACGGTCTGGGGCGTCATCATTCCGGTCGGGCTGTTGTCGATCATCGGTTGGCTGTGGTTCAGCTCGACCACCTTCGCCGCCGCCTGGAACCCGAAGGGGCTGAGCATCGCGCAGGGCATGGGGTCGAGCATCTCGCTGACGCTCTGGGCCTTCCTCGGCATGGAGTCGGCCGCGCAGAACTCGGATGCCGTCGAAAATCCCAAACGGGACGTGCCGCTCGCCTGCATGTTCGGCACGCTCGGGGCCGCCGTCATCTACATCCTGTCGACGACGGTCATCCAGGGCATCGTTCCGAATGCGGATCTCGCAAGCTCGACCGGTCCGTTCGCGCTCGCCTATGCCACGATGTTCAACCCGACGATCGGCTCGATCATCATGGCGCTTGCGGTACTAGCCTGCCTCGGATCGCTGCTCGGCTGGCAGTTCACGATCGCGCAGACGGCGCGCACGGCGGCCGAAGAGCGGATGTTTCCGTCGATCTTCAAGCGAGTCAACGAGATGGGCGCTCCGGTCCCCGGAATGATCGTCCTTGGTATCGTTCAAACCGGCCTTGCCTTGATGACCATATCGCCGACGCTGAGCGAGCAGTTCTCGGCGCTCGTCAATCTCGCGGTGGTCACCAATGTGCTGCCCTACATCATTTCGCTTTCGGCCCTGTTCGTGATGATGAAGGCTGCGGGCGTGCCGCAGTCGAAATTCCGGCTGAATGCGACGGTTGTGATCATCGGCATGGCCTATAGCGTCTTTGCGATCTACGCCTCCGGCAAGGATGCGGTGCTCGGCGGTATGATCGTCACAGGTATCGGCTTCATCATCTACGGCCTGATTGCCCCGCGTTTCGCCACCGGCGCGAACCGCGTCCCGGCCGGCCAATAGCGGGAGGACCAGACATGTCAGGACAGAATCCCCGTTGGGCGCTTGCCGCCATCTCCTTGGCAGCGGCTGCCGCCGCGCTGGCGATTGCCGTTCCGGCTTCGGCCCAGACGCTCGACCGCGTCAAGTCGAGCGGCGCGCTCAAGCTCGGCTACGATCCGGATGCCAGGCCATTCTCCTTCGACGGCGGGCAGGGGAAGCCGGATGGCTATGCCGTGGCCCTCTGCAACAAGATCGCCGACAGCCTGAAGACGCAGCTGCAGCTTGAGAAGCTCGACGTCGAATGGGTCTCGCTTGCCGGCGACGCGAAGACGCAGGCGATCCAGAGCGGTGCTGCCGATATCGTCTGCGGCGCCGAGCCGGTGACGCTGACGCGGCGGCAGGTGGTTTCCTTTTCACTGCCGATTTTTCCGAGCGGCACAGGCGCGCTGCTGAGCGCCAGTTCGCCATTGGCGCTTCGCGAGGTGCTGCAATATGGGCAACCCTCCGACCGGCCGGTCTGGCGCGGGTCTCCGGCGCGAACGATCCTCGAGCACAAGACCTTCTCCTCGATTGCCGGAAGCACCAGCGAGAGCTGGCTTTCGGAGAGGATCAAGACCTTCCAGCTCGCGGCGACGGCGACACCGGTCGCCAACTATCAGGAGGGGATCACGCGCGTGCTGGACGGAAGTTCGGCTGTCCTCTTCGGCGATATGCCGCTCCTGATGGATGCGGCGGCCCGCAGCGACAATTCAGGCAACCTGATCGTCATCCAGCGCTATTTCACCTTCGAACCGCTCGGCCTCGAGCTGGCGCGGGGTGACGAAGATTTCCGCGCAGCCGTCGACCGGGCGCTGAGCCAGACCTATGCCGCACAGGATTTTCCGGCGCTCTTCACCACCTGGTTCGGGCCGCCGGATATTGCAACCGTGACATTCTTCCAGCAGACGGCTTTACCCGAATAGGGATATGTCTTTGACCTCTTCGGTCCCGGATCGATACATTTTTGTGATCGCGGGGAACGATCTGATGCCTTGTTGGCTTCGTATTAGATGCACGGGGAGTGCGTTGAACGCGGAGCTGATCCATGAGCCGAGAACGCGGCCGCAGAAAACTGATGCTACGACTGCCCGACATCCGTCATCTCTTGGCGGGTGTCAGCAGCGAGGCGCTCGGGGAGATGTTCGAAGCCTATGATCTGGCTGTCGATGCGCTCGACCGCTTCCGCAATCAGTGGCCAAGGGAAGAGAAGCTCGTGACCGAATACGAGCAGATATGCCGCGAAATCGAGCAGGAGATCGTCGTCTACTGTACCGAGCGCTGAACCTACAGGCCGACGACCGGATCCGTGGCCACATTCTCCGGCGCTGCCGGTGGCCAGGCCCAGGCGCGCAGCAGCTCATAGAAGACGCTGAGGATGACCGGTCCGAGGAACAGCCCCAGAAGACCATGCGAGAGCGTGCCGCCGATGACGCCGATCAGGATGACGGGCATCGGCGTCGAGAGACCTCGCGACATCAGGATCGGCTTCAGCACATTGTCGACGAGGGTGATCGGCACCGCGACGCAGGTGAAAACGAGCGCCAGCCCCGCCGGCCAGGAAAACCAGGCCCAGATGATCAATGGCAGGATCACCAGTCCCGGCCCGATCTGCATGACGCAGAACATGAAGACCAGGAAGGTCAGCGCGCCGCGGGCGGGAACGCCGAAGATCACGAAGCAGAGGCCGCACAGCAGGGTCTGTAGGAAGGCAACGCCGATGACGCCGCGCGAGACATTGCGCACGGTATTCCCGGCCAGCCGGGCAAATCCTACACCCTTTTCGCCGGCGACCCGGTTTGCCAGCACCTGAACGGCCGAGGCGAGACGCGCCGAGCGCGTCAGGAACAGCCCGGAAAGCATGATCGAGACGACGAAGCTCAGGACGCCGCCGCCGATCGAGGCGAGCTTGGTGACGACCACGCCCATCACCTCGCGGATCGGCGCCTGGAACTTGATGATGGTGGAGGCGAGGTCGCCGGAGACCTGGTTCCAGAACTCATGCAGCCTTTCGCCGACGAGGGGCCATGCCTTGATGGCTTCAGGGGCGGCAGGCAGGGTGAAGCTGCCGGACCATAGCTTGCCGATCAGGCCCTGCACCGTGTCGGCGAAATTCACGGCGACGAGCGCCAGCGGAGCGATGATCAACACCAGGCAACCGATGACGATGACGATCGCGGCGATGACAGGCCGGTTGCCGATCAGCCGTGACACGGTCGCGAACAATGGATAGAGGGCGACCGCCAGGATGGCCGACCAGATCACGATCAGCAGGAACGGCGCGATGAGCACCATCGTCCAATAGGCAAAGAGCGCGATGATGCCCAGCCGGACGATATCGCTCACTCGGGCCTCGATCGAGATCTGGCCTGAATCGGCTCGCGGAGCCGTGTTCTCGGTTGTCTGCTCCATCCCGGTATCCGCCTGTCCCCGGCCGGCTGCTTAAGCCGTCGTATCGGGCACGACATGGCGGACGCTGCGGTCTTCCATGAAGTCCGACGGACGCTTCTGCCGCTTGCCGAGATCGGGCTCGTCGAACTTCAGCCGCTCATAGGGGATCGACTGCAGAATATGCGAGATGCAGTTGATGCGCGCCCGCTTCTTGTCGTCGGAAGGCACGATCCACCAGGGTGCATGATTGGTATCGGTCATCCGCAGCATTTCATCATAGGCGCGGGTGTAGTCCCACCAGCGCTGGTAGGATTCGACATCCATCGGGCTCAGCTTCCACTGCCGCATCGGATCGTCGATCCGGCGCCGGAAGCGGCGTTCCTGCTCTTCCTCGCTGACGGTCAGGAAATATTTGAGCAGGATGACGCCGCTTTCGACGATCGCGGCTTCGAAACGCGGTGCGAGTTCGAGGAAGCGCTGTGCCTTCTTGTCGCTGCAGAAACCCATGACCCGATCGACGCCGGCGCGGTTGTACCAGCTGCGGTCGAAGATCACGATCTCGCCGGCGGCCGGCAGATGGGCGATGTAGCGCTGCATGTAGATTTGCGATTTCTCGCGCTCGGTCGGTGCCGGCAGTGCCGTGACGCGGAAGACGCGGGGGCTGACCTTCTCGGTGATCCGCTTGATCATCCCGCCTTTGCCGGCAGCGTCGCGCCCCTCGAACACGATGACGATCCGGGCGCCGGATTTCTTCACCCAGGCCTGAAGATGCGCAAGCTCCACCTGCAGGCGGACGATTTCCTTGTCGTAGTCCCAGGCCTTCTTTTTCTTCTTCGCCTTGGTCTTGGGCGTTGCGTCGCCATTGGCCTCGGCTGGTTCGTAGTTCTCTTCCATGGCTCTCCCTCCTGGCGTGTTTAAGGTGCGTTATGCGCGACTGCGGCCGGGCCGATCTGGTCGATGTCGCCGATTAGCGTCCGCAGGGCTTCTTCTCTGCCATTGAAAAGGTTCTCGGCACCGATCGCCTTGATCACCCCGGCGCGTTCCAGGATCGGCCGACTGTCCTCGCTGAGATCGGTGATGGCGAAGGTGATGTTCCGCTTCTGGAGAAGCTCGGCCACGGCCTCCAGAGCGGTGGCGCCGGTGCTGTCGATCTGGCTGATCGCGCTCGCATCGAGCACCAGGCACCTGGTCTCCGGCGGAAGCTCCTTGATGACTGAGGTCAGCCGGATGCGGACATAGTCGGCATTGTAGAAAAGGATGCTCCCCTGCACCGCGAAGACCGCCGCACCCTCGACCGGGCGGGCTTCCGGATAGCGCTTGAGATCGAAGAAGCCGTGCCGGCCCTCGATGCGGCCGAGCAGGCCGTCGCGCGGAAACATGGTCTGGCGCAGCAGATAGACGAAGGTGGCGCCGACTGCGACGACGACGCCGTTCAGCACGCCGAAGCTGATCGCGCCCCACATGGCGATCAGCGCGAAGACGAACTCCATGCGGCTGATGCGCCAGATCTTCTTGAGCTCGTCGATATCGATGAGGCTGATCGCCGCCGTCGCTAGAATGGCGGCGAGCGCCGGGATCGGCAGGATGCGAAGGGCGCCGTGCAGGAAGACGAGTGCGGCAATCAGTGTCGCCGCCGAGACCAGGCCGGAGAGTTGCGAAACGCCGCCGGTCGACAGGTTGATCGCGGTGCGGGAGTCCGAGACGCTGACCGGGAAGGAGCCGAAGAGGCCCGGCGCGATATTGGCGGCGCCGATGCCGATCAGTTCCTGGTTGGCGTCGACCTCCTCGCCGGTGCGCGATCCGAAGCTGCGGGCCGCGACGATCCCGGCGCCGAAGCTGACGAGAAAGATTGCGGCAGAACCGAGGATGATCTTGTCGAGCGGCATATGCTGGAAGGCGGGGATCGAGAAGGCGGGCAGCCCGCTCGGCAGGTCGCCGACGACGGCGATGCCCCGGCCCTGGAAATCGAAAAGCGCCGAGAGGATCACGGATATCACCACGACCAGAACCGGCCCGGGAACGCGCCACCGGAAGGCCTTGACGATCCAGAGCAGGGCAAACATCGCGAGCCCGAGCAGCAGCGAGGGCCAGTGGATCCCGGCAACCTTCGCCGCGATCTCCAGCAACGGTGCAATCAACCCCTCGGATTCGATCTTCACGCCGGTGAAACGGCCGATCTGCCCGACGAGGATCGAGAGCGAAACGCCGGCAAAGAAGCCGACGAGAATGGGGCGCGAAAGGAAGCTCGCGAGAATGCCGAGCCGCAACAGCTTGGCGGCGATGCAGCAGATGCCGACGCCGAGCGCGAGTGCTGCGGCGATCGCCACACGGTCGACCTCAGCTCCGGCCGGGGCTGCCGCGACGATCGTTCCCATCGCGGCGGCAAGCACGGTCATGGTCGCGGCATCGGGTCCGACAATGAGCAGGCGCGAGGGGCCGAAGATCGCATAGGCGATCGGTGCGACGATGCTGGCATAGATCCCGGTCTCGGGCGGCAGGCCGGCGATTGCGGGGTAGGCGATGGCGCTCGGCAGGCCGACGGCGGCGATCGACAGACCGGCCGGGATATCACTGCGCAACCAGTCCTTGTTGAAGCCGGTCAGGCCTCGCAACATCGGTAGACTGCCTATCACCGCCTGCTCCTATCGTTTCACTGCATCTCCGTTGTCTGCGGCCCGCCCAAGCGCGAGCCGCCTTTTGCATCAATGTTCGAGGAACACGTAGTTCATCCAGGCGCTCATCCGCAGCAGAACCTTGCGGAGGATGGCGACGTGGTGCCAATAGTGCGTGTAGACGGCGACATCGGCGACGACACCGCCAGGTAGCTGATATTGATCGGTATTTTCCAGGATTTCGATGCGTGCCAACGTCTGGCCGGGTGCGATGCGCTCGGGTGCCTGCGGGTCGATCAGCGCTCCGCTCGGCTGCAATTGTCCCTGCGCCATGACGTCGATGACTTCCTGGACGCGCGCCTTGAAGATCTTGCCGGGCACGGCCTTGAACGACACCTCGGCATCATCGCCGACGCGCACGCGTTGCAGCGAGTTCTGGATGAAGGCTGCGGCAAGCATCCGGTCTTCGCTGTTGATGAACACCATGACCGGGCGAAGCGGCAGCGGATTGGCCATCATGCCCGGACGCAGGAAGACCTGGGTGACATAGCCATCCGTCGGTGCGCGCACCGTGGTCTGGTCGAGCTCGTACTCGGCATTGTTGAGTTCCGCCTGAAGCCGGGCGACGGTCGGGTTCGTTCCGTCGATTTCGGCCTCATAGGCGAGCTTTGCCTGGGCAGCCTGGGCGCGGGCGGTATCAACCGCTGCTTCTGCCGTCAGATAGATGCCGCGGCGGTTTTCGACTTCGAGTTCGGAGTAAACNGCGCCGCGGCCGCTCGACTTCGAATTCTCGTTGGACTGCTGGAACTTCTCGAAGGCCTGCAACGACCGNTCGCGAGAGGCTTCGGCGCCGGTGACGGCCGCGTTCGCGGCGTCGAGTGCGGCCTTCAGCTGCAGAACGGTCTGTTTGGCTTCGGCAAGCGATGCCTTCTTCTGATCCACCGCGAACTGATAGGGCCGTGGGTCGATGCGGAAGAGGACATCGCCCTTCTTCAGCGGTACGTTCGGGGTCACGGGAACCTCGACGACCTGGCCGCCGACGACGGGAATGACCGGGGCCGAGGTGAAGTAGATGCGCCCATCACTCGAATAGGGGTGGTTATAGCTCATCAGCAGCAACAGGCCGGAGATCAGGAACACGCCGCCGAGAACGGCGGTCGAGAGCGTCCACTGGTTCACCGGGATGCGGAAGATCTTGAAGATCGTCCAGCAGATCGCGGCATAGGTCAGGATGAGGAGCAGATCCATCAGGCATTCTCCCTCTGCGGCGTCTGTCCCTCGAGCTCGGCGATGCGAGCATGCAGACGGGCGATTTCGGCATTTGCCTCGGCCTCGGCCGACAGCTTTCCATCCTGGCGGATGCCCCAGCCGCGATCCTCGCGATAGAGCGTTGCCCATATGAAGAGGAACGGCCAGATGGCGTGCAGCGTGAAGAGGCTCACCCAGCCAGCGACATGGATTGCATCCTGATGCGGATGATTGCGCGATTTGGCGATGAGATGCGGAATGTCATGGATCGCGATCACCGCATAGAAAAGGGTGATGACCACGAAGACCAGGACCCCCAGGGCAAAATAGTCGAGAAACACGGCTCCTCCCTCCGGCTGGTCTGAACGAGCCGTTTTGATCGCTATTCGACAGGCGGATGTTAGACCCGTTTTGCCGGTGAGGCCTGTAGCATCGCGTAATCTCTATCGGCGCGATCAGGACGGGCGGACAGGCGAGAGCAGTCCCGGCTGCAGGGGCGAGCGGGGACGGCGCGCTTCTCCGCCGACTAGGATTGAATTCAAAGGCTTTTTCGAAACGAGCCGCCGTAAGATCACGTATTTTACGTCTGCGGCAGAGCCGGTTGCTATATATTTCTCATGTCTGCTTGGCGCAGTTCGGCGGGGGCGGAGATGGTGTCGGGAGAGGGTGGTTCTGCATATTTGTCGGCGCTGGAGGCGGCAGAGGTTTACTTCCCCGACCAGAAGCGGCTCGTGCAGCGGCTTTTTTACGTGAACGAAGCCTTCCACAGCATGTGCGAGGATCTCGCGGCTGCGGCACAGGCCATGGCGACGACAGACCGGCTTCCCGAGACGCTCCGTGATGCACGGCAGCTGGAATATGCGGGTCTCGTCGATGCGCTGTTGAAAGAGATGGGCGAGGCCATCGCCCAGTCGAAGATCGTCGTCCTCCGGCAAGCGCCGGAGAACGGCCGGAAATCGCCTTGAGCGTGCCTGCCATTCAATAAATCCAAGGGAGGTCTTTGAGCGATGAAAGCAATTTCCCGCAAACTGCTCAGCGGATTGTCCGTTCTCGCGATCATCGCGTTGCACCCAGCCATTCCCGCCTATGCGCAGGCCGCGAAGCCGACCGCAGCACCGGCGCAGACGGCGACGGCCGAAGCCCCGGCAGCGCTGCTGACCGACGACCAGCTCGAAGTGCTGGTGGCGCGCATCGCCCTCTATCCCGATGAACTGGTCGCGGCCATATCGTCCGCCTCGCTCTTCCCACTGCAGATCATCGAGGCCCAGCGCTTCCTTGACGCGAAAAAGAAGAATACCGATCTCAAGCCGAAGAGCGATTGGGACGGCAGCGTCATCTCGCTCCTGAATTATCCCGAGATCGTCAAGATGATGAGCGACGATCTCGACTGGACCCAGTCGCTCGCCGATGCGCTGACCAACCAGCAGAAGGACGTGCTGATCGCCATCCAGCAGCTTCGCGACGAGGCGGTGGCGAAGAACATCATCAAGACTGATGACAAGGTGACGGTCGTTACCGAAAACGACAACATCATCATCCGCCCGACCAATCCGGAAAAGATTTACATCCCGCAATATCCGCCGGAAATGCTCTATGAGCCGGCCTATGTCTCGCAGCCGATCTCCTACTATCCCGAATATTACGACAACTATTACTACCCCGGAGCGCTCTTCTTCGCGGGCGCCGTGACCGGTCTTGCCTGGGCGGCGATCGTCAACTGGGATGACTGGGGCGTCTGGGGCGGCCGGTGGAACGGCGATGTTGATATCGATTGCA
>Ga0055524_1001303_pt1 | contig 14608 bp, 8 predicted proteins | sample AraplaCol_mCL_r2_2_FD_55011 | JGI IMG/M metagenome (GOLD analysis project Ga0055524, IMG submission 55011) | Arabidopsis root microbial communities from North Carolina, USA - plate scrape MF_Col_mCL_r2 | ecosystem: Host-associated > Plants > Roots > Endosphere | place: USA: North Carolina...
GGCCAACTTGCTGGCGCGCTATGACATCACCAGGCAGCTGTCGGCGCAGGTCAACGTTAACAACCTGTTCGACAAAAAGCACTTTGGCATGTTCGCAGCATATGGCGCCATTACCTATGCGGCCCCGCGCAGTGTATCGGCAAGCCTGAAGTACCATTTCTGAGGCGAGGCCGATATGCGCGCAAGCTGGACGCTGGTTCACCGCTACCTTGGCCTGCTGACGGCAGGCTTCCTGTTCATCAGTGGCCTGACGGGTGCAGTGATCTCATGGGACCATGAGCTGGACGACCTGCTCAACCCGCACCTGATGGAAGCAAAGACAGCGGGTCAACCGCAGCCGTCGCTTGAGTTGGCACGCCAGCTCGAGCAACGCCATCCGGAAGCCAGGGTGTCATACATCCCGCTGCATCCGGAGCAAGGGAGGTCGCTGGGTTTTGGAGTCGACGCGGCGGGCTTTAACCAGGTCTTTGTCGATCCGGTCAGCGGCGCCGAACTTGGCAAACGCGAATGGGGTGCAGTCTGGCCGATCAGCAAGGAAACGCTGGTCTCCTTCCTCTATCGACTGCATTACTCTCTGCATATTCCCGAAATGTGGGGCATCGACCGCTGGGGCATCTGGCTGATGGGCGTGATCGCGATGGTGTGGTTGGTGGACAGCTTTGTCGGCTTTTACCTCACGTTGCCGCTGCGTGCCCGCACCCCTGGGGCCCGCAGCTGGTGGCAGCGCTGGAAACCCGCATGGAAGGTGCGCTGGAGCGGCAGCGGGGCCAAGCTCAATTTTGATCTGCACCGCGCTTTCAGCCTGTGGACCTGGGGCTTGCTGTTCGTGCTGGCATTCACCGCTTTTTCGTTGAACCTGTACCGGGAAGTCTTCTATCCAATCATGAAGACTGTATCCGAAGTGACGCCCACGCCTTTCGATAGCCGCGTACCGAGGGACTTGCACAACCCGATCCTGGCGCGTGCAGCCTACGGGGAAATCCTGCAGCGTGCCGCACTCGAAGCGCAGCGCCGCGAGTGGAAGGAGCCGGCCGGCAGCATCTTCTACTCGCAGGCTTTTGGTATTTACGGCGTAAGCTTCTTCAAGCCCGGTGACGACCATGGCGCCGGCGGCGTCGGCCCGGCGGTGCTGTATTACGACGGCATCGATGGACGGCTGCTCGGGGATCGGCAGCCATGGAAAGGGACGGCTGCCGATATTTTCGTGCAGGCGCAATTCCCATTGCATTCCGGCCGCATTCTTGGCCTGCCGGGACGCATCCTGATTTCCGCAATGGGACTCGTGGTCGCGATGCTGAGCGTCACCGGCGTGATCATCTGGTGGCGAAAACGCTCATCGAGGGTCAGGGCGGCAGCGGCGCAACGGGGTGCAATCCAGCCCGCTCTTTAATGCTCAGTGCCGCCTGGTTCGGCGGCGCATGGTGGCCAGCCCCAGCAGCCCAAAGGCGAACACGGCGATGCTGGCCGGTTCCGGAACCACCTGTATCGCGCCTCCAGTCGCGGACACCAGGTAGTCCAGGTAGCTATGCAAAACGATGCCGCCGAAGTAAGTGCCGAAAGCGCCGGAAATAATTCCGTCCGGCGTGCCGCCAAAGGTATTGGTAGCGATCAGCATCAACTCGCCGTATTGTTCGATAAAGGACGGGCCGCCGGAATCGCCACCACCAATCCCCGACTCGCGGTCGTTCGGCAGTTGCGCCGAACATGCGAGCCCCCATTCGCAAAAGGTGTCGTGGCCGTTGCCGTCGAAGTCAGCGTACCAGACCTCGTTCGGCCCATTGAAACCCTGCTCGTCATCTGCATCAAACAGGTCGACGACGTTTTGCCCGGTGCGCTTGACGCGGAAGTCCGGGCCGATCGTATAACCTTTAATGCCATCGCCAGAAGTCCCGTAGCCAGCCATGATGATGCGGGTATTGGACGCCAATTGCTGGCCCGCCAGCTTGTAGATCTTGGCCGAAGCAGGTGCGTCCTGGCCCAAGGTAATCACAGCCAGGTCATCGTTCACACAGAAGCCCGGCACACCGGCCGGGCAGTTGCCAAACCCGGCATAGTTCGGATTCATCTGGACTTTGGTGGCGGTGACCACCGCACGGCCCGGATCTCCCGGCGTGGAGGAAGCATTGAAGACTACGCGCACGTCGTTGCCCGGCTTATTAAGGTCAATCAAGCTGCCTTTGCCATTGGTATCCACGCAGTGACCGGCGGACACTACCTGGCGCTTGCCGACCAGGGCGCCGGAGCAGATATAACTCAGGCCGTCATAGCGGATATTGATGCTGACTACGCCGGAAAAGGGCGAGGCTGCGTTGTTGGGGTCTACGTGGGCGGCAGGCGTGTCTGGCAGGGCGCCGGAGGTGATGAGTGGTGTGATAGTCCCGTTTGGAACCGCTTGCGCAGTGCCAGTAACTGCCGCCATCGCCACCATTATGCCGAGCAGCTTTTTCGCAATGTGTTGTCGCACGTCATTTCCTCCCGAGAATATTGCTCAGTAAATCAATACGCCGAGAGACAACTAGCAATATTCGCGCCCGGGAAAGAAGCTTCTTTTACTATCAGTTACTTGCCTTACAGTTAAGGAGGTGCGCTTGAAATAATGTAAAGCTTACCGACATTGCATTGCAATTTGATACAGAAGATTCATTGACGTGCTGCCAGGCGCCGGCTGGCTGCAACGAGGGTGTCGGTAAGGGAGCCAATGCTGAAAGGTTTTACGATGAAACCCAAGGCCCCGCGCGAGACTGCCTCACGGACTGCTTCCTGCCCGTTATTGCCGGATACGACAATGATGAAGATATCGGGCGACTGCGCCTTGAGGTTGGAAAGCAGCTCGAGACCATCGCCATCGGGCAAGCCAAGGTCGAGCAGGACGATGTCGGGCGATAGTTGCGCGCAGCGCGCTAGTCCGGCCTGCGCTGTCCCGGCTTCGCCAAGAACCGCAAGCTCAGCTTCGTTTGCACCCAGGCGCATCATCGAACGCATCATGGCGTTGTCGTCGATGATGAAGACGGTCTTCGGTTGCTGCTTATGGAACGGAGCGATGGTAGCGGAATGCATGGCGCGCCCTGCGTGCTAGCTGTCAGCTCCGGCAGGTTAACACCATGCTGCGCAGGGCGGCGCGCGCCTCCTTCGTTCAGAAGCGGTAGCCTACGTTCAGCCATGCCATTGGCTGGCTGTGATGCGGTTCGGAGCGAGGTTCGCCTCCGCGCGTGCGCCATGCAGCGATCAGCGACGCATTGAAGGCGCGATTGTCGTAGCGCAGCCCGATGCCGGCCCCTGACAGGGTGCGATGGTTGCTGTCGCTGGTCCAGGGTTCGCGGTTGGCGGTTATGCGGCCGGTATCGTAGAACAAGTAGGGCATCAATGCTCCGACGGCATAGCGCAGTTCCAGCTGGAGCAGGGCACCCGAATCGCCATAGCCCTCGCCGCCGGGATAGGCGCGCACGCCGTTGCGGCCGCCGAGACCGAATTTCTGCGACGAGTCCAGGTTCTTGCTGGCCCATTGCGCTGAGATCCTTCCATAGACATCAATGTGTTCGGCTACCGACTGGATGCGTGCGAGATCCAGGTTCAGCTTGGAGAAATGACCGGCGCTACGGGCTGTCGTGGTGTCCGTCTCAAGCAGGGTGCCATCTAGGCTGAGGCGGCCTGGAGTCCATGAGACTGCACCGTAGGTCACCCCGCCGCGCAGCAGGTTGTCGCGCACGTCGAAGTTCACGGCAATCGGCACGCTGTTGCTCGACTTGTCGCTGCTGCTGTCGGTGGCGCCCTGCTGGTCGCGCAGGCGCTTGTGTTCGAACGTTGCCGACAGGGTAATGTTGCGGCGCTGCGAACGCACCAGCGGGTAACTCAGGCCCGCGCTGCTGACGTTCGCGGTACCGGTTGCGTTCAAGGCAGCGAAGCTGTCGGCAAGCGCGTAATAGGACCGGCTGTAGCCGATGCGGCCGCGCAGGCCTGTAGCACCCAGCGGTATGGCGTATCCGGCGGATCCGAACCACATCTGCTCATTGGTGTACATCCCTTGCAGGGAGATCTGGTCGCCGAGCGTAAACGGGCTGTCGATATCCAGGTTGGCATGAGCGCGGGTGCGGCCAGTGTAGCGGGTACCGTTGTTATCAATGCCGATCTCGCCGGTGTAGCGGTGATCTCGCTGCACTTCAATGGCGAGGTCGCCAGTGCCGACTTCTTTTCCGGGACGAACCACCGGAACGCTGCGCACGCCCGGCTGGTCGTCCAGGATCAGGGTCACACGTTCGAGTTCGTGGCTTTCGATGACGCTGCCTGGCTTGAGAGGCGACAGGAAGCGCTGGGCGCCTGGACTCAGTGACTTATCGCCGCTGGCGGTGATACTGCCGTAGCGTCCTTCCAGCACTTCAATACGCAGCGTCCCTTGCTGCAGGTCCTGCTGCGGCAGGTAGGCGCGTGCAAATGGATAGCCCGCAGCGCGATAGTAAGCGGATAGCTTGTCGGCCAAGGCGCTTAAGCCGGCGAAATCGAATGTCTTGCCAACCACAGGGCCAAGTTCACGCAGGAGGTCGTCCTGTGGAATGAGGGAATTCCCGGTGACTGTCACTTGCTTCAGGGTGACTGTCAATCCGCCAGGTGGAATGGTAACGGGAGGTGGAGGAGGCGGCAGCGGGAGGGGCGCTGCAGGAGTGGGTTCCCGCAGCGCACGCTGCCCGTTTTCCTGTAAGGATTGCGCACCTTGCTGTGCAAGGGCCGCCTCGGCGAAGGCGTAAAAGATGGCGAAGGTCAGAATGGTGTTAGCTGGTCTCATGTCGGCTTTCAACGCTGTCTGATTGGCAACACCATTCTATCGTTACTTCTGGTCGTTTGTCGCGGCTCCTTGGCTGGTAACTTCGGCGGATGGCATTTGGATGCCGCCAGAGACCACAAACACGCTCAAGAACTTGACGTCGCGGCCTGCGGTCAGGCTTTGTGTCGCAGGCATGTTGTCGCGGTTGCTCGAACCGGACTGCACGCCGCTCGAGTCACTTACGTCGGTGTAGTTCAGGCCACCTACGCTCAGCGAAGGCAAGGTTGGGGTCACGCCACCGACAATGACAGGGCTTGCGGCCTGGGCAGCGATGGCGGTCCTTGCGTCAGGGGCGGGCGCTGGGGCCGGTACTGGGGCCGGCGCCGGCGTCGTCACAGGACCGGGTTCCGGCGTTACGACGGGAGCCGGTGCCGGTGTTGCGACAGGCGTTGGCTCAGGCAGTACAACTGGCACAGCCACGGCAGGCGCTGGCGTTACAACGGGTGCAGGCACAGGAACTGGTACTGGCGCCGGAGCGGGAACAGATACCTGCTCGGGCGTTGGCGACGGCGCGAGGACTGGCCCTGGCACAGGAACCGGAACTGGAGTCGAAATCGGCGCAGGCACCGCTACCGGAGTTGGGATCGAGACTGGCGTCGGCACAGGTGCCGGCACTGGCGTTGGGACCGGTACCGGTGTGGGCACGGTGACCGGTTCTGGAACTGGCGTCGGCACAGGCACGATGACCGGTTCAGGAACCGGCGTTGGCGTAGGCACCGAAACTGGCTCTGGTTCAGGCACTGGCGCGGTCTCGCTCTCCGGAACAGGTACTGGCGTCGGCGTCGACACAGGCGTTGGAGCTGGAATTGCAGTAATGCTGGCAGTCGCTGTCCCGCTGCCGGAGATGACGTAGTTGCCCGCATCACTGCCGGTAAGAACAAGTCCAGTGACATTGACGCTAAGCGCAGTGCCGGGCGTAGCCTGGCTGAATTGCGCAGTCGCTGCGCTGCTGTCGATCTGCACCTGATCCCCGCTAATCACGCCGGACAGCGAACCGCCCGAAGTCAGCGACGTTGCGGTGCTGCCGTCTTCAGTCTTATCAGCCGCGCTCAGGTCGCCCACGGTCAGTGTTTTCGGGAAGATAGATGCCGTAATTCCGGTCGGCATAGTCAACTGATAGTTCGACGCCAAGCCAGTGCCATCAGCCAGCACAATGCCGCTTACGGAAACCGCCTTGTTGTTCCCCGCATTGCGATCCGCAAAGGCACCAGTCTGCCCCGAGAAGCTCAAGGTCTCCGAACCAACCAGACCACTCAAAGAGCCGCCAACCAGTGTGGCGCCAGTGGCGGCGTCATAAGTCTTATCGGCAGCCGACATGCCAACGATCGTCAGGGCCTTGCGTGCAATGGACGCGCTGGTGCTCGCCTGGCTCGTGATCACATAGTTGCTGGCGTAATCGCCGCCATAGCTGCTGCTGATGTTCACCACCTTGCCACTGCCGGCATTGGCATCTGCGAACGCACCGGTAGCCGACAGGCTGATCGATTCGCCGGAAACCAGGTTGGAGAAGGACGCATTGCTGGTGTCAAGCTGCGCCGCAGTGTTGCCGTCATAAGTCTTGCCAGCTGCAGTAATGCCGGACACCGTCGTAGCGCGTGGAGTAATCGAAGCAGTCACGCCGGTCGGCATCGCCAATTGATAGTTCGAGGCGAGGCCGGTACCGTCAGCGAGCGTAATACCGCTCACGGTTACCGGCTTNTTGCTGCCGGCATTGCGATCTGCAAAAGCGCCAGTCTGGCCGGAGAAGCCCAAGGTTTCCGATCCGACCAGTCCNCTCAGGGAGCCGCCGGCCAGGGTTGCGCCGGTCGACGCATCATAAATTTTGTCGGATGCTGTCATGCCAACCACCGTGAGGGCCTTCCGTCCAATGCTGGCGGTGGTGCCAGCCTGGCCTGTGATGGTGTAGTTGCTGGCGTAGCCACCGCCGTAGCTGCTTGAAATGTTTACCGTCTTGCCGCTACCAGCATTCGCATCAGAGAACGCGCCAGTTGCCGACAGGCTGATCGACTCGCCAGCGACCAGGTTGGAAAACACGGCGTTGCTGGTATCGAGCTGGGCGGCATTGCTGCCGTCATAGGTTTTGCCCGCTGCAGTAATGCCCGACACCGTCGTCGCGCGTGGCGTGATCGAGCCAGTAACGCCGACAGGATTGCTGATGGTGTAGTTCGATGCGAGACCCGTACCGTCCGACAGCAGCAGGCCGCCAACGGTTACAGTTTTCGCCGTCCCGACATTCTGGTCCGCGAACACGCCGGTAAGCCCGGAGAGATTCAAGGTCTCAGCACCAACCAGGCCGTTCAGGGTTCCCCCGTTCAATGTCGCCGTAGTGTTGCCGTCATAGACTTTGTCGCTCGCAGCAATGCCAGTCAGGCTCAGGGCCTTGGCCGCAACCGATGCACTATTGGCCGAACCGGCCGCGCCCAGGCCAGGCAGGGTGTAGTTGGCGGCCAGGCCGTTGCTGCCGTCCGCCAGCGTAATAGCATTCAGGTAGCTTGCGCCGTTCACATTGGCGCTGTTCGCTGTGGCGCCAGTGTAGTTCAGGCTCTCGCCGGCGACCAGGTTACCGAGGGTGACATAACCGCTCATGTTGGTGGTGCCGTCATAAGTCTTTGCGGCCATGACTGTCACGGCGCGTGGCGTGATGCTGGCGGAGGCGCTGGCCGAGGTGTTGGCCAACGAGTAGTTGCCGGCGTCTGCACCGCTGAGGGTGATGTTGCTGATATCTACGGTGTAATTGCCTACGTTCTTGCTGCCAAAGGCGCCGGTACCGTTCAGGCTCACGGCATCACCTGCCACGATGCCGGTTGCCGAAACGGCAGCGGCAGTCGTGCCGTCATATACCTTGCTGGCAGCGGTCGGGGTCAGGTTCTTCTGGTTGATGGTGTAGCTGCCGGTATTGAAATACCCCACCGCATAGGTGGTGCCGTTGCTGGTGTAGCTGGTCGGATTGGCGGCGTCTGCGTTCAGGGCAGCATAAGAACCGGCATTCTTGCTGCTGGTGGTGTAAGCCACTGCAGGTGTCAGCGCGGAGACGTTGAAGCCGCTTGGGCCGCCCATCGTGGTGAAGGAGAGGCCGGTGGCGATGTTGTTGCCGTCATAGGTCTTGGTGCCGGCAGCATTCTGGATCACGTAGATCGGCTGGGTCGACATGCTGACAGCCTGGTATGTCGCGTACAGGTAGCTGTTGTTCGAGCCAGGAATCACCAGGGTGCCGCAGTTCGGATAAGGGGTTGCGCAGCTCGACAACTGGGGCGACTGGGTGTAGGCCGACAGCTGTGGAACGCCATTCACCAGCACGAGCCAGCTGGCGACCGAGTTACCCTGGAATGCCACGCGGGCGCGGTTGCCGTAAGAGACCAAGCCGATTGCGCCTTGGTCGAGCACAGCCGCGGTATTTCCTGGAGTGGTGTTGACAGCATTCAGCAGCATGCCGCCGCCAGCCGAGTTGCCAACCGTGGTCAAGGTATTCGAATTACCTTCGAACGCGACTCCGAAGGTCTTGTTGCCAGCCGTGCTGACACCGGTGATGAACAGGTTCCCCGAACCGGAGTTGATGGCCGCATTCGACATGATGTAGACGCCGCCGGTAATGCCGGAATAGCTGCCATTGTTGGAGCCAACCAGCGATTTGCCGTTAATGACGATGTTGCCGCCCTCGGACATGATGGTCCTGGCACGCTCCACAACAACCGCAGCAGTGCTCGAGCTGGAATTGAGCGCATAGCCGAAGCCATTCGCCTGGGTGCCAGCGTTACTGCCGACCATGATGTTGCCGCCATTGCTCTTGATGTTGGCGTTGATGTCGACCCCGCCGAGGGTTGAACCGGCGGCGTTGGCGGCACTCAAGGTCACGCCAAGCTTGCCTGCGGTAGAGGTAATGTCGCTGTTGACGACGATATTGCGGTCGGCGCGCAGTGTCAGNGTGGCGTCGCCGCCGCTGGTNTTGCTGATCGCGCTGGCGACAGTGATATCGCCACTGCCTGCGCCGGAGCTGCCGTAGCTCGCAGCNTTGGACTGGGTGGTGATGGTCACGCTGGTGCCGATATTGAGGGCGCCCGCAATATTGCTTGCTGCGCTGGCGTCGATCGTATAGTTGTATGGGTCGACCAGCCAATGGCCGCCATGGCCATGGGCAGCGCTGGCGTCGATTTGTACAGCACGCGCGGTGGCAACTTCCGCTGCTGACGTTTCGATAAAGCCCCCATTGCCGCCTTCGGGCGCGCTGGCATCCAGCTTGCCGGCGATGTCGATGCGGCCGTTCTGCATGTCGCCCAAGAGCAGGATCTGGCCTTGTTCGCCGGTCGCCAGGGTACGAGCTTGCACCAGGCCGTTGTTGTTGATGACGGTGCTTACCAGGTCGCCGGCCGCCTTGGCAGTCATCAGTACGTTGCCACCGTCAGCGCGAATGGCGCCGCCGTTTTCGATCAGCGCGTCGATCGCGCCTTTCTGGATCTGCAGTTTGACAGGGCCGCCAAGGTCCAGCATGACGTCGCTGCCGGCGCCAAGCAGCACATTGCCGCGTTCGGCTGAAATATCGCCAATATTGCTGACACGCGCCGCCACCAGAGCTACCGTGCCGCCGTTGAAGGCCTTGATATTGCCCTGGTTGATCACCGCGTTGGCGCTGGCGCCTTGCAGCTTGTAGTGACCGGACATGAAGTCCTGGTTAGTCATGTTCAGGGTCGAAACCAGCAGGCCGCCAACGTTGACTTGCGCCGTCGGCGAAAACAGTACGCCATTTGGATTGAGCAGGAAGACCTGGCCATTCGCCTTCAGGGCGCCCTGGATTTGCGAGACATCGCTGCCGGTCACGCGGTTCAAAGCGACGGAGGTGGAGGAGGGCTGTACGAAGTTGACAGTACTTCCTTTCCCGATGGAGAACGAGTTCCAGTCGATCGCCATTTTGGCGCTGCCCTGGTTGATCGTCATCGAGCTTCCTTGCTGGCTGATCCGGCCCTGGCCTGCGACAACGACGCCACCAGCGGGCAAATCGGCGCCCAGAGCTGCTCCGCCGACCAGCGACAGGCTTGCTGCGGCCAGCGCACGGCGCATGGCGCGCGAGCTGCGGGCTTTGCCATGGGCCCCGCCCAATTCGGACCGCACTTGCCACATTCCCATGCTGGCATTCCACACAACTCGGAAAATCCTGTTCATAACGCTACCTCTGACGTTGAAATGAGACGGATCGGGCAACGCGTTTGATTAAACGGAGCCAGACTCGGACAGCAGGATTCAGGGCTGTGGGGTTCGGTCGCCTTGGACGGCGATGCGGCGCGCGGAGGTGGGGCGTCACCGGGAGGATGCAATTTCTGTACGGCAATGACGATCNTACACACGTTTGACTAGTTTTCACACGGCAACATCGAAAAATAGTTCCTGGCGTTGGGATCACGCGTCACCTTCCAAATCGGTAGCTACTCCTTTCGAAATTTGGGAGGGGGTTGTACTCAAAACTAGGTGCCAGCACCAATTCGCATTTCGTTCCTCTTACCTAAAGTGCTGGACATGCCAGCCGCGNCACATTGCGCAGCCAGCATGCTCAAAGCACATTCACATACACGTAGGCAGGGTGCTCCCGCCCCCATCTCAAATCAGTGACGGAGAAAGATCATGGGAATAGGAATCGAATGGGTCAAGAAATACAATGGCCGCGCAGCAGATGTTTCAAACACAAGAGCCGCAGCGGAGGGCTTCTACAACACGCTTCACGGGGTTCGCCAGTTTGCCTGGGGCGACGACCTGGCCTGGGACCGCGACTTTGAACAGCAAGGCGCGGGCAGCCCGATGTCCGGTTCCGACAGCTCCTGGGCTGACAACGTAGACATCGCCTTCTTTGCCGGCCATGGCAATCCGCAGGGCCCGATCTTCGGCACCACCATCGATAGCGGCCAGGCCACACCGAACGAAGTACGCCTGGGCGACATCGATCTCGAATGGATCGCATTCCATGCCTGCCAGGTCTTGCAGCGCGAAGGCGTGTTTGACCGTTGGGGACCATCGTTCACGGGCCTGCATTACATGCTCGGCTTCGATACGGTCTGCCACGACGAGACCAATCGCGGGCGCTATTTTGCGGACCACCTCAATAACGGCTGGCGCGTTCGCGATGCCTGGATCGCTGCAGCGCAGGAGACCGAAGGTTCCGACTTCCGTTGGGCCTACCTTCGCGCCGACGCTGCCGGAACCAACACTTACGACGACCATTGGCATGGAAAAGGCTTTGTCTCGCCTGATCCGGATGTTCCAACCATTCATTACTACCTGCGCGGTGCTTGCTAGGGGATTGCCATGAACTACGAAATGTTTACCTTTCCGAAAATGCCGGCGCAACAACCGGTGTGCCTTTTGCGGCCGCGCAGCATCGAAGGCGCCCCGTTCGAGCTCGCCAGCAAATTGGCCGAGCGCTTTGGCGTGCGCGCCAGGCCGCAGGATATGGGAGCGCGCCTGATCGCCCGCGACGACCAGGCTTCGCTGGAGTACTTTGTCGCGACGGGCTCTGTGCGCTGGAATACCCGGCCAGGCCAGAAAAGCGAATCGGAATTCCAGCCCAGGCTGCCGGACGAAAAAGGTGCTGTTGAATGCGCGATGGCAAAGTTGCGCGAGTTCGACCTGATGCATGCGTCGGCGGCTGTGCATTCGGTGACTGACCTTGAATATTCGTTCCGCAAGGCCGGCGACAAGGAAGACACCACGTGGCCGATCGCTCGACAGGTGAATATGCGGTTCAAGGAAAGCGGCCTGCCATTCTTCGGGCCCGGCGCAAAGATTCAGGCCTCCGTTGGTGATGGTGGCAACGTGGAAGAAGTGCTGCGGTTCTGGCGCGAAGTCGATGTATCCGGTGAGGCGACCACGATTTCGCCAGACTACCTGACGGATATCCTGATGCGCGACAAAAGCTTTGCGCAACTTCGCCCAGGCGAAGCCACCGTTGAATTCCACGACTGCCAGCTGGGCTTCTACGCGCTGCCCCCGCGCGAAGTGCAGGGAATGTTCGTGCCGGTGTTCGCATTGTCCGGAACCGTCTCGACACCCGCGCTGCCGCGTTACGACTTCATGCGCTACGTGCCNGCTGTTTCCGTTGCAGCGAAGAATAGGGCGGGTATGGTGACGCTGCGTGCAGTGCCGGCATTCTGAAGCCAGCGATCAAGCGGAAGGCGGGGACACAGGCTGTACCGAGATGCGTTTGACGGTGACGACGACATCCTGATACATGCTCTTGTAGTTCTTGTCCTTCCCTTCGGCATTCGTCAATTCCCCAAGCGAGATATCCTTGCCGGCGAAGTACTGGTTCTGCGGCGAGATCTGGATCTGGACTTGTTTCGGCAGCGAACGCACGATGCGTTGCCGTTTGCCGGCACAGGCGGCGGATTGGCAGACCTGCACTTCGATATAGTCGACTACCGTATCCAGGGTCACCGTATAGGTACCGAGCGCCAGCCGTGCCGGCCGCTTGGGTTGCTGGGAGACGGTCAGCCGCATGCGGTCGCCGCGCGGCTGCCTTTGCAGGTCGAACACGCCAGTCGCATTCTGGCGGGGCTTCAGGCCGGCACTGGCTTCATCGATCCTGAAGACATTAAAGTAGCTTTTTTGCATGGACAGCAGGCGCTGGGTTTCCTCTTCCAGCTCTCTGGCGCTGGCCTCCGGTTTGACTTCGGGCGCGGCTGGCGGCGAGGCTCCAGGCGAAGGAGCTGGCTCGCTCGCGGCCGGAGCATTCGATTTCGGCGCTGAAGGCGATGGTTCCAGGGTCGAGCATGCGGCCAGCGCCGCCGTCAGGACAATGGCCAGTTGCCGGTGCATGCGGTTCATCAGGGGCCTTTCTGTAAGGGATGATGAAAGTTAGCGGGCGAGCCGGAAGCCGACGCGCGGATCTGAGTTGGCGCGGTCGTCCCAGGTGCGCGCAGAAGGGCGTACATCGGCTTCGACAGAGTCGTAGGCGCCACCCTTTTGCACTTTCTTCCGGCAGCTCGCATTCTCATTGGAACTGCGCTTCGTCGGCGCGTCGGCGTGGCTGCCGTACCAGCAGTCGTCGACCCATTCATAAACGTTGCCAACCATGTCGTACAAGCCACGCCTGTCCTTGAAACTGCCTACCGGCGCCGGACCGGTGATCGGCAGGTGGCTGCCGCACTGCCCGCAATGGGCATTATCCTGGCCGATCGCGTCGCCCCAAGGGTATGCGGTAGTGCTGCCAGCCCGCGCGGCGTATTCCCATTCCGCTTCCGTAGGCAGGCGGTAGTTAATGCCGGTCTTAGACGATAGCCAACTGATGAATTGCTGGCTTCCATCCCAGCTTACTTGCGTCACAGGCGCCTTGGGCTGGGCGTTGGCCAGTGATTTGACCACCGGGCAAGCGCCGTCGGCGACACAGAGCTGCCACTGCTCCACTGTGACCTCATTTGCTGCGAGGCTGAACGCAGCGATCTTCCTTGTGACGTCACCGAATTCCTCGCTGGCAGCGCGCGTATCGCCAGGCATGGCACCCATGCGGTAGTTCCCTTCCGGAATATCAACCATGACAGGGCAGGCCAGCGTGCCGTCGCCGAACTTCAGGGTGCATTCGGGGGCGGGCGGTGCAACTGGCTTTTGTACTGCGACCGGCGCAGCCTTCGGCAACTCCTTGACCGCAACCGGTGCCGCCGGTCGTGGTTTATTCGACGGCCAGAACAAGACCGCGCCGATAAGCCCAAGTACCGCCGCGGCGCCGGCTATTTTTGCCGCCCGCTGCCATTCCGGCCTGGCCTGGTCTTCCTGCGCGGGATCAGCCTGGCTTGTGGATTGCGGGGCCATCGTCACAGGCCGCGTCACAGCTACCATCGTGGCCTCGGGATCGGCGACCGGCGTGCCGGTACCGGATTGCGTGATTCTCACGGACGTGCGCTCCGGGCGGCCAGTGTGCACCAATACGTCCTGTGTGCGGGCAAACGGTACTGCAATCGGAGCCGGGGCCGGTGACGGNTCCAGGCCCAGCATGGTTCGGAACTCGCTGACAGTTTGCGGGCGATGCTCCGGCCGCAGGTTCAGCGCAGCATCGAGCGCGCCCAGGAATTGTGGGCTGTAGCGATCTTTGGCGCTGACGGCCAGCGGCACCATGGAATCGGATAAAAGGCGAGACATCGCTGCCGGCGGCACCGATTCGGTGATGATGTAATACGCAACCGAAGCCAGGGCATACAGGTCGGTCCATGGGCCGTGGCTGATATGGTTCATGTCCCCATACTGTTCGATCGGGGCATAGCCTGGCTTGAGGATGACGGTCAGCGTTTGCGTCACGTCGCCAATGACGTGGCGGGCGGCGCCAAAATCCAGCAGNAGCGGGGTNCGGCCATCGATCATCAGGATGTTGTCCGGAGCGATGTCGCGGTGGTAGCAGCGTTTATCGTGCAGCACCTGCAGTGCATCCAGGATCTGGGCAAGGAAGTTCTTCAGCCATGCCTCCTCGACGAAGGCGGCGCGTTCCAGTTTGAGCAGCTGCTTCAGGGTAGGGGCGTCATAGAAGGGCATCGCCATGTAGCCGGTGCCATTGTCCTCCCAAAAGCGGTACACCTTGACCAGCGAAGGATGATCGAACTTGGCAAGCAGCTGCGCTTCCTTGACGAAACTCTGGAGGCCGACCCTGAATGCCTCAGCATAGTGCTCGGACAGGATCGTGACATGGGTGTTGTCTTGCCTGCCTGCGAACGACACGGGCATGTATTCCTTCACAGCGACTTCGCGGCCGAGCGAGTGGTCATAAGCTCGATAGACGATGCCGAAGCCGCCTTGGCCTACCACACCCTTGATTTCGAACTCGGC